>JAEEGL014044303.1_pt1 | contig 19913 bp, 10 predicted proteins | sample 9134231 | NCBI WGS metagenome assembly JAEEGL01 (sample SAMN16246548, study PRJNA631951) | gut metagenome | biome: gut microbiome; feature: rumen; material: fiber-attached | host: Bos | place: Iran: Karaj | collected 2018-10 | reverse complement strand
CTTGCCGGTGTATCCCGCTTTTTCGGGAACTTCGGGCTCGGTAATACTCTTGCTTTCAACAGTGAATATTTCCTCTTTTATTGTTTTGCCCGCTTCGTTTACAAATTTTGCTGTGTATTCAATCGCCGTGAATGAGCCGTTGATTGTTATATCTTCAGCGCCGAGTGTGTATTCTTCCCACTCGCCTGTGTTGCGCTCTTTTTCGGGGACAGCGGGTTCGTCGAGTTTCTCGGTCTCGACCGTGAATGTTACTTTCTTGACCGTCTCGCCGTTTTCGTCAACGAAGGTGGCGGTGTATTCTATTGCTGTATATGTAACGGTTTCCGTTACGCCGTCAATGCTTTCCATTGTGCCTTCAACGGTTTCTTTATCGGGAGTATAGCCCGTGATTTCGGGTGAAGTGACGCTGTAACCGGTGAGAATTTCAACATCTTCTGTGTGAGTTTCAGCCGCTTCACCGCCATTGGCATAAACATAATTGATTGTCAGCGGAGCGTTGACGGAAGTTATGGTAAGCTTGCCTGCAACATAGGTGATATTGTAGTTTGCGGTTACATCCTGCCCGCCGCTGTTTTTGATTACAGCCGAAGAGGGAGCGATTTTTTCTTCATGTTCTCCGATATCCTTTGCCTGCCCGTCAAGGATTATGCTTGAAAGCGTGTCGCCCGGAATCAGACCGTCAACCGTGACTTTTTCGGCAATTTCGGCGGGGTCTTCATATACCGTATCGCCCTCGCCCTGCATCTGATCGTTGAAAGGATAAGTCTGATTATTCGCTGTGATTGTGAGTGCTTTTTGCGCAACATTAAAGGTTATCGACTTTGTTTCGTCGGCGTATTTGTCATCATTTGCGAATACGGCTTCAACCGTATGCTCACCTGCGGTGAGGCCTTCAAATTTGCAGGTTGCCTTGCCCTGTGAAACATAAACCTCTTTGCCTGTGTCAGCCGCGTCAAGATAGAAGGTTACGCTGCCCCACATTGTGTCGGTCGGCAGGTTTGCGGTAACGGTAGCCGTTTCGCCGTAGGTTATATCATCAGTCGTAAGAGTCATATTCGGGGCGGCAGCGGAAACATTGAACTCAAATTCAACTGTTTTCTCCAGATATTTGGTTTCATTCTCGCCGGGCATATATCTTGCCGTGCCGCTGTATCTGCCTGATTGCAGGCAGTTAAACTGCTGCGAATTGCCGTTTGCAAGTTGAATGTAACCGAGCAAATCGACCTCGTTGAATCTGATTATCACATTTCCCGTCGCATCATCGGGTAAATTGACGGTCAATGTAAATGTTCCGTCTGAAGCGGGGTTTTGCGGGGTTACATTTACGGTCATTCCGGAGTCTATCTTGCCTACTGTGAATGGTATTTCCTTTGAACCGGGGTTAAAGGCATTGTCTCCGGTATAATCTGCCTTTATCGTATAGCTGCCTGCATCGAGATCGTCGAGTTCAATCTGTGCAACACCGTCTTTGACTTCAATTTCATCGGAGGTGAAATTGTAGTTATCTCCCGTAACGGTAAATGTAATATTGCCCGTTGCGTCCTGATAAAGAACAGCTTTGATTATGACACTGTCGCCGTAAACTGGATTTTCGGGGCTGACGGTCAGGTTAATTTCGGGAGTTGCCGGGGCGATGGTGAATTCATCATTTAAAGTGACAGGACTGTATTTGTCATCTCCGCTGTATTCCGCTTTGATATTGTAAGTTCCGGCTCCGAGATAATGATATTCTCCGCCGGGATTTTTAAATCTAAATTCATAAACCGCTTTGCCGTTTGAAACATCAACCGTTTTTTCAAAATCATCGCTGCCCTCAGGTGTAAATGTAACCGTTCCTTCGGCGTCTGAGGGAAGGTTTGCCGTAACAGTTGCGAGTTCAAGGTAAACCGGCTCTTCGGGGCTGTAGGTCAGAGTCATTCCGGGGTCAAGTGTATTTACGGAAAATTCATCAGAAGCGGAGCAGGCCTTATAGTTGCCGCCATCGTAAGAAGCGGTCAGCCTGTAATCTCCGGCGGAAAGACCGCCGATTTCAAACAGAGTGCCGTTTGTTATGCCGGAGTGAAAGGCAGTGACCTCTTCCCATTCATCGGCGTTTTTCTGTTTTTCAATTGTTACGGTGAAGTTGTTGCCTATTCCGGCACTCGCGGTGACCGTCGCTTTTACCATTTCGCCGCAATTTGCATCCTCTGCGGTCACGCTGATTTCGGCATCAGCGGGGTTAATCTTATACGGCACCGTAATTTCAATGTTGCCGTATTTTGCAAACTGTATCTTCGCTTCGTAATCACCCGCGTCTGCTCCGGTGACGGATGTATTGCCGTTCACGGCGGAAACGGTCAAGATGAGATCTCCCGTTTCAAGCACGGTGAAGCTTCTCTCAAATAATATTTCCGTTTCGTCGGGCTCGGTGACCGTCAGCTTATATCTGCCCGGGGATTCAACAAATGAGCCGTATATTTCGTCCCATTCCCGAAGATCTTCGTTCCATATGCTGTATTTTACGGTTTTATCCGCAAATTCATCGGGAATATTCCTGCTGCCGGAAACAATGACTATATCTTCCTGTGACGGATTCTGAGGTGTTCCGGTATATTTGAATTCAGTTTTGTTTACTGTTATCTCAAGGTGTGCGGGCCAGTCGGATGCTTTTATTTCTTCCGAAGTCATCTGCACGCAGTCTTCGTCGGCTTCGGTTAAATCAACCTTTTCGCCGTCTTTTGTATAATCAAAGCCCTTGAGATGCGGATAATACAAATAAACTGTATTCGTGCTGTCGCCTTCGGCTCCGTTGGCTTTGGTCTGCCAGGGGCTTACTTCGCCGTCTCCGTATTCAAAGACCATATTCCTGAGCGCGTTTGTGCCTGTCATCTGCGCAGTGGTGAGGCCGCGGACATTGTTGCTTGCTGCTTCGTCATCTCCTATTGCGGAAACTCCGGATAATATATCGGAGTCATAATAGCAGTTTTCAACCGAACTGTTATAAGTATTACATCCGACTACGCCGCCGACAAAACTATTGCCGGAAACAGCGCCCGTGTTATAGCAGTTTGAAACCTTGCTGTTATCAAAATTATCTCCGACCACGCCGCCGACATAATAATTGCCGGAAACATTACCTGTGTTATAACAGTTTGTGACTGAACTCTCATAACTATCTCCGACCACGCCGCCGACATAATCACCGTCTTCTGTTTCGGTAACGCTGCCCGTGTTATAGCAGTTTTCAACCGAACTGTTAAGAGAATTCCATCCGGCCACGCCGCCGACATAATCTTTGCCGAAAACATCGCCCGTGTTATAGCAGTTTGAAATCGTGCTGCTCATATAATTATATCCGACCACGCCGCCGACACTATTAGAGCCGAAAACATCGCCTGTGTTATAGCAGTTTGAAACCTTGCTGTTATCAAAATTATCTCCGACTACGCCGCCGACAGATCGAGCGCCGGAAACATCGCCCGTGTTGTAACAGCTTGTGACGGAACCCTCATTATTATTATATCCGACCACGCCGCCGACATAAGCACTGTCTTCTGTTGCGGAAACGCTGCCCGTGTTATAGCAGTTTGAAACCGAACTGTTATTATAATTCTCTCCGACTACGCCGCCGACATAAGCATTGCCGGAAACATCGCCCGTGTTGTAACAGTTTGTGACAGAACCTCCATTATTATATCCAACCACGCCGCCGACATAATTTTTTCCTGTTATACTGCCGCCTTCAAGGCCGACATTTTTTACAGTGCCTTTGGTAGTTACGCCGCCTTCTGTTTTGCTCCCGACATAGCCGAAAAGACCGGCATAATTCGGTGCGTCTGGCACTCCCGAGTTGGAAAGCCCGATAATAACGCGCCCGTTACCGTCAAATGTGCCGGTGTAGATATGGTTATTATCCATGCCGATGGGAGTCCAGTCGTCTGCGTAATGTATGTCAGACGGATCGTTTTTACAGACTATATCATTCATCAGTTTCGCACAAAGGCCCGTAGCGCCGTTGTTTACGCGGGAGGCAAACTCCTTAAGCGAAGTATAGTCGGTAATCGGATAATATAAAATATCGTTGACAATAACGGAGTCTGTGCCGGTCTCCCCGGTATCGGAAACATAATACCTGTCCACTGTTATTATCGGTGTTGACTCATTCTCCGGATCAGGAACAAAAGATTCAACGGGCAGACCGGAAAACTTATAAGACAGCCTGCCGGAAGGTGTAAGATTAATCACAACAGAAGCGGTGCCGTTATTGACGCCTGTATTGAAATTGACTGTAACGCCTTCGGCAGAGTTTAATATACCATTGATTGATATTGCGGAGTATGAATTGAATGTAATACAATTTCCGTCTGTTTCGCTGTCTGGCTCTTGGGTTTGGCCTGCGCAGACAGCACCTTTTACCGTTGTGAAAGTATAAATTGTATTATCAATCTCGACCTGTTTCCCCTTTACAGTCAGTGCTTTCACAGTGCCGTCTTTTATAGTCTTTTCAATGCTCAGGATACAGTATTGCTCTTTTGTATCTGAACCCGGACTCGATCCGCTGAGCATAAGTGAATAAGTATCTGTTACCGGGTCGGGATTATAAGCCGGAGCAGATGAAGCCTCGCTTGCAGTCCAGTTCTGCGAGCTGATAATATCTTCTGCTGCTATCTTATATTCCACAGGCGCACCGTTGCTGTCTGTTTGATTAAAACCCGTGACGGTGATAAGCCACTTTTCAGGTGATACGGAAGAATCCGCGGGCACAAGCAAGGCGTTTATGCTTTTACCGTCTTTAACTGCATTGTCGTCAAAAAAACCCTGATCGGCGGAATTCAAAGAAAGCTTCAGACAAGGGCTGCCGGAGTCCATAACCTTTTTCACCCAGAAAAACCGGGAGGTTGAGCCGTCGGTTATTGAATACCGGGCGGCAGTGCCGGGCTCAACATCAATGTATCCGGAGCCGTATTCTTTGGCATTCCAGATATGCGTTGCGGTAACGGGAGTGCAAAGCGGAGATACAAACAGAATACGGCTGTAAGTATTGGAATGTATGTCGTTATCCGGAATTAATCCTATTGACCACGTTTCGCTGTGAGAAGCATAATCAAAAGTGCTTGATGCTGTAAAAAATTCAGAAATTACCGGATTGGTTATAAGTTCTGAAAGATTCGATGTGGGTGACTCAAAAACAATTAACCCTTCATAATCTTTCTCTACTTTAAGGAAAACGGTTTCAACCGAGTTGTCGCCGCTGCGTACTGCGGCTGCTTTATAATAATTTGTTGTTCCACTCGGCAGCTCCGCCGGAAGATTGGTAAGATTCAGTATTATATTATCTGAATCTGTAAATGCAGCGCCCGGCATAAAGCCGACACTTAATACTCCGAGCACAAGAAGAAGCGAGAGTAAAACAGACAGAGCCTTTTTTGTGTTGTTCATAAGCTACCTCCCGGGTAAACAATTTGCAGTTTGAATGATTGTTATATATGCCTGATTGCAGAGCGTATGTATCCGCGCCCTGCTTTTTATGCGCGTAATGCAATGATAATGTTTCTGTGCTCCGCATAAGCGGACGGATGATATTACGCCCCTGCGGTTAATATGCTGAAAAACGCTTTGTGAGATTCTTCGGCTTTCTTTGCCCGTTCGGGGTGACAGGACGGTCATTTCGTGAGCTTTCTAATTTTCTAAAAAACAAATATAAATCAATATACACTAATTCATTTTATTATAACATACAATATATAGTGATTTCAAGAGTTTGAGAGTATATTCCCGCTGCTTTTTAATAAATAAACCTGCTCAGGAAGTGCGCGCATAACCGGGCTACGCTCAGATCCGGGTTCGGTCTGCTTTCAACGCGTGCCGAAGCCGGAAAAACCGGGCGGAAGAACGCGTATTGTAACATTTCAGGATGATTGTTGACTTTTTTTATTTAACAAGATATAATAAAATCTATGAAAATATATACTATAAAAGAGGATATTCTGTCCCGCAACAATGAAAGGGCAAAAGAGGTCCGCGCTCTGCTTGACTCCAAAGGCATATTCTATGTCAATCTGATGTCATCGCCGGGTGCGGGTAAGACCACTGCGCTCACAAAGCTTATTCCGCTTCTCTCGGAGAATTTCAGAATCGGCGTTATAGAGGCCGATATAGATTCCGATAAGGACGCCCTGACAGTCGAGCGCGAAACCGGGGCAAAAGTGATTCAGATGCACACCGCCGGAGCCTGCCACATAACCTGCCAGATGTCTCTTGAAGCGCTTGAGGCGCTCGGCACAGACGGGCTTGACCTGATATTTCTCGAAAATGTAGGCAACCTTGTCTGCCCTGCCGAGTTTGACACGGGCGCAGATATGAACCTCGTGCTTTTAAGCGTGCCGGAAGGGGATGACAAGCCTCTTAAATATCCGCTTATGTTTGAGGTTGCACATGCGGTTGCCGTTACGAAACTTGACGTGACGGAAATATTTGATTTCAGCACAGAGAGAGCCGTTGAAAATATCAGAAAGCGTAACAGCGGCGCGGAAATCTTTTTTACATCTTCGGTAAAAGGCGACGGCATTGACGCTCTCGCACAGTACATAAAAAACAAAGCATTCAAAAAAATCCGCAAGGATTAAACAGAGAGGAGATTATTCCATGGCTGACAAAAACGAAAGAATCTGTATCATCGGCGGCGGCCCTGCCGGGCTTTCCTGCGCGATGTATCTTGAAAAAAAGGGATACACAGATTATGTAATCTATGAAAAGCTTAATAAAGTCGGCGGCAAATGCTGGTCACCCAAGCTCAAGGTGAAGCACAACGGTGTTGAGGAAGAAAGAAGCTTTGAGACCGGCGCTATCATGGGCGCTATCACTTACCACGCCGTGAGCGAAATGGAAGAGTTCGGCGGTTATTACCATAAAGGCCCCGATTTCAAGCGCGGCGAGCCCAATATGAGAAGAGAATTCCGCAACCTCGACGGAACCGTTGACCATCCGTTTGAGCCCAAAGTGAATTTCTCAATCGGCAAAATGCTCAAGCTGCTCAAGCTCAAAAAGCAGATGAAGAAGCTCAACGAGCTTATGCAGACCAAGTATGTCGGCTATGACTGCTACGGCCATCTGGGCGTGGCGAAGGGCGAATACTACGGCATTTCAAAGGGCGTGGACGGCTACTGCGGAGCCACCAAAGAGAATTCCTTCCCCAACTATATCAAGGGCACAAACCCGAACCTCAAGGATCTTGCGCTGCCCTTCTCGGAGTTTTGCAAACTCAACGGCGTTGAAGAGGTTCAGAGAATATGGATTGCTCCTTTCACCTCGTTCGGCTACGGCTTCTTTGATGAGATACCCGCGGCTCTCGTTATGAAATACCTCGATGTGACCACCGCTCTTGAATTTGTCAATATGAAACTGTGGACCTGGCAGGACGGCACCCAGGAAATCTATGAGTGCGTCAACAGAAAGCTTATGCACCCCGCCGTGCTCGAAACTGAGGTGGTCAGGGTGGAGCGCCCCGACGGAAAAGTCAATGTTACAGTCAGAAAGAACGGCGAAGAGAGCACCGAGACCTTCGACAAGCTCATCGTCACCACTCCTCTCGATTATTTCAAGGATTATGCCGACGCTACGCAAGAAGAGAAGACCCTTTTCGGCAAAATCGTTCACGAAAGATACTGCGATTACATTGCCACTTTCGAGCCCGGCAAGAGCCCCAACATCTCCGGCTATATGGTTGACAATATGGTGCCCGAAAGGCTCGGTCACGCCATGGTTTACTATAACAGATGGCAGCATCTTGACAGAGACTGCCCCGCGACCGTTTACGCGCTCGCAAACCATACCGGCACACCCGATGTTGATTATGACACGGTTATGAAAACAATGGATGAGGATATGAAGAAAGTCGGATTCCCCATCAAGGAAAAGCTCTTTGCCCAGGAAGTTTACTACTGCCCGCACGTTTCCGCCAAGGATTACGCCGACGGCTGGTATGACAAGCTTGAAGCTATACAGGGCACTCTCAACACTTACTACGCGGGCGAAATTATTTCGTTCGGCGATATGGAAGACACCTGCGCCGCGAGCAAGGATATAATCGGAAGGTTCTTTTAATCTGGTATGCAGCAGGTAAAAACAATACTTTTATCGAAAAGTGTATTTGAAGACAATGACGCGCAGGCGGAGCAGCTCCGCTGCGACCTGCGTAAAAAAGGAACCTGCCTTGTTAATGTGATGTCGTCACCCGGAAGCGGAAAAACGACGCTCCTTGTGGCGCTTATCAACGCCCTCAAGCGCGATTACAGCATAGGCGTGATGGAAGCCGACATTGACTCTGACAAGGATGCGGTTACCGTTGCCGAAAAAACAGGAGTGCGCTCAATTCAGCTCCACACGGGCGGCATGTGCCACCTTGACGCCGGAATGACGCGGCAGGGGCTTAAGGAGCTCGGCGACGGGCTTGACCTGATATTCCTTGAGAATGTGGGCAACCTTGTCTGCCCGGCGGAATATGACACGGGAGCAACCGTGAATATGGTTATTCTCTCCGTGCCGGAGGGCAATGACAAGCCGCTGAAATACCCGCTGGTTTTTGAAAACAGCGAGCTTGCGGTAATAAGCAAAACAGACACTCTGCCTTATTTCAGCTTTGATATGGATGAGTGCAGGGATTATATCAAGGCGAGGAACGCCGGCGCTTCGGTGATTGCCGTTTCGGCAAAAACAGGCGACAATATGGATGAGCTGGTAAGCTGGTTTATCCGGAAAATATCCGAGAGGTGAATTTATGCTTCAGCAGAGCAAAGCAGTAAAAAGCAAATACCAGAACGAAAAAGACGTTCAGAAGAACTACGCAAAGCTCGGTAAAAAAATTACCGATGTGGTAGTGCATAAAATAGGCGGAGTTACCGCCGATGACCCCGAATACTGGGGCCTTCGCGAGGTGCTTACCCCCGAAATGGTTGACCTGTGCCTCAAGATGAAGCTGCGCAAGCACTACACGCTTGACGACCTTATCAAGCTTCATAAGGGCGTTGACCCCAAGCACCTTGAAGAGATTTATGAGCAGATGTCCGTTATCGGCATAATCGAATATGATTACGGCGACAACTACACTCATAATCTCAAAGACGACCATCCCATAAAGGATGCCCCCAAAATCAAGCGCTACAGGCTCCCGTTTTTCGTGCCCGGTTCAGCGGAGCTTTTCAACTCCTCGCTTGACCGTATTGAAAAGAATCCCGCTGTAACAAGCTTTTTTGAGAGGATGACTTTCATACCCCTCGCGGGCATTACCCACATGGTTGCCCCGGGCGGTATGGGCATAGGCATGCACGTTATCCCCGTTGAGCAGGCGATAAACGCCCAGCAGGAGGCAATAAGCCTTGAAAAGATTTCATACTGGCTCGAAAAATATGACGGCCACATAGCCGCCGGCATCTGCTCCTGCAGAGCGTCAAGAGCAGTGCTTGACGAGGGTTGCACAGACGACGTCAACGACTGGTGCGTGCAGCTGGGCGACATGGCAGATTACGCCGTTGAAACCCACCGCGCCCATTACATCACCAAAGAGCGCGCGCTCGAAATATTTGAGCTTGCCGAAAAGAACGGATATGTTCATCAGATAACCAATATAGACGGCGAAAACAAGATTTTCGACATCTGCAACTGCAATGTACGCATCTGCAACGCGCTGAGAACATCGATGCTTTTCAACACCCCGTATCTTTCAAGGAGCGCCTACACCTCCGAGGTTGACCGCGAAAAGTGCGTGGCCTGCGGCAAGTGTGTTGAAATCTGCCCGGCAGGCGCCGTCAAACTCGGCCAGAAGCTGTGCAAAAAAGACGGCACACAGGTTAAATACAGACACGCCGTTCTCCCCGACAAAGTCCGCTGGGGCGAGTACGCGTGGGATGAAAACTACCGCGACACCAAGGTGATGTCCAACACTTATGACAAGGGCAGCGCGCCCTGCAAAGCGGCCTGCCCCGCACACGTGCCCATTCAGGCTTATCTCAAGCTCGCCCGCGACGGCAAGTACCGCGAGGCTCTCGCCATGATAAAGACTGAGAACCCCTTCCCCTCGGTATGCGGCCGCGTATGCAACAAGCGCTGTGAGGACGCCTGCACAAGAGGTCTTGCGGATGCTCCCGTATCAATTGACGCCGTCAAGAAGTTTGTGGCGGATCTTGAGCTCAGAAGCGAGGATCGCTATGTGCCCGAAAAGACGGTTCAGTCAGTTTACGGCAAATGGGATGATAAGATTGCCATTATCGGCGGCGGCCCCGCCGGCCTTTCCGCGGCGTATTACCTTGCCGAGATGGGCTACACCCCCACCGTGTTTGAAAAGAATCCCACTCCCGGTGGAATGCTCACCTACGGCATCCCGAGCTATAAGCTTGAAAAGGATGTCATAGAGGCCGAGATAGATGTGCTGCGCAAGCTCGGCGTTGAAATAAAATGCGGCGTAAATGTAGGCGAGGATGTCACGATTGACGAGCTTCGCAGGCAGGGTTACAAGGCGTTTTATATAGCAATCGGCTGCCAGGGCGGCAGACGCCCCGGAGTGGCAAACGACACAGCCGAGGGCACCGATATAGCCGTGTCTTACCTTCGCAAGAGTTATGAAAACAGAGAGTCCTTCACCGGCGATGTTGTGGTTGTCGGCGGCGGCAATGTGGCGGTTGACTGCGCGAGAAACGCTCACCGTCTCGGCGCATCAAGCGTTAAGATGTTCTCACTTGAGTCGCGCGATATAATGCCCGCGACAAAGCAGGAGATTGAGGAAACTCTCGAAGAGGATATAGAAATCTGCAACAGCTGGGGTCCCAAAGAGGTGCTCACCGATGAATCCGGCAAGGTAACCGGAATCATCTTCAAGAAGTGCGTTTCCGTCTTTGATGCGCAGGGCAAATTTGCCCCCGCGTATGATGAAAACGAAACCATCGAAGTAAAGGCCGACAAGATTGTGTTTGCAATCGGTCAGACTATAGAGTGGGGCAAACTGCTCGAGGGCACCAAGGTTGAATTCTGGCACGGCAACTATCCCGTAGCCGATAAATTCACCTACCAGACAGCCGAGGATGATATATTTGTGGGCGGCGATGTTTACACCGGACCCAAATTTGTTATTGACGCCATCGCTGCGGGTCACGAAGCCGCCGAGAGCCTTCACCGCTTTGTAAGGCCCAAGGCCGATATGACCATAGGCAGAAACAGGCGCGCTTATACTCCGCTTGACAAAGACGATATAACCTTCCCCGATTACGACAAGGCCGGCAGGCAGGAAGCGGGCATGGACAACTCCGAAGACCACAGAATGTCCTACAGGGATCTTCACCTCACCCTCACCGAGGAGCAGGTAAAGACCGAAACCGCAAGATGCCTCTCGTGCGGCGCGTCGTATGTGGACCCGAATCTGTGTATCGGCTGCGGCCTTTGCACCACAAAGTGCCGGTTTGACGCCATACACCTTGTCAGGGATAATCCGAAGTGCTCCGATATGCGCGTAGCCGAGGATAAGGTGACCGGCCTGCTCAAATATGAGCTTTCCCGTCTGGGTAAGATAGTTGCCAACGCCGGCTCCGAAGACGCAAAAATCATGCGTGAGAAGCGCAAAGAGTGGAAAAAGGCTCAAAAAGGCTGATAATATGCACGAACTCGGTATTGTAATGAACGTCATTGAGCAGGTGGACAGAATCGCCGCCGACAACGGCGCGCAGAAGGTTGCCGGAATTACAATGGAAATAGGCGAAGTGAGCACCATTGTGCCGGAGCTGTTTCTCGACGCTTTCAACTGGGCAAAAAAGAGGACTGAATACCTTAAAGAAGCCGAGCTTGAAATGATTATAATCGAGGGCAGGACCTACTGCCGCTCCTGCGGCGAAACCTACCGCACAACCGAATACGGCAAAAAATGCCCGCACTGCGGCAGCGCGGAAACATACCTCCTGACAGGTGATCAGGTGGTAATCAAAGATATTTCCGCTGTGTTTGAGCAGGAGGAGCCGGGCGGATAATACGGCAAAAGGCGGCATAAACTGTCATAATGCAGTTTATGCCGCTTTAAATTTATCGGAATATATTTTTTGACGGAGCATTTAAGCCCCGTTTTTTTATTTTTTGAAAAGTCCGGTGAAGAAATCCGCTATCCTGTAAAACAAAACGAGTAAAAAGTGAAACGGCTCTTTTGCAGCGGTATATTCCACGGCGGATGACTGCGCATTATAGGGTGTCATTCCTCCCTGAGCGGAAATGCCTATTACCGTGCCGGCTTTGGTACCCGCCTGAGAATAATCGAATTTTTTAAATCCGTTTTCAAAAGCGGGGGAGCCGTCCTCAATTTCAAAGTCGAAGCCTGCCGCGTCTCTGAACATCGGGTCGGCGGCGGAGGAATCCGCGAGCCAGCCCCTGCGTTTTGCCGTTTCGAAGCACATGGCTTTGTTTGAGCTGTTCCTGCTAGAATAAACATCTTCACCGCCGGTCAGGTCCCACATAATATTGCCTTTTTCGCTGTAGGCGTCTTTGTCGTCAAGGCGCGAGAAGGCAAGCGCTTTGCCGTCTGAGAGCAGAATGTTGTTTTCAAACGCGGCGGTGTTTTTGCTTCCCTCCACACGCCCGAGGTTTGAAACAACCCTTATCTGCGATTCGCCGTTCAGGGCGAAAATGTTGTTTCGCACTGTATTGTCGCTGCCGTAATGCAGGTGATAGCCGTCGCTTCCGCAGGCATAGGTGAGATTATTTTCAACAAGAATATATGAAGAGCCCTCGTCAAGATATATTCCCCAGCCGCCGTAGCCGCCCTCGCCCGGGTCGGCCGCCACATTGTGAATCACATTGCCCGACAGGACCGTGCCCTTCTGGTTGCCCAGGGTGTAAATTCCGCCCATATCCGACAGCCAGCCCTGCCCTATATTGTAAATAAGGTTATTGCAGATTTTATTGCCGTATGTAATGCTGTGGGAGTATCCCCAGACCCAGCCGACCGAAATCGCGGTGTAATAGCCGTCGTGAATTTCGTTGAAGCAGGCATTTACGGAGTTTGCGTGTATAATGAGGATGCCTACCGCGTTGTAGAAGACTCTGCCGAAGCCGGAAATCAGGTTATTTGTGACATCAATGTTTTTTGTTACGCGCGGGTCGGTTTCTTCGAGATTTTCGCCTCTGATATAAACCGCCTGCGCTCCTATATTGTCAAAGATACAGCTGTCAACAGCGCTGTCCCGCACATTTTCGCCCATAAAGACCGCGCACGCGGCTATGTCCCTGAACTCGCAGTTGCGGATTCCGAAGCCCGATGAGTTTCTGCACGACACGCAGGTCGGAGCGTCATAAGCCGCCTGAGAAAAATCCCGTTTTTCGGAAACATTGAAGCCGTTGCCCCTGAAAATGATGTTTTCAAAACGGATGCCGCTCACGCCGTCAATGCTTATCAGAGACTCTGTTTCACCGCCCCACACTGTGAAGTCAGCGGCGGACTCGCCTTCATACGGTATGCAGTAAAGAATGCCCTGCGCCTTGTCAAGGTACCATTCGCCCGGCTCGTTGAGCGTTTCAAACACATTTTCAAGAAAATATCTTTCATTTTTATGGAAGGTCATTGATGACGGCTTTGTAAACTGCAAAAGCCCCGTTGACGGGTCATAGCTCTTTATGCTCAGCATTTCATCCTTCCAGAAATGCAGCACACGCACAACCGCGTCGTTTACGTTTTTAATGGGCGGAATATCATTTTTATCCGCAATCAGGGCGGTATATCCCTTGTGAAAGTCCGCGTCAACCTCAAGGTCGGGATTGATGCAGTATTTTTCATCCACATCTTTTATATAAAGATATCCGCTCTCCGGGTATCTGGTGCGCCTGAGCGTGGTGGTGTCGCTGAAAAGAATGTTGAAGCAGGCATTTTTGCCGACATCTTTTTTAAAAGCGGTTACTCCGTTTACAGTGCAGCTCTCAAAGCCCGAATACGGCACGCCCGCGGTGAAAATGACCTTTTCGCCGCCGTACGCTTTATATGTTACGCAGTCTTTGTCATCGCGTGTGAAATTCACCGTGTCATAAACCGTGTAGGTTCCCTGCCTGAAATAAACGGTGACCTCGCCGCTTTTCTCTTTGGCGAGCTCCTTTGCCGCGGCTATTGTAGCGAGCGGATTTTCAAAGCTTCCGTTTGCCCCGTCGTTGCCCTGCGGGCTCACATAAATCGCGTTTGTATCTTCAGCGTAAACCGACTCACCCATAAAAACCGCCCCGAAAATTATAATAAATGTCAGTAAAAAAGATATAAACTTCTTTGCCATATCATACCCTCCGACATATTTGCTTTGCCGGTATTATTATAACGCGCGCCGCTGCTCAAGGTCAACAGAAAACTGACCGCGAGCGGCTGAGCCGCTGCAAATAATTCTTTGCGTTTGTTTGCCAGATAAAAGATTTATATAACTGCGATGTTTTTCCGGTTTGCTGTTTTATAACACATATATTTACAAACAGACGTTGTGTCCTGAAAAAACAGAAAACCGCCCTCATCGGGCGGTATTGTACTTATGGTACGAAGCCGTAGGCTTCGGTATGTGAAACCGGCCTTGCGAAGCTTTAAACGTAAGACCGGTGTTTGGTTCGGGATTTGCGAAGCCCTGAGCTCAGGACATTCTGTAGAGGCTCTGGAGCTCCAGAAGCTTAACAAATCTCTTGAATGAGAAAAATTTTTCGTGCTTGATTTCTTCCATAAGTTTGTCTTCAAGTTTCTGAATTTCTCTGAAATCTGACATCATATCTTTATGCCATCCTTTCTTGATTTGTTGACCTCATTATAGCACTCTTTCCGGAAATGTCAAGACAATTTGCACAAGTGTTCGTTTGCTCATTTGTGCAATATTCACAACAAACAATGTCAAAAACCTGTTGTGAAAATTAACCTAATTTTCAGCAAAGGGGAAAAACTTTTGTTAAAAAAGCTACAGAATGTTACCGAATTATGTACACACATACTATATTTTGCGGTTGTTCACATTCGGAGGTGTTAAAGTTTGTTGATATTACAGTGTTTCCTGCCGCACGGCCGGTTTATAAATATACTGCATATAAACAGACCGCCGCGGTTCTGCCTGAGCCGTGGCGGTCATTATGCTTTTACTGTGTTTTTATTTAATTTCTCTTATAATACCCATAGGCGTCTGCTCGTGTGACTGACCGAGGGGATTGTCTTTGAGCACTCTTGCCATAAGGTCTCTGTCAACGCTTTCGGGATAAGCGCCCATAATGACTCCGCCCAGGTCGTTTATATCCGTTACGAGCACGGGGCAACCGAGCGCTTTTGAAACATCCCTGCACACATCATCGGGATTAAGAGGGGAGAGGGAAACACACTCGTTATAAGGGGGCAGGGTGCAGTCGCAGGGGCCGTCTATGGAGCGCGCCTTTTCGCCGGCGATTTTATAGAACCAGCCTCTCTTGCCTATGAGCTTGCCGAAGGCGGAAACAACTGCGGCAAAGAGAATTCTCAGCGTGCCGCATTCCCTGAGGGCCATCTCCATTGTTTCGGGTATGCCGAGGCCTATGCCGTAAGGAGTTTTCAGCACGAATTTGCACAGAATCTTTGCGAGCGGGCGGGGATGAATATCCTTCATGGGTATGGCCCTGCCCTGAGTGCAGCCGACAGCTTTTTCGGTGATGAAGAAAACGTCACCCGGCCGAATATGCTCTGCGGCATACTGCTTTGAAACCTCAGTGATATCATCCTTCTCGGTGATAACGTGAGTTTTTATGGCATACCTCTCATAGGTTTTGCCGTCAACCTCTATATCTTTTACCTTTTTTTCATTTACGGTTATGTTGTCCATTTCATCCCTCTTTTTTATTAGTAAAAATTTCTTTTACGATATAAATCGGCCTCTCCTTTGTCTGCATATAAATCTTGGAGAGATATTCGCCTGTTATGCCTATGCTCATCATAATTAAGCCGCCGAGCAGAAGCAGTAGAAACACCGTCACATTCTGCAGAGTAAACGGATGATGGAAGCCCAGGCGCAGCACCGCGCTGACAAGCAGATATACAAGCGAAACGAGCGTGGTGACTGTGCCCGCGTATGCAGGAATCCTCAGGGGTGATGTAGTGAATGATATTATGCCGTCAAACGCGTAGGAAAAGAGCTTGCCGAAGGTCCATTTTGAGGAGCCGGACGCTCTTTCCTGCACCACATAGGGCACATACTTTGTGTTGAAGCCGACCCAGGAGAATATACCCTTGCTGAATCTTGAGTATTCCTTCATTTCGAGCACGGCGTCAACCATATTGCGGCGGAAGGTTCTGAAATCACTTGCGCCGGGAACAAATTCAACATCGGTGAATTTATTCACGATTTTGTAAAACGCGTTTTTGAAAAATACCATTGAGCTTTTTTCTCTGCGTGATTCCTGATATGCCGCCACGCAGTCATACTCCGGCTCGTCATCAAGCATTTTCACCATTTCGAGCGCGATTGACGGGAGCTGCTGCAAATCAGCGTCAATCACGGTGACATAATCGCCCGTGCTCTCTTTAAGCCCCGCGTACATAGCGCTCTCCTTGCCGAAATTCCTGGAGAAATTGACAATTTTTACCGGGATGTCTCCGGCAAGCAGGGCTTTGAGGCTTTCAAGAGTGCCGTCTCTGCTGCCGTCATTCACAAAGACTATCTCATAGTCAAATCCGGCGCCGGCGAAGTCTTTTTTTACCGCTTCGTAAAACAGCGGCACATTGTCCTGCTCGTTATAGCAGGGCACGACCAGACTAAGTTTCATTATTTCACCTTCAAATCATCAGCTTTGTCAAGCTTTTCCCAGGGCAGGTCTATATCTGTTCTTCCGACATGGCCGAGAGCGGCGAGCTGACGGTAAATCGGTCTTCTCAGGCCGAGTGTTTCGATGATGCCCTTTGGTGTGAGATTGAATTTTTCTTTTATGAGGTCGGCGAGATCGGTGTCGGGCATAACGCCTGTGCCGAAGGTGTCCGCAAACACGGAAACGGGCTCTTCGATACCTATGGCGTAGCCGAGCTGTATTTCGCATTTTTGTGCAAGGCCGGCCGCTACCACGTTTTTCGCGACATATCTTGCCGCGTAAGCCGCGGACCTGTCAACCTTAGTGGGGTCCTTGCCGCTGAAGGCGCCTCCGCCGTGGCGGGCGTAGCCGCCGTAAGTGTCAACAATTATCTTTCTGCCGGTAACGCCGCTGTCGCCGTTCGGACCGCCGATAACGAATCTGCCGGTGGGGTTCACATAAATCTTTGTGTTGCTGTCGAGCATTTCGGGGGCGATTGTGGGCTCAATGACATATTCGGTTATATCTTTTTTGATCTGCTCGCTCGAAACACAGTCGCTGTGCTGAGATGAAACAACTATCGTATCAATGCGCACCGCTTTGCCGTTTTCGTCATACTCCACGGTAACCTGGGTTTTGCCGTCGGCGCGCAGATAGGGGAGGGTGCCGTTCTTTCTTACGGCCGTGAGCCTTGCGGCAAGCTTATGAGCAAGAGAGATAGGCAGGGGCATATACTCCGGTGTTTCGTTGCAGGCATAGCCGAACATAATGCCCTGGTCGCCCGCGCCGGCTCTGTCAACGCCCATTGCTATATCGGGGCTCTGCTTGTCAAGAGCCACAAGCACTCCGCAGGTGTTGCCGTCAAAGCCTTTTTCTGAGCTGTCATAGCCTATGTCGCAGATAACCTTTCTTGCTATGGACGCTATATCGAGATTTGCCTTTGTTGTGATTTCGCCCATAATAAGTATCATACCCGTGGTGATTGCGCACTCGCAGGCAACTCTGCCTTCGGGGTCCTGAGCCATAACGGCGTCAAGCACCGCATCGGAAACGGCGTCGCAGATTTTATCGGGATGCCCTTCGGTTACGGATTCGGATGTAAAAAAATGATGTGCCATTGTCTTCACCTTTCTGAAAGTATAAAAGTAATGATAAGTTCAGCATTAAAAAAACCCGCCAAGGCTTCCCCGGCGAGCGAAAAAGCCTTATTTCTCGGCAATATGCCGCAGGATTTGGCACCTTGACAATTCAGGTTGCCGGGCTTCACAGGGCCTGTCCCTCAGCCACTCTCAATAAGGATATATATTAGGTTTTCTTTCAGCTTCATACATTATATATGCCGCGGAGCCGTTTGTCAACCGAAAAAGGGAAAATAAGGGAAAAACCTGCGCGCCGGCGTAAAATCCGTCGCCCGCCGCAAGGATATGCGGTAGGGTGGGATGACCGCATCCCGCCGCAAATAGGATATGCGTGAGCATCCCGCTTTGGCCCTCTCCACGATCGGAGAGGGTGGATTGTGAGCAACGCGAACAAGACGGGTGTGGACGATACAATTTCTGCGATAGCAATCCTCAATGAATTGCAACGCAATTCAATTCATGCCGAAGGCAATTCACGGCGAAGCCAATTCATGCACCGAAGGTGTAATTCACATTCTTTGTCATTCCGAGCAAAGCCGGGGAATCCTGGTAATTGGATCCTTCGGCTCGTTTCACTCGCTCAGGATGACATAACAAATAACCGTTTACAAACAACTTTATACTCAAAAACATAAATCTGTTGAAATAAAAATAATATATGTTATAATTTTTTTATACCATTGCAGGAGGTTATCAAAATGTCAAAAGGATTAAAGAAGGCGTTATCGGTTGCTCTCTGCCTTATTATGCTGTTCGGAACCGTCGCCATAGGCGGAGAGGGCTTTGCGGACTTACTTGATGCGCTGACAGTTAAAGCGAGTGCGGAAAACTATGAAGCCGGTGATATTATTGAATTCGGCTCATATCCGCAGTCGAAAATAACCGACAGCAGCCTTATCTCTGCGCTTAATTCTCAGAGCGGAATTTGGCAGTCGTATAATTATTACAGCGGCTCGGGTTCAAGGGTAGATGGTCAGATGACCGCTTCAAATTATATGCGATATAAGGATGTTACCTATAACGGAAACAAATACAGAGCAGTTATATTTGACAGTTACAGACCTTACTGGACAGGAAATATATCAGACATCAGTACTGCTTATCAGGATGATAACGGTTACACAGCCGGAACAATTTACTGGTTCAAATATGAACCGCTCAAATGGAGAGTGCTTGATAAAAACGCCGGTCTTGTAATGTGTGCAACAATCATTGACAGCCAGCCGTACAATAACTATATCATTAAAAACGGAACAGACGGTTACGGTTATGACGCTTGTTGGGGCGACAGTGCGCAGACCTATTATGCCAGCAACTATGCAAAGAGCAGTATCAGGCAGTGGCTCAATAATGATTTCTATAATACTGCGTTTTCCGATGAGCAGAAAACCAACATAATGACAAAAACGCTTAATAACGATTGTCGTTTTACACTTTACGGCAACAGCGGATACGAGGAATATGATGCGCCGTCAACAAGTGACAAGGTATTCCTGCTCTCTTATGATCAGGTAATCAACATCGGCTACGGATTTGATGACTTAAACCATGACTTAAACCACGATCCCGCCAGAAGGCTTCAGGGAAGCGACTACGCAAAGTGTCAGGGATTATGGGTTGATGATAGCAGCAGTGAATATAACGGCAATTCCTCGTGGTGGCTGCGCTCGCCCGATATATATTCCGATGGGGCAAACACTGTCCGTTACTATGGCGACGTCGGTAGCGGCTCTGTTGCTGACACTAACTATGGTGTGGTTCCGGCTTTACAACTTTACACCTCATCAGAGAATAATTCAAACTATTCTGTTGGTGATATTATTGAATTCGGCTCATATCCGCAGTCGAAAATAACCGACAGCAGCCTTATCTCTGCGCTTAATTCTCAGAGCGGAACTTGGCAGTCGTATAATTATTACAGCGGCTCGGGTTCATGGACAGATGGTCAGATGACCGCTTCAAATTATATGCGATATAAGGATGTTACCTATAACGGAAACAAATACAGAG
>JAEEGL016495540.1_pt1 | contig 19914 bp, 10 predicted proteins | sample 9134231 | NCBI WGS metagenome assembly JAEEGL01 (sample SAMN16246548, study PRJNA631951) | gut metagenome | biome: gut microbiome; feature: rumen; material: fiber-attached | host: Bos | place: Iran: Karaj | collected 2018-10 | reverse complement strand
TATCTCTGTGCTTCAGATTGATGTGGGGCAGATGGTCAATTGCGTCAATTACCTGAAGGATCCGGAGCGTCCCCTCGGCCTCAAACAACGCATCTGCATTCTTCAGGCTCTCTCTGTCCTCTCCGGAAAGCTCGTCATATGCAGTTCTTGCCGCTTTGATTGCTTCTTCGCTATCCAGGGTAATCGTTCCGATTGCCGTGATCGCCTCGTCAACTGCCTTAGCCTCCTTGCTCTGACACCCTGTCAGTGTCAGCAGCATGAAAAGTGCCAACAAGGCAGCTGTAATCCTCTTTTTCATTCTGTTTTACAACCCTTTAAGTCTAATTTACAGCACAATAGCCAAAATGACGGCAGCCGCGAAGAATACGCCGCTCAGGATCGGGAACACCGGCTCACTCTGAACCGCTGCTACGGCCGCTGCCCATTTCCCGGCAAGATCAAACTGCGTTCCTCTCTGCGTTCCTCCAGGTGGCGGCGGAACAGGCGGCCTGCTGCTGATGCTTCCGAAATAGGCCTGCTCAAACTCGGACATCGTCTGGAAACGCTCCCTCGGTTTTACCGCCAGTGCCTTAGTGAGTGCCTGAATCTGCTGCTGACTGAGCCTCGCCTGCGTAAGGTTTGTGAGGATCTCCGCCTCCGTCCCTGCGTTTCGCGAAAACGGGCTCGGAACCAGTTTCCCCGTAAAGGCGTAATACATCGTCGCCGCGAGCGCGTAGACGTCCGTATAGGTTCCCTGTCCGCTCTCCGAATACTGCTCAATCGGAGCAAAGTTTCTCTTGACGTTGATCGTCAGGTTCTGTCTCCCGGTAAAGTCCCGGGCAGACCCGAAGTCGATCAGCTTAAACCTTCCGTCACCGGTCTGCATGATGTTGTCCGGGGAAATATCCCTGTGGATGACCCCGTGCTGATGCAGAAGCTCCACGTCATGCATCAGCTGCTGGAAACGGCTCCGATACTTTGCCTCGTTCAGCACACCGTTCTTCTCGATATAGCTGAGCAGCGTACCGCCCTGAATGTACTCCATGATGTAGTAGGCCGTCTGGTTGGCATAGAAGTAATCGTAAATCTTGACAACCGAGCTGATCCCGCTCAGGGAGTGGAGCACCTGTGCCTCCTTAAAAAAGCTCATCAGGCGCGCGCGTACAGTCTCTTCATCTCCGGTGATGGTCACGGCATGGGCCGCGTTTCGCGCCGTAATCCCTGCCGGAAAGAATTCCTTGATTGCCACACGCATGTTCTGCTTCACGGCAAAACCCTCATAGGTAACGCCGAAGCCGCCGTTTCCCAGCACTTTGATGATCCGATAGGTGCAGCCGTTTGTGTTGTTCCTCAGCACAAAGCCGTCCGGCAGAGTCTCTCTTATTTTGTTGTTTCCGGCGCTCTCCGGCGTTCCGGTTCTGTATCCTCCGTGTTCGTCCGCCATATTCTCTTCTGCCCCTGTCGTACTTCAGCGCTCAGAGCTTGCCGCCCTTGCGCGTAATAATAAAGGTCTCTGCCGGAGAGCCGAGGGAAATCTTATCCCCGACCTGAACCGATACAAGCTGGTTGGCCGGGAGCCTGCTGTCCCCATTCAGATAGGTACCGTAGGTAGAGCCTGTATCCTTGACATAAATCTGATTGCCGCTCTTAATGACCACGCAGTGATTTCCGCTGACGCCCTCGGTTTCCGTCGGATAGACAATGTTGTTGCTCGGTGCCCGTCCGATGGTCACCTGCGTTTCGATCGGGAAACGTCTGCCGGCAAACATGCCGGACATTCCCTGCAGCCTCAGTTCCTGTGCTTCCTTCTTTGCCAGATCTTCCAGGTATTCCCTGCCCAGTTTTTTGAAGCGAAGGATCAGGATCGCCGCGACGGCTATGATCAGGGCAATTGCAGCGAGGAGGACTATGCGTTTTGTTGTCATCCGGAAACTTTCTTTGGCAGTTTCAAATTCGATATCGTTCTCTTTCAGGATATCCGCCGCATGGCTGATCGGGACGGAGTAATAAAGATCCGCATCGTTTCCGGCTGCATTTGACTCATCAGAGGTGTTGATGCCGACAGCCGCGCCGTTCTCATCCACCGTAGGTCCTCCGGAACTGCCGCGTCCGACCGTCGCCGAATGGGCAATAACATCTGTGCTTTCCGCCTTCAGGGAAACGATGCCCGAAAAAACGTTTACGTCATCGATGCCGGCAAGGATATTCGTGCTTCCGCCCTCCTGCGCCAGGCCAAGAAGATCCGGATCCTCAGCATAACCAAGCGTGAAGACTTTCTGCCCCTCTTCGAGTCTGCTGACGTCCTTTTGCAGGGCAAGGCAGCTTCTGTCTGCAACCGGTTCCGCGGATTTGAGAACTGCAACGTCCGGCCGGAGAGATATACCGTCTTTGTTTACAACTTCGCAGACGACCACTCTGGAATCGTCAACATCCGCGATCGGAAAGCCGTTGGAATCAATGGCAATACTGAGCGCCTGGCTGTCCAGAAGAATATAGATTCCTTCAGCAGGGCTCCCATCCGCTTCCAGGCAGTTATGTGCACTGGTGATGAAATACTCGGGAGCGCTGCCCGCTTTGCCCACACCGAAAGCGCTGGTTATGGAATAGCTTCCATCCCGGTACTCGGTCAGGAGTCTGACCACCGCGCTCTTCGCATCATTTACCGCAGCGTTCTGACTGTCCGCCCACACTGTCGTACCCGGCAGCAACACACAGACGAGCAGCAGCATACTCAGCAGTCCCGCAAAGAATTTCTTTTTCATGGCTCTGTCACTCCCATTCCGCGTTCCGAACCCCGGACTTCAATCCACTGCAAGTACAACCGCACTGTAGTTGTCCTGGAAACGCGTATGTTTCTTCTCAATTTCCCTGTTCAGCATGGCCGGTACATTGTCGCTCCGGCCGCCGATGATCCCGGCGATCTCCTCATCGGAGAGCGTATTGAAAATTCCGTCACTCATAAGAACAAACCGATCTCCGGATCTGATGGGGATATGGTAGGCAGGAATGTCTGCATATTTCAGTTTCCCCATGCCGAGGTAGCTGGTAAGCGCGCCGCGTTTTTCATAGTTTCTGGCGCTGTCATAGCTGATCTCTCCGTTAATGTAGCGCAGAAGGAGCTCGTCCTCAAACACATGCGGCCGGTTCAGATGGATCAGTTTTCCATCCCGGTAGAGGCAGATTCTGCTGTCACCGACAGCTGCGTAATAGAATAATCCGTCTTTTACAAATCCGATCAGCAGCGTTGTTCCGCCTGAGCCGTAATCAGGGCTGAGCACCATATTCACTGCCGAGGTGGCACTCTGTACCAGCGCCGCAATCATCCGCTCCGGATCTGTCTTGTCCAGAACGGCAAACTTGCTCATTACCGTTGAAACCGCGGTACGGCTGACCATGCCGCCGTTTCTAAGGCCGCCCATTCCGTCAGCCACGCAGAGGAGCACACCCTGCTCCGAATAGAGCTCCGGATCTGTAGCGGCGAGAGAATCCTGCTGGTTTTCCCGCGCACCGACACCCTGCAGCGTTACAACCTGCAGTTTGTTCCTGCCGTTTTTCGAAGCGCGTCCCTTTCCTCTGAGTCTGGAAATGATCCAGCAGATTCCCGCCCCGACAAGGCAGCCTGCAAGCGCACCGATCAGCAGAGCCGGCACGAAGCCGAGCCCTTCCGGCTCAGGCGGTTCCGTCAGCGGCGGTTCGGGCACCTGCGTTTCTTCTGTATACTGAGGAACCTCTTCTGTCGGTACAGCTTCCTCAGTTGAAGTATCTTCAGCATCGGCAGCCTCTTCTTGAGGCTGCTCACTCTGTTCGTCGCTTTCCGTATCTGCCGCAGCGCCTTCCTGCCCTTCTGCTCCTTCTGCTCCTTGCTCTCCCGGAATCTCTGGTAAAGCATTGGGATCAGAGGGCTGGAGGCTGCCTTCCGAATCCGGGGCCGGATTCTCACCCTTTTCGATATCCCCGGGGGTTGGAGGCGGCGAAAAGGGTGACACCGGTTCAGAGATCGCTGCCAGTTCCGCATCGGTCTCCGCCATGCAGATCGGAAGCAGTCCGGAAACTGCGAATGCACGGAAATCAGCCATTGGTAATCTGTTCCCAACCGAACTGTTCACCGCAGAAGCCGATGAACATCAGGGAAGTGTCGCCGGTCCGGATCACGTCATAATTATGCAGTTCCTGCGCACCGCCGACCAGGCTCTTATCGTTCAGGCGTACAATATTCGCGCCGGAAGCCGGGGCCACATAGAAAACGCGCGTCTCCGGATCATAGGTAACCAGCATATGTTTCTCGCGGCTGATTTTCGGATCTCCGGGGATAACAATGTCACCGACAGCACTGCCGACATAATTGTAATCAGAATGAATTCTGTACTCCTTGCCCACGGTTGCGCCTTTGATGCAGACAAGCCAGCCCACAACAGGCTGCGTCTTTTCCCCGCTGCTTGAAGTGATTACATGTGCAGGCTCCGTGTGTCCGTAGGATTCAATGCCTCCGGAAACAGGGGCGTTGAAATCAGTTCCTTCTGTCCGGAAAAGCACATCCGTATCGATCAGCCCACCCATACCGACAGCGGGGGAAGTGGGCGGAACTTCACCGAGGTTGGAGGCTGCGCCGGAACCGAAGAGAGGCTCTGTCTTGCCGAAGCCGCCGTTGGAGATCGGCTCTGTCTTGCCGTAACCGTCTACCGGGCCTACAGGATTGGAATTCTTCTTGTTGCTGAACATTTGTTTACCCTCCAATTTATTTCTTATTTTTATTTAATTGATGCGGTTAACGCGAAAAACAATCTGATTGCTTGCCAGCCAGAACTCCGAACCGTTTCCGAGTTCTGCCGGCATTTGCGGCGACAGCCTTCTGATCGGGTTTCCATAAAACGTCCCGTATGTTGAGCCGGTGTCGTTGAGGTATACTCTTCCATTCTGCAGGGTCAGTCTGCAGTGGTGCGTGCTGACGCCTTTGGTATCCGCGGGAACGCGAACCGTACAATCCGGTCCCCTCCCGAAATCCAGGATCGGGCTGCGCTCCGTCAGGTAGAACTGGCTTCCAGCCAGAGGTCCTGCACAGGCTGTAACACAGTAGCCGGTTCCCGGCCTTCCCGTTCCGCCCGATCCGGTTGGACTCATTGCCATCAGCAGCGCAAATGCACCGATCGGGAAAAACACAAACCCCGCTGTCTTTGACAGCAGCGTAATCAGGAATACGATCAGTGCGGCAGCGCCGCCGACAAGCGGTTTTTTCAGTCCAAACCCGAGCATCAAGAGTGATCCGCCCAGGAGAAGACCGATCACAAGTCCTTCTATTTCCATCTCAAATGCCCCGTGTCAGCGCTCTCAATGCACATCCAGTTCGAAGGTGCGGATCCATCCGGCAACTCCCTCCTGAACGAGGACCAGTGTATAGCCGTTCTCCTTTGCCAGAGCCGTTACAACCGTATTGGCTTTCACCTTCATGATTGCGTCCGTGGTATATTGGATTTTCTCCGGCTTGTACTGAAGATAGACCGTGTCTCCGCTGCTGGGCCGAACCACCATGGACTCATAGCTGCCCAGATAGCTCTCTGATTTCGGATAGTAGAGCTTGTCGCTGCATCCGCTCAAATCATCGGGACCCGGTGTTTTTTCCGGTTCCGGCTCCGGCATCGGTTCCGGCTCCGGCTCCTCGGTCGGCGGCTGCGGCTCCTCGGAGACTGGCGGCTCCTCCGGCTGTTCCGTGCTCTTTGGCGGGATTTTGATCCAGTCAAAAAACAGACACAGGCAGAGAAGGATCAGGATCAGTGCCACAACAACGGTAATGGTAATCGCTCGCTTTACTTTCTTCGGCTCCAAATGATCTCCTCCCGTATTGCAGATTTGTTTTCTTTTCCAAGTGCACCGGCTCCCTTTGTATACACTATATCAGATATTCAGGACCGGCATGATATAAACTGCAATTTTCGCGGGCAGGTTATCCCCAGCTCGCGAAAATCTATCAGAAGTCCTGCTGGTACAATACTCCCGATTTACAGTTTATTCACATTAAAGAAATTATACAATATGTGCCGTGAAATTGCAATTCTTTTTCAAGATATGGAAAGTGTTATTTCATCAGGTTATCCAGAAGCAGCTGGGCGTTCTTCGACTGGCTGACGCCGATGCTCTGCACCAGGATCACGTCCTGTACGCCGTACTTCTCCGCATAGCTGGTTACGGGCTTAAAATTCTTCCTGTAGTCCAGCACGATAACCCTGTGATAATGCTGTGTCAGGTAGACGACGAAGGGGTTTCCGAAGGAGTCTTTAATCACCAGGCAGTCCGGCGCGTCAGGCAGGTCTTCGTTGGTGATTGTGGTGACCTGGTTGTCGCCGTTAATGAAGCAGTTGTATTTCGCGTTGGGCATCTCCTCGGTTTCATCCACGATAACCGTCGTTGCCTTCGGATAGTTCGGGATTTCCATGCTTATATTCCCCGGCGGCACATAGGCGATCATCTCATCTTCCTTAAGCTTTGTCGCAACGCTGTAGGAATAGCTGCCGATAAACTTACCCATATTGAGTTCCGTATATTCCCTGAGCGGGACCGGCTCAAACCCCGCTGTACGGCAGAATTCCTCATAGGCGTAGTAGGCGCCCCTTGCCGTCCAGTGATGATCGCTGTAAAAGTAGAGATACTCCGTGTTGTGCGCCACCAGGTTGTTAAAGGCATTGACTTTGTACACGTTATCGTTTTCCTGTGCAAACATATAGCGCAGTGTCTTCCCCTGGTCGGCAGTCCCCATTTCCTTCAGCATTTCCGAGGAGAGCAGCACGCTGATGCTCGTCGGGACTGGAATGTTGAAGAAGCGAATTCCCTGTTCCGCAAGTGCGTCCCCTGCCTGGTTCATCAGCTGCGCATGGTGATCCGAGACAGTCTTTTCAAAGCCCATCCTGGACATGGCGACCCCGTCAACGACGACCAGATCCCCATACATGCGCATCTCTTCCTCACCGTCGAGTCCTGTCCAGTCCTCGATCTCTGTGTCGGGATCCTCAGTCTCTTCAGCGATCGTTTCAGCTGTCTCTTCTCCGGGAGCCTCTGCCGGATGATCCACGATCTCATCCTCAGAAGCCGGATCCGGCCGCGGTGTCACCGGGGTTTCCGGACGTACTGCCGCGGCAGCCTCTGCCTCTTCGAGCAGGGCGTCGAGTTTGGCACTGTCGTCGGCTGTGTTGCTGTCTGTCATGGCAACTTCATATCTCATCAGGCCGTGGAGAGAATCGATCCGGTCCGCAACCTCGAGCATCTTCTCGCGCCCAGGGAAGGTGTCGGAGAACCAAGCCGTGATATCGTCAAAGTAGTCCCCGCTCAGCAGGGTCTGGACGGAAAACTGCGGGAATTCCCGAAGCTTCCGTCTCTCCCGCAAAGAGGTCTCCGGACGCAGCGGAATCAGAAACGCGACCAGTGTCAGCAGAAACAGGACGGCAAAAAAGGGACCTGCCAGTTCCCGCTCGTGATCCTGCCTGTGATCTTGTTCCGGTTTCTTTTTTTCATGCTTATACATATACAGTTATCTCCGAATTCAGAACTGAAAATACAGGAATGGGTTATAACTCTCCCCGACCAGCGCACAGGTCGACAGCAAAAGCAGAATGATCGGGATCAGGATCTTCCGGCAGCCGCGCCAGAATGCATTCTCCGCCAGACGGTCGGAGATATTTCGGAAGATCGGCGTACAGGCCAGCATCGATGCTGTCAGGAGGAAGAGATTGTTTTCCAACAGCGTCATGCTGCGGAAATTGGACAGGCTGTTCCCGTTCGCGCCAACCAGGCCCTTCACTACCGTCCAGCCCAGCCGGATGTCAGTAAAGTGGAACAGGATCCATCCCAGGAACACGACCAGCACCAGATACAGGTGCGGCAGGATCTTCTGCCGATCCAGGATCCGTCTCAGGAAGCCCCTTTCCAGCATCAGAAACACGAAATAGTAGAGACCCCAGAGCACGAAGTTCCAGCTTGCTCCGTGCCAGAGTCCTGTCAGCGCCCATACGACGAAGGTGTTGAACATATTCCTGGCCAGGGAGCAGCGGTTGCCGCCCAACGGGATATAGACATAGTCACGGAAAAAGGTACTCAGCGACATATGCCATCGCCGCCAGAAATCCGTAACGCTGCGCGCCGTATATGGATAATTGAAGTTTTCCGGATAGTGCAGGCCCAGCATCTTCCCCATGCCGATGGCCATGTCGGAGTAGGCGCTGAAATCCAGATAGATCTGAAGCATGAATGCCGCCATTCCGACCCAGGCGCCCAGAACCGTCACATCCTGCAGATAACTGAGGTTCTCCACAAATCGAGTCGGGTCTGACGCGGTGCTGTCCGCAAGCAGCAGCGCATCCGCAAGTGCGCCGCAGGGGTTCGCGAGAAGCGCTTTTTTCCCGAGGCCGACAGTGAAGCGGCGGATGCCTTCCGTCAGTTCCGCGCCTTCCGCCCGTTCAACAAAAAGCTCCTCCGCGATGGTATGGTATCGGACGATCGGGCCGGCGATGCACTGATGGAACAGCGCCGCATAGAGCAGGATGTCCCAATAGCTCTCCTGCGCTGCAACTTCCCCGCGGTAAACATCGATCACATAGGTCAGCAGCTGGAAGGTATAGAAGGAAATGCCGATCGGCAGGGCAATTTTAGAAATAAAAGCCGGGACTTCGCCAAAGACAGAGCAGATCAGTCCCGAGTATTTGAAAAAGCCGATCAGCAGCAGATCAACAAACGTCGCCGCAAAGAGCCAGAGTTTCCTTCCCCCGGCTGTCTCAGAACAGTCGATCCTTAATGCGCAGAACCAGTCCGCTGCCGCCATCAGCATCAGCAGCAGCACATACTTCGGCTCACCCCACGCGTAGAAGATCAGGGAAAAGATCAGAAGGGAGATATTCTTAGCTCTCAGGCTCCTGCACAGCGCATAACTGATCAGCGACAGGGGGAGAAAGGCATATAAAAAAAGCAGGCTGGAAAAAACCATAAACGTGCCCGGTTTCCTTTCGTAAACTGCATAAAATTATACGGCACCTCCCATGAAAAAGCAAGGGCCGTTTCCGGATTGCCCGGAAACGGCCTTTTCTTTTTTCAATGCTCTTTGCCTGTCTTCAAAAGATATTGATTTTCACTTTGATCGTACCGTTTGCTGCAGGCTTTGCTTCGTTTACGGTCTCATTTCCCTTTAGGAAAACGCTGATTGTGATTGTCTGAGCTTTTGTTGTGGTCACCTGATCACCGCGGAAATGGATCGCATACTTTCCGGTTCCGACACCGATTTCCCTGAGTTCAAAAAGCTTTTCGCTCTTGGCATCAAGCTTCACCGCAGCAATATCGCTGAGCGTCGGATCCGTTACACCGATCTGCAGCGTTCCGCTGCTGTGGCCGTCATTTTTCAGAAGAGTGACGCTATTGACGCTTTGTGTGAACTTGCTCGTTCCCATCTTGACCGGCAGATTCGCCGGCGACTTCGTCTCAACATTTGCTCCGTCTGCTGTAAAGCGCACGCCCACTGCAAACTTATCCAGTTTGTGGTTAATGCTGACTCCGTCTTTGACAGTGACGGCAAAGCCGTCCCCGTCCTTTTTCACATCAAAGAAGGGGTTCTCCTCTCCGTATCCGACGATAAACCGGTTCGTTCCCGTTCCCATATAGAAGATCAAGTCCTCTGCCTCAACGGTATGCGTATAGCAGTTAACCACCGTCGGAGTCACCAAAACTGCACTTCCCGGCCTGACTACATCAATATAGTTTTTGACTTTCAGAGTAACACTGCGCCGTACATTTGCCGGATCGGTAAACTTGACACTGAGTTTGACCTTTGCTTCCGGATCTCCTGCTCCAGCTGTACTCCCGGTCTGCAGGCGGATATATGCGTAGTATGCAGAATAACCTGACGGCACGCTTCCGGTAGCCGCTTCCTTAAAGCTGATGGCCGTTCCGAGAGTTTCTGTTTCGAAACTGTCCGTGATTTCATTCTCTGTCCGGCTCTTTGCATCATAACCGGTTATCCTGCTCACGTAATACCCGGAGTTGCCGGTTGGCTGGTTAAAGTTCTTTGACGTCAGACTGACAATACAGCTGCTGCCCGGGATACCGCTGTCGATCGTTCCGCTCGCTTTTCCGCTCAGCGTAACCGCGGATTTCTCCGGCAGAGTTTTTACTGTCACGGCAAATTCCTTACCCATCATACTCAGCCAGACTTTGTAGGTATGCGCCGCTGCCGGGTCAAGCTCCTCACCGGGCTTTACAGACAAGAACCATACGCCGGGTTCATTCAAGTTAATTCCATATTCCAGGTCCAGATATCTGCTCCACTCTGCCTCAGTTCTGTAGCTGGCCGTTTTCCCCTCATCCACCCGGACAATCCGGACGTCCTGGAGATACGGTTCAAAGACATTACCCGGCGTCACTGTAACCGCAATTCTCGCCTTATCAGCAGTACCTGCTTTGACGGCTGCAGATGAGGGCTTGAAGGTCAGCTTCGGTGCCGCCGCCTTGCAGGTCACCGGGATCTGCACCTCTTTCACGTAGGACCAGTTCTCACATTCCGCCAACAGGGTGATGTTGGTTTTCGCGTGATTCTGTCCCGACATGCCGACGTAACTGACCATCAGACTTTCCGTGTCGAAGCTCAGCCACGCCGGGCATGAGACAACAGTCAGATTGCTGATCCTTTCGCCAGTAAAAGCAGCCTGAGCAGTGTCTTCAACAAAGCTGTTGAGTGTTATTGCTTTGGCGGATACCTTTGGCAGAGTTTTCTTTATGGCCAGCGTAATCGGAGTCTGGATCACCTCACAAACCGTGTGCTCCGCTTCTCCGTATTCTCCCAGATCCATCGCAATGAGAATGCTCGCCTTATAGCTTCCTTTAAGATACTTCGCATTGGCCGCCGTCTTTCGCAGTGTCTCCTCTTTCGGGATGACTTCAATCGTCGTATCGTCCTTCACCCGGAGAGTAAAGAAGTCATTCAGGTCATAGCCGTATTCTTTCAGTGTTTTAGAGTCGTAGGTCAGGAATTTGGCATAGGCAATCGCTGCCCCCTGGTCTCCCAGATTCTCCGGTGGTACGATATCATAGCTTTGCGTCAGAATATCATCCAGATGAAGATCGAGGTGAAGCTGTGTATAGTTCCTGTTATAGAGCTCGACCGTTGCTTTCTTTTCGATTATGGCTGGTTCAATTCTATATCCGAGGCCGGTCCCGGTTCCGGAACTCACGTACTCCGCTGCCACATCCACACGGCATCGGGCAGAATAAACCTTCGCCTCGTTGATCACAATGCTGGCTACAATATAGGTCGTTCCCGGCGCTACAGCGGTCACATATCCCCTGTCATCGACTGTCGCGACGCTCTCGTCCTCAGATTTGAGTTCAACATAATACATCCAGTCGCTGTCCACATCCAGGAAATACAGTGGGTTTTCCGTTGTGCTGCCAGGATACATCACCAGGTGCTCGCGATCTAAGCGCATTGTCTCCGGCAGTTTATCCGGGAGCGGATGCTCGTTTGCGTACGGGATCCCGTGTTCAATCGCATACTGCTCCGCCGGCGATCCCGGGCTGCATATTATCAGCAGGTTCACACAGCCGTCAAAGGCATGCTCACCGATCTTTGAAATGCTGTCAGCAATTTCAATTCGCTGCAGATAGGGGTTGTTCGCAAAGGCGTAATCCGCAATCTCCGTCACATCGTCATTGATGATCAGCCTGCTATATTCGGCATTCTCCGGAACAATCAGGATCTCATACCGGGTCGCCGTTGTACCGTCGTCCGCCGTCCATGTCGCTGTCACAAGCCAGCCATTTGCCTTGTCTTCCTCTTTCAGCTCATACACCGTAAGGAGGCCGTCCTGGCTGATCTCGATAAAATACGAATTCGGCCAAACAACACTCCAGGTACCGCCTTCTTCGCTGAACTGATGCGTTTTTCCCTCAGAGGTGAGAATTCTTCCGCCGTATACGGTTTCAATATTCGGGTTAATCTTCGGGATGCTGTGGCCTATCACGATTGTCTGTCCGCAGTGCACGCAGACTTCGTCTCCGCTGTAACCTTCCTCTTCCACAGTGGGTTCTACTACGCCGACAAGCTCCGTCTCATGAGGGATTTTCTCAACTTGTCTGGTTTCCGTATGGTTCGGATCATTGGCGCATACCCGGGTTTCTTCTCCCTCTTCGGTACAGGTAGCGGCTTTTGTCACAGTCCACGGACCCCAATCGTGGCCCAGGGCCGGTATCTCGATCTCCGTGATCAGCTGAGTTCCGTCAGCATCCGCGTATTTCAGGCCGGTTTCCGTGTCTTCCCAGTATTCGACCTGACCGGGAGCTTCACAGGTAGCAGGAACAGCCGAATGGTGTACTAAACCGCTTTTCCCGATAAGGATGCTGCCGTTCTGAATGCTCACCGCAACCTCATTGTACTCCGGGTCGCACGCGACAAAGTCTTCCTCAGTATCAATTGCAATCAGGGTCTCTCCATCAAAGCCTTCCTTCACCTGAAACTGTACGATGAGGATACTCCCCTCATCGTTAATGACGTTGTTGATGGAATCCCAGCTGAAATAAATATGGCCTGCAGTCCCGCTGTTGACCGTCGCCGGATCACCGCTCAGCAAGTCTCCGCTGACCGCACTCTGCACCGACAGTGCCGAGCTGTCATACTTCAGCGCAAACTGCAGCATGCCGATATTCAGCCCCGCGCTTACCTTTACCGAGGCTGTAACGCTGTCATTCCATTCGGCACTCTCCGGGCAATCTACCCACAGGCTGCCGGCCGATGGAACAAGTTTGGGTATCACTCGGGTTTCCACATGAGTTGCATCGTGCAGACATACCCTCTTTTCCAGCCCTTCTTCCGTTTCGGTGGCTTCTTTTACAATCGTCCACGGTCCCCAGTCATGGCCAAGCGGCGGTACGGCAATATTCGTGATAACCTGAATTCCCTCTGCATCTGCATATTGCACTCCGGTTTTTGTATCTTCCCAATATTCCACGTTGCCGGGAGTTTCACATGTGGCAGCTACAGCCTCGTGATGCACCAGACCGCCTTTCACAATGAGCATGCTTCCGCTCTGCACAGTTACCTGTACATTCTGGTAATCCGGGTCGCACGCGACAAAATCTTCCGCAGTATCAATTGTAATCAGAGCCTCGCCTTCAAAGCCTTCCTTCACCTGAAACTGCACTTCGAGGATACTGCCTGCATCGTTTATCACGTTGTTGATGGAATCCCAACTGAAATATACATATCCGCCAACCGTGGTGTTGAGTGTTGCCTGTTCACTGCCCAGGAGGCTGCCGCTGCTTGCGCTCAGTATCGACAGCGCCGTGCTGTTATACTTCAGCGCAAACTGCATCATACCGATATTCAGACCCGCACTGACCTTAACCGAGACCGTGATATTGTCATTCCACTCCGCCTGTTCCGGGCATTCCACCCGTAAACTGCCGCCATCTGCCCGTACCGTGATGGGAAACATTCCCGCCACCAGTGTCAGGCAAAGCAGGAGACTGAGCAGTTTTTTCAAATAATGATGTCTCATCTTATCTTTCACTTTCTGTACGTTCCGCATTTTCTCAGCTGCAGACATCCGCCGCGCAATCTGGTTTCCCTTCAGGATTGCTTCTCTTTCTTTTTACGGAACACAAAGAATATCAGGATCACAGCCACTATAAGAAGTATGGGGATAAGGATTGCGGCAGGGCTGAAACTCCGGCTGTTTGCATCTGTCGCAGACACATATACCTGATATGTTTCAGAAGTTCCGTCTTCGTATTCAACGGTAATCAGCGCTGTTCCTTCTGATATGCCTACAACAGTTCCGTCTTTCACAACCGCAACAGTTTCATCGCTGCTGGTCATTGTGGGGTTCCGGTCAGAATCGGGCCTTACAGTCGTTTTTCCTCCGACTGAAATCTCAATGCTCTGATCTTCTCCCGGAGTGGCTGTATCACCGTACGATACAGGACTGACGGTTTCCGTTACACCGACCGGGATATCCAGCGTTGCCTTATTCAGGAAGATTTCATTGAAATCCCCGTCCGCGGCGATCGTGTCATACTCTTCATCAAACCAGATCCGCGCTGTGCCATATGCATCATCTTTTGCAGAAAAGCGCAGCTCCAGCAGCGTTCCGTTCTCCAACGGGCTCAGTGCATCCCAGGCAAGATAAACCCGCCCGGACTCCGTTGCCGAGATGGTCGGTACTGTTTTCCCGAGAAACACTTCACCCGGAACTACAGATTGAAGCGTCAGCATTTCGTCATCATACCGCAGGCAGCACTGGAGCATTTCCGGTTCCGCAGTTCCGCTGAACTGAACCGACACCGTATAGTCTGCTCCATCGGCTTTCATCTCCAGGCCCAGCCCTGCCTGTTCCTCCGCAAAAGCGGAGGAACAGAAGCAGGCGAATACCAGGAGGAGAACCAGGGATAATTTTAACGGGTGTTTGTTATTCATTCCCATCTCCGTTCTGCAGCGTTATGGCGCCGCAGAATTCGCTTCTGCCGGGAAAACATCGATCAGATGTGCCGCATAACGGCGGATCAGGTTCGCATCAATGACGTTGACCTTTCCGTCTCCGTTTACATCCGCTGCGAGCATCTGCATTTCATCCAGTTCAAGAAGCAGTGCAGCTTTGCGGCGGATCATATTTGCATCAATGACATTGACCTTTTCGTCCCCGTTAACATCGCCCAGAAGCAGAGCGACAATATCCAGCGCGCCGTTGATTGAATTCACGGTAATTGCCGCTGCATCGTCACCCCGCGCAAATACAAAGTCATACTGGTCGCTGTCCGTCGGGATTTCAACAATCGCTGTTCCGGATGCACCAGGCTTGACCGTAAATGTCAGGTCAAGCAGCGAGCCTCCAGCTGTCAGGGAAGTCACATCGTCCCACACGAAGAGAACAACGCCTTCCTGCGGATTGCTGATTGTCGGGGAGAGGCCCTGCATAGCTGCACCTTCGGTAAAGGCCGTCAGCGTCAGTTTGCTGCTGTCGTACAAAACAGCAAACTGCACCATCTCTGCCAGCGAGTCCTCTGTGATGGACACGGAAATATTCGCAGTACCGCCGGCCCGTGCCTGCCCCGAGGAAACCGTCATGGTCGCATAGTCCTCTCCTATGGCGATCTCCTGTACATTGATCGTCACCGTATCGGCTTGCTCACTTCCGTCCAGTGCCTTTGCCGTAACGTTAACAGTACCTGCAGACACACCATAGAAAAGTCCGTCATCGGATATCCAGCCTTCGCCGGTTCCGTCCGTGCAGATCCAGCACACGCTGGTATCATATGCATCTGTCGGTGAAACCGCCGCACTCAGCTGGGTCGCTGAGCCCTCCAGAACCGTTGCGGGGGCTGAAACGGTCACTGTGGAAATCGGGGTAAAGTCGCCGTAGAAGAAAACGTCATCCTGCTCGGAAGCATTACCGTCCAGCATCAGGGACGCGCCGCCGCGCTCCAGCATGGAGTAGGCGCAAACCTGATAGCTGTACTTGCGAAGTTCATCCACTCCGTAATCGACAAAACTTGTTGTGTTCTCCACATCAAACTCTGCCAATTCGTCACAGTCGCTCACGCGCACTACCTTATAGCCCGATGCACCCGGTACCGTAGCCCACTGTACGCCGACACTTTCTGTGTCGTTCTGTTCTGCCGTCACATTGGCCGGAGCAGAGAGCACATCGGTTTCGGACACGATCACGTACTCATAGGAAGCTGTGAAGGTGTTTTTGTCTGTGGCATTCGCTTCGATCTCCAGCAGACAGGTTTCCGTGATACTGATCTCCGGAGCAGTGTCCGTATCGTACTCAATCCAGTCGCCGTCTTCTCCGTCCGCTGTCGTGATCCGATACTGGACATTAAGCCCTTCCGTCGGGCCTTCCGTCGTCAGGGTCGTGGTCTGCCCGCCGACATAGATGCCGCCCTCCAGCGTGGAATTGACTTCGTCGACATCTTCCAGGTAAGCGAGCATCGGGGTCAGGGTCAGCGTCTGAGTGACCGGATCTTCCGCGCCCTCGCTCCAACCGATGAAATACATCGACTCGGGAATGTTCAGATCTTCTTCGGTAACATACGTTTCAGAGCCATCAGAACTACCAGTCTCGTTCTCTTCCTCCTCTATTTCCTCAAATGCCAAAGGAACATACGCATAATCACCATAGTTTACCGTCTGCTGTGCAATGACTTCCTCATTGACATTCAGGAAGCTAACTGAATTAGTAATATGCTCGTACTTTGCAGTAACAATCATATGGCTGGTGACCGAATCGAGGCTCATTCCCTCGGGAACTTCCCATCCGATGAAGATATAGCCTTCGGGTGCGGTAACCTCCGGTGCGACCACAGCCGTCTCGTAAGGAACGTCGTTCTCCATGCTGACCGTCATCTGTACATGGTCCACATACACAACAGTGTAGCCGCGTTTCACATAGCGCGCTTTGATAATCATATTCTCGCGGATGTTGCCGAGGCCGTATTCCCATCCGAGGAAATAGTAGCCCTCATGCTCAGGAACCTCCGGCGCGGTGGCTGCGCTGCCTTCGGAGACAGTCTGTTCTCCGAGGGAAAGGCCGGTGACTTCATCCACAAACTGCACGGTATACTGCGGTTTTGGCGCCTCTATGGTCCCGATATACAGGGATTCCGTTCCGCCTTCAATGGTCAGGGATACCGTGTAATCACCCGTCTGCACGGAAGGTGTTTCCAGCGTATCAAAGGAGAAGCTGTAAGACCCGTTTGCGCCCAGGGTGATCTGCTCAATATACTGGTTGGAGTAATCGGAAGCAGCATCGACCTTATACACGTTCAGCAGCGCCTGCTTTCCGGCTGCTGCCGGGCCGACCTGTCCGGAGAAGGAATATGTGCTGCCATGCACCCCGCTTGTAAGCTTTGCTCGGTATACAGTGCGTGTCTGGACTTCTTTGTTCGCTGTGGGTGTTGCCGCAGTAAAGGTGTAGTCAGACCAGTCGGACCAGTTATAGTAGGTATAGGTCGTAATATCGGCGCTTTTATCCCTGTAGCGGTACTGGGTTTTATACTGCGCTGCTACGGTTCTCGTCTCCTCCCAGAAATACCGGTTCGCTTTGTTTACGGTTCCGGTGGGATAATAATAATGCCAGTAGTACATATTGCCGTCGACCTTATACCAGGTCTGTTCGGAGTCGTGGTGGGAAGTTCGGATCCAATCGCTGCCGTACGGATTGGTACGGGTCGTGGACCAGGCCGAGTAATCCTTGCTGAAAACACTCGAGGCATTGTAATAGTTATAGTTTGCATGGGCGAAAGAGGGGCTGATCGCCGGAGTGTATGTATTGCCGGAAGGATTGCCGGTTGCTGTAGAAGCATACCATCTTCCGTAGCGGTATTCCGTATGGGCATCCGAAACAAGTACCGAACGTGTCTCTACCTGTCTGCGGTCGTTTGCCGCTACGTACGTATCCTGCCAGCCGCTCCAGTTGCCCCAGGATCCCTCTGTCGTTGTCGTGCTTTCGACCGGCCACCCCAGATAGTAGGTTGCCGTTGTAGAATAGGTAGTCTTTGTTCTTGTGCTGTACTGTGTGGCCGTTTCCGTCCCGGAGTAAGAGCCGGTGAATGCATTGAGCTCTTCCTGTGTCATCCATGCGGTGTATTCTCCATCCACACTGCCGATGTGATAAGTGTCCGGCTCTGCAATCGGGTTCTTCGAAGTATAGTTGTCGACTACATAAGCCTCCACGGTAGCCAGTGTCAGCATGTCGGCGCTGTCCACCGGCACATAGGCGTTGCCCTGATAGCTCGCTCCATCTCCGCCGGCCAGATAGAACGCGCCGGATTCTGTCTGCGTGATGAACTTGCCGAGCGAGGTTTTGCCTGCAATGACCACACGGCCGATCTGCGGTCTGCTGACATGATTGGTCACCGTGTAATAGACCCAATACCCGTCGCCGGCCGAAGTGACACTGTTAATGTCAATAGTGAGAGGCACATCCTCGTTTGCCCAGACATAGACCGGATAAACCTTGATACCGCTTTCGGTGACGCTGTCAAAGTCGCGGCTCCATCCAACGAAAGTATAATAGTCCTTCTGAGGCGCTTCCGGCGCAACCGCGCTGCCTGGGGTGTCGCCGTTGTAGGTGACATACTGCGTCTTCAGCACATCGCCGTTTGCATCGAAGAAAGTGACCAGATAGCTGATAGGCGTATAGACCGCCGTCAGGGTCGTATCCTCACGGATCTGGTTCATGCTGCCTTCCCAGCGAGAAAAAGTATATCCCGCGCGGGACGGGCTGGTCGGCGTGTTCGCGTTTCCGCCATAGGGTACCGCCTGGGTCGCGTAAACCGACCCGTCATAGTTCAGGAAGGTAACGGTCGAAGGTTCGTGGACATGGACCGTCACACTGTGTGCTGACTCTCCGCTGCCGCCGCTCAGACTCCCGTTGAATGCTTCGACCCGCACGGAATACTCGCCTTCATTCTGGAACGGAAGGATCACAAAAGTACCTGCGGTAGGCTGCTCATATACTTTCGTTCCCGCCGCGTTATAGACATAGGCTTTATAGTCCGTCGCGGTATCAACAGCATTCCAAGAGACGGTCTGAGTAGCGCCTACGGCAATATCATAGGACGCTGCTGTCAGCACCGGGGCAGCGGGTGGTTCAAGTTCACCGAAGACCGCATACAGTTCCGTATTTCCCGTTGGTGTAAATGCCGTTCCGGCCGGGTACAGCGAATTATATGCTTCTTCTGAATCGGCCCACCCGAGGAACCGCTGCCCGGCTCTGGTTCTCTCCGGTAGCGTGACCGCGGAACCCTGCTCTACTGTATGCGGGTCTGTTGAACCGTTGGTAATCAACATAACACTGTACGTTGTTTTCGCACCGGATGAGGTCCTCAGATAGAAACTGTGCGGAGAGCAGGCATTTACTCCGTTGGTGTCAGTCGCAGTGACCACGTATATGTACTTTTGTCCGCCTGCCAAATAACGAAACTTCAGTGCATTATCATATTTTTTGCCCAGAGTAAACGCCTCTGCATTAATCCCGCTGTCATGTTCGTAATACTTTGCCTTGGATTGGGCCAGCTGGTAAGCCTGTGCGGCACTGAGTTTATTGGACTGCAGGCTGACCAGGTCTGAAGGAATATCTCGAACATCATAGACAGCCGCAGTGACCTCTCTGATCTTTGCGTTCTGTGCCGAAACAGTTCCTTTTACGGTGGTTTTGGCACCGTTGCCCTCAACAGCCTGATCCTTTGGCGCTGTGACATCCTTAAAGGTTATGACGGATTTCCATTGCACGCTCACATCGTTTTCATTCACGTAAACAGGATACGAAACGCTGTCAACCTTTAACTTGTACCATATGTTTCCGTAATGATTTGTGACTTTCGAAAGAATCGTTGCTTTTTTGACGGACAGATTCTTATTAATCAAGCCAAAAATGATCTTCGTCTGAACTTTTCCGGACGCCGCATACGGCTTGTTGTAGACATTGAAGTCGTCTCCGGATTTTGCAGTTGCGATGCCATTCGCCGTCACAAAAATACTGGTCTGGCAATAGTAATCGAACTTACAGCTTGCTTTCTTGCAGATTCCATTTTCATCATATCGATGCTCATGATAATTATGGCAATCTCTACAATCCCCGTTTTCATCCAGGTTCGTGTGCTGGCATAGAACCGTTTTGAATTGAACATTCTTGTTCGGTGTCGGATCAATCCGACTGTCATTTTTATATAACTCAAAGTGGAGATGATTCCCTGTCGCGGCGCCTGTTTTCCCAACTTTTCCGATCACATCTCCCTGTTTTACCGTTTGACCCTTCTGAACTTTCAGAGAGTTCGCTACCATATGCATATATACTGATTTATACTTATCGTTTCCAACCTGATGCTCAATTATCACATAGGAGCCCCTGCCACTATTATAGCCAGTTTGTGCGGCTGCTTTTACTGTTCCGCTGCGTGTAGCATATA
>JAEEGL016361469.1_pt1 | contig 19914 bp, 22 predicted proteins | sample 9134231 | NCBI WGS metagenome assembly JAEEGL01 (sample SAMN16246548, study PRJNA631951) | gut metagenome | biome: gut microbiome; feature: rumen; material: fiber-attached | host: Bos | place: Iran: Karaj | collected 2018-10 | reverse complement strand
TCTGCTGCATGTGTTTCACTTCTTTCGGTATTTTCTGACAGCATGATTCTACCACAATCACTGTCCTATAAACGGGACAGTGAGGAAAATATTTTAAAAGAGCAAAGCTACAAACAAAGGAGGCAGCGCTCCTCCCACGACTGAAGTCACGGGTGTCCGCGCTAAACATTCATGAAGCACTTCTGGACTCACAGGGACAATATCCCGGAAGGTCTCGGCTACGGACAGTTTTCTCCCAAGCATATAGCATGGATGTCAGGTGTCGCGCTTTTCATTGCCGCCGTCACAGTATGGTACGGCAAAGCGGCACCGGAGGGAAAGCAGATCCTGCTGCGGGCTCTTGCGTACTCGCTGATCGCGATCGATGTCTTTAAAATGATCGTGATCGCGAAATCGGACGTGAAACTCAGCGATTATCTGCCTCTGGAAATGTGCAGTTTCGGCGCTTATTTCATCGTCTGTGATACTATCTGGCCGGAAAACCCGTTCTTCCGCGTCATGCTGCTGACGCTTTTCCTGCCCGGCGCGTTCATGGCGATCCTGTTCCCGACGACTTCGCCGCTTCCTGCGGTCAACTTTTTTACGATTCATCAGTTCCTGTATCATGGACTGATCGTTGCTTACGGAATCGCGCGTTTCGCCAGCGGAGAGATTCCTCTCGTCTATGCCGATCTTTGGGGATCGGTCGCGAAGATCCTCATTCTGGTCGCGCTCATGTATGTCATTGACACGGTCTTCAAAAAAAACTACATGTTCCTTCGGGATCCCTACGGAAACCCGATGCTCGGCGTCATATGGAAAGTCTGCAGAGGCGGTTTCGCCTACACCTGCGGGCTGACCGTCTTCTCGGTCTTTATGATCCATGTCTTCTTTGCGGTCTTCAAATGCATCGAACTTCTGATGCTGCGATAGGTTTTCCCTGAAAACAGACAGAAAGGAAAACAATATGAACAAAAAAGCCCTTGCCCTTTTGACGTTGCTTCTTGTTCTCGCCGTCGGGGTATACATCGGTTTCCGTATCGGCCTCGCCGTTGCGCCGCAGCCCGAGGTTGTCTATGTGCCTGTCACCGATCCCCTGCCGGATCCCGGACAGCCGGAACCGCTAATACCTGAACCGGAACTGACATCTGAGTCCGAACCGGAACCCGAACCGGAACCTTTAGAGCCTCAGGCGGAAAACCTTATAGACGAGGACGGATGGTACGATTCCCGGGACGAAGTCGCGCTCTATCTGATCACCTACGGACATCTTCCCGGCAACTACGTCACAAAAAACGAAGCCCGGAAAAAAGGCTGGAGCAGCGGCTCCCTGGAACCTTATTTCCCCGGCTGCAGCATCGGCGGCGACGTTTTCCAGAACCGTGAGGGACTTCTTCCCAAGGCGAAAGGCAGGACCTATTACGAATGTGATATTGGCACTGCAGGAAAAAACTCACGCGGTTCGAAGCGGATCGTGTTCTCGAACGACGGTCTGATCTATTACTCCGGTGACCATTATGATTCGTTCACGCTGCTGTACGGAGAGGAGAACTGATATGGAGATCTATCTGCTTGACGGAAAGGACATGACGAGCCGCGAGACCGCTTACCGCGTCATCGAACGGACGATGCGGTTTCCGGACTGGTTCGGCCATAATCTGGACGCACTCTACGATTCCCTCAGCGAACTGCCGCCCGAGACCGCCGTCGTTTTCGTGAATACCGGCCGTCTTACCGAGAACCTGGGCAATTATGCCAATAAGGTGCTCGCCTGTTTCCGGGACTCGTCCGAGGAGATCGGATATACCTTCCTTGAAAAGGAATAGGCTTTCTCCCAATACTGAAACTGAAAAAGGAACTGCCGTGAAGCAGTTCCTTTTTTGTGTCTGTTTCCGGATCAGGACGCCGGGATCCGGCTGCGGAAGAGGCTCTCGACCGCGATGTAGCTCGCCAAGTCGCCCTGATAGAGCTGCGCGATAACATACACATTCAGGCTTCTCGCGCCGAACAGCGCCGCTTCCCTGTATGTCTCGAAGAACAGGTCGACCACCGCGTCTCCGTTTACGGAAGCTTCGCAGTAGTCTGCGGCGATGGCCCAGCCGTACACGAAATTCCCGTTCGCGGACGTGATGTACAGCAGAGAACCGTACGGGATCACGCTTGGATCCACCGCCACCATTCCCTGGAACAGATACATGCCGGAAGCGCCGTAAGCGCCGGACTTGAAATTGTACGCCGTGCACCGTCCAGAGTATACCGCTGTGTATTCCGACGGCACGTTGTCCAGGATCTGGATGTCCGTATAGGACGCGCCGTTGATGGAGGACGCCGGGATCTTCGCGCCGACCAGAAGGATATAATCCGTAGGCTCCTTGGTGACGACGGAACTGATCTCCTCGTGGCTCACCAGTTCCCCGTCGACATATTTGTCACGGTAGGTGACTTCCTTTTCTCCGTCCGCCTGCTGTCCCGGATTGATCTCGTAGGTCTTTCCCACCGCCAGCACCGGCGTCATTCTCTCGATGGCCTTGCCGGGAATCACTTCCGTCACGGTGTATTTCTTATACCTGACTCTTGTGACGCGCACCGTGGCGCCGTCCGTAAGAGGCGTCGCGCTGACCGGTTCCACGTAGTCGTGCTTTTTTAGTTTCACGCCCGCGAATTCCAGCAGTTCGCCCACCGTCTTCGCCTGGCTCTCCAGAACGCGGATCTCCTGAACGGATCCGTCCACCGCCAGGTAGATGTTCATCGCGCGTTCCACTTCGATGGTCTGGATCGGACCGGTCTCTTCCACGGTCGCCTGATCCGGATCCTCCAGTTCCTCCGTCGGACCTTCCTCCACCAGTTTTTCGGGGTCTTCCTCCTGAGAGATGGTGATCCCGACGAATTCCTTCTCCGGCTCCGTCTTTTCGGTTTCTTCCCCCTCCCCCGGTTCTTCCGGCTCTTCCGGTTCTTCCGGCTCTTCCGCTGTCTCGGGCGGCAGTTCTTCCTCCGCTCTGGTGAGACCGGTCTGATGGTCGGGGAACTCTCCGGGAGATCCCATTGGTTTCGTCACGGCAGGCACGCTGCCCGTGATCTCGTAGAACAGGTTGATGCGCCATCCCTCAAGATACGCGTAGATACCCGTGCCGATGGCGGCGATCAGCAAAAATGCTGCGACGCCTTTCAGGAAGCGCCCGAAACGTCTGCGTCTTTCCTGCGCACGCCGTTCCCTCTCTATTTCTTCCGGTGTTTTGTTCAGTCCCCACAGGTCGGTCAGTTCCGACGCCAATGCGGACGGCGCTTCTTCGGGGGCTCCCAGTTCGTCCAGTTCAGCCCCGATCTCTGAGGCGATCCGCTGCGCATCAGAATCCGTCAGCGGGACCTCAGGCAGTCCTTCTCCCATGAAGAGCAGGATCTGTCCCTCTTCCGACTCTGATCCGGTTTCTTCAGGAAAATCCCGGACCTCCATTTCAACGGTTTCTTCCGATTCCGCTTCCATTCCGGTTTCCGCGGGCAGGTCCCGGACCTCCATTTCAACGGTTCCTTCCGGTTCCGCTTCCGTTCCGGTTTCCGCGGGCAGGTCCCGGCCCTCCATTTCAACGGTTCCTTCTGGTTCCGCTTCCGTTCCGGTTTCCTCGGGCAGATCCCGGACTTCCATTTCAACGATTCCTTCCGGCTCCGCTTCCGTTCCGGTTTCCGCGGACAGCGCCCGTAATTCCATCTCAACGGATCCTTCCGCTTCCGCCTTCTCCGGGACATCCTCCTCCCGGTTCTCTTCCGCGAACCGGTCCGCGACGGATGCTGACAGATCCGACAGCGCACCGGAGGGTGCCTGCTCCGCACTCATGATCTGCAGCTGTTCGGCAGAGAACATCGGACCTTCCTCAGGAATCTCCGCCAAAGAAGTGCGCTCCTCGTCGGACAGTTCCCGTACCTCCATTTCAACGGTATCTTCCGCTTCCGTTTCGGTTTCCGCGGGCAGCGCCCGGACTTCCATCTCAATGGATCCTTCCGTCTCCTCCGGAATCTCTTCCGCGAACCGGTCCGCGATGGACGCGGACAGACCCGCCAGCGCGCAGGAGGAAACCTCCTCCGCGCTCATGATCTGCAGCTGTTCTGCGGAGAACATCGGCCCTTCCTCGGGGATCTCCGCCAGTGAGGCGCGCTCCTCGTCGGACAGCTCCCGGACCTCCATTTCAACGGATTCCATGTCAGACTGCCCGGCAGCATTTCCCTCCTCTGTCCCGTCGGACACGTCCTGTGCCGGGACTTCGGGGATGACCGCTTCCTCCGACGCCTGACGCCGGAAAGCGTTTCTGAACTTGTCTCTCAACCAGTTGCCCATTTTTCTCCTGTGTTTATCTTGCCTTCCGGCGCTCCCGCGCCGAGGCGAAAAAGCGCTCAAGTAGCGCTTCGCATTCCTTTTCCATGATCCCGCCGAAAATGTCGGGCTCGCTATCCAGATGCAGCGCGGTGAGATCCGTCACGCTGCCGCAGCATCCTGCCTTCGGGTCGTACGCACCGAAAACGATTCTGCTCAGTCTGGCCTGGATGCACGCTCCGGTGCACATGACGCATGGTTCCAGGGTAACGTACAGCGTACACCCGTTTAGGTGCCAGTCTCCCAACGCTTTCGCAGCCCGCTCCATCGCCACGATCTCCGCATGGCCGGAAGGCGAGTGTTCTTTTTCGCGGATATTGTGCCCGGCGCCGAGAAGGATCCCGTCCTTCACGACCACGGCGCCTACGGGGATCTCCCCGTTTTCCATTGCCTTCTCCGCCTGAGTCAGCGCAAGCGCCATCCATTTCCGGTCTTCCATATCAGTTGCCCGCCTTCATATCCGTTACTGTCCGCATGATGAGAAGAATCGTCGCCGCAGCGAACGGCAGCGACCTCAGGATCCCGCCGGTCCCTGAACGGAACCGCTCCGTTTCCAGCCCGCGCACCAGATGCCCCCGGTACCGGAACACCAGAAGCAGGATGGAGACCGCGCCGGCGGCGATGAGTCCGTACAGGATCTCCGCGTACAGGTCCGTTTTCCCTGCGCCTGCCAGCCTGATCAGCCCCACGGCGACGGCGTTGTTGAGAAAGTGATACGCAACGCAGGCGCGCAGAGACCCCGTGACCAGATACAGATATCCCAGTGCCAGCCCGGTGAGAAAAACCGGAACGGTCTTCGCCAGACTGCCGTGCGCCAAAGCGAAAAGCGCAGCGCTGACCGTGACGGCGAACCATTCGCCGTAGGGAAGCAATCTGCCCATGATCAGCCGCCGGTACAGGATCTCCTCCAGCACAGAAGAGATCAGGACCCTCTCCGCGAGAAACAGCGCTCTCTCAGCGGTGCTTTCCGGAAATACTGCCGCGGGGATCCCCGTCCAGTTTTTTCCCTCCAGCACGGACGCCCATACCAGGGAGACGCTGTAATACATCGAGAGAAACGCCAGTGCGCCGAAGACCAGGAAGCAGGCTCTGTGAGCCGTCCATTCGATGCCCTTCTCCCGGGTGAAGGGTACGCCGCGCAGGATCAAAGCCGGAGCCGCGGCGCTCAGAACGGCGGCCGCCATCCGGCAGACCGCTCCGGTAGCTGTCGCGGCAGAAAAAGGAAGGATCTGTTCCATCAGAGCACGTACAGCTCCGAAGAAAAGAAACGCGATCATCGCCGCGCCGATACGGTCTCCTTCTTTTTTCAGTGAATCCTGCAATACCGCATACCATCCCATGATGATGATGAATTATACATGATTTCAAGAAAAAAGACAAAAAAAACGCGCTTCCGGATCTTCTTCCCGGACACGCGTCCTTCTTCTGTTGTAGGCCTTTGGATCTTCCGGCTTTCTCGTCACAGGGCTGAACCCGTTCCATGTGTTCCGCTTCTTCCGGTCGATCTCCCGCCGCTTTTTCTTGGAAAGCTTCTCATAGGGGATAAATTTGTCCATGCTTTTTCTCCTTTCATGTATCCTCAGGAGCATCATCCTACACGCACAGCGCGCAGAATACAAGTCCGATCCGGTTACAGAACGGATCAGTTCTGTCTGCGCACCATGGTGTATTCGTCATAATAGCGGTAATAGGGGCATACCGGCGCTCCCTGCTCCATGACGCGGACCGCTTCGTCTTCGTCCAGGCACTGCGTGCAGACATAGTCGCCATACTCTTCGTCGTAGTCATAGTACTGGCAGTTGTCGCAGTCCGCAGGCGGCAGCGCTTTATGCGGTTTTTCCTGTTTTTCCATCATCTTTCTCCCACGGAGAAGGCTGTCCCGGATCCGGGGCAGCCTTCTGTTCTCTTCTTTCGTTATTTGGAATAGTTCGTGAAGTAGTTCTGCACGATAACGATCGGGGTCCCTTTATCTCCGCTGCCGCTGGTCAGGTCGCACAGGCTGCCGATCAGGTCGGTCAGACGGCGGGGCGTCGTGCCCTCAGACGCCATATTCCCTTTCAGGTCGGAATCCTTCGTCGCGATAGCGTTGCGGATCGCGGCGGCGAGATCCTCGCCGGAGAGGTCGGAGAAATCGTTGTCCGCCAGATATTTCAGCTTCAGCTCGTTCGGAACGCCGATGAGTCCGTCCGTGTAGCCGGGGCTCACGACCGGGTCTGCAAGCTCCCAGATCTTTCCGACAGGATCCTTGAACGCGCCGTCGCCGTAGACCATCGCCTCAACGTGCGCGCCGGTCTTTTCGTACAGGCGCGCCGCGATCTCTTCGGAGACCTTTTTCGCATTATTGGGGAACAGCTTGACGGTGCGCTCCGTTGCTTTGTTGGTGCCCAGCAGGCCGTAATCCGGGTTGTATCCGCTGCCGTTCACAGGCTCATTCATGATGTCGCACAGCGTCAGGACTTTCTCCCCGCCGGCTTTCTGGATGCGTCTTCTGGTGCGTTCCCTGGTATGGGTGTCACAGCAGATGACGTTCTTGGTATAGGAAAGGATCGCTTCCGGGCGGTTCGCCAGGATGATCTCCACTTCAGCGCCTTCTTCCTGTACCAGATTCTGGTAGTACTCGATGTAGTCCACGCCGGTAAAGGGGTGCTTGACCACGCCGAAGAGCCTGCGGAAATCCGCTACGCTCAGGACGTCCTTGTACGGATCCACACCGCTGTCGTCCAGCGCATCTTCGGACACCAGGTGGTTGCCCACTTCATCCGAGGGATATCCCATCTGGATGACGACCTTTTCCGCGCCGCGGGCAATGCCGCGCAGGCAGATGGCGAAACGGTTGCGGGAATAGATCGGGAACACGACGCCGACGGTTCCGCCGCCGAGCTTCTCCCGGACATCTTCTCCGATGTCGTCGATGGAACAGTAGTTCCCCGCTGCGCGGGCCACGACTGCCTCCGTCACCGCGACGACGTCACGGTCCTGCAGGGTGAATCCCTCTTCCTCCGATGCTTTCAGAACACTGTCGACGACGATCGATACGATGTCGTCCCCTTCGCGGATGATAGGTGCGCGTACGCCGCGCGAGATCGTGCCAGGCATTGTATATTTCCTCCGTTATTCGCATTTCACAACGTTATTGATTATACCACATTCCCGGCATGTTTTACGATTTTTTCAATGATTTGCGCATGCTGCCGAAACCTTATATAATAGGTTTCCGAAAGGGAAACAGTTATGACAGCGATCTGGGAACAACTGAACAAATCCAATCTCCTTGCCAGCGTCCTGGTCTTCGTGACGGCCTGTTTCCTGCTGAATGCGTTCAGCAGGCTCTACAGGAGATATACACAGACCTTCGGGATCAACCGCGGCGAACGGAGCACTGCCGTACAGGTTGTGTACGGTCTTTTCCGCGTGCTGGTCATCTGCGGTTCTCTCTTCGGGATCCTGCAGATCAATGGCATCGACGTGAGTTCCATGCTCGCGGGAGTCGGCCTCATCAGCGCGTTCATCGGTCTCGCGGTACAGGATCTCCTGAAGGATATCGTCATGGGGACCCGCATGCTGACGGACCGCTTCTTCGATGTCGGCGACGTTGTCCAGTACGGTTCTTTCGAAGGACAGGTGGAATCGTTCGATATCCGCTCCACCAAGATCCGCAATCTGAACGACGGACGCGTCCTCACCGTGTGCAACCGGAACATCTCCGAGATCACCGCCTACCCCGCGCAGATGAAGACCACCGTTTCGCTGATGCTTCCCCTCACCCACGACCCCGCCGCCATCGGCGCGGCGCTGCGGAATCTTCTTCCTTCTCTGGAGAAGATGGAAGGTCTGTCCGGCGCGGAATATGTCGGGCTGACGGAGGTCACCGGGGGAAACGGCCGCTATGCCGTCAGTTTCATTTCCGCACCTCAGGAAAAGGAAGTTCTCCGCATCCGGGTCCTGAACGCTATGGTCGATGCGCTCCGCGCTGACGCTCTTTCCTTCACCAGATAACCCGCTGCGGTTCCGCCGCAGGTTATATATAACAATTTCATAAATATTGCAGTTTCCAGCGCCAGGGAAACAGGTGTGAATCCTGTACGAACGAGTCGCCGTATTGTACCGAGGTCCTCTCTGCGGATCCATTGGGAGTTTGCTTCCGAGAAGGATGAGCGGACCGCCTGAGGTTCTGAGTCGAAAGACCTTCTGGGAGCGAAGACATGCCGCTGTGCCCGTCTCACAGCAGGCGGTGTTTTTGTTGCCGGGTTTCTCTCCTCTTTCTCAGCGGGAAAACTGCCGAAAAAGGAGAACAATCATGAACAAAAAGACTCTCAGGCTTTTCGCGATCTTCGCGGTCCTTCTCGTTGCGGTGGCTGCCGTGTATTTCCTGACCAGAAAGCCCACGTCCAAAGGCGACAAGACCGTCACCGTCACCGTCGTTTTTGAAGACGGTTCCGAAAAGGTCCATACCGTCAAAACGGACGGAGAATTCCTCATCGATGCGATCAAGGACTTCGTCACCGGCGAAGACAGCTCCTATGGTTTCTTCATCACCGGCGTGGACGGCGTCGAAGCGGACAGCACCGCCGAGCAGTGGTGGTGCCTGAACGACGGCAATGGTGAAATGCTGATGACCGGCGCCAGCGAGACACCGATCCAGGACGGCGACAGCTATCAGCTCGTCTTCACGACCGGATATGACTTCTGATCGTCCCAAAAAACCGTATCGTTTCACCGCAAAGCGGGCGTGCTTCATCGCTGCCATGTCCGCGATCATCGTGGTCGCCAAGGAAGCGGTCTCCTCGGTCCCCAATGTGGAGCCCGTGACGCTGCTGGTGTGCCTTTTCTCGGTCCATTTCGGTGCGGACACGCTCTTTGCGGTCTACATTTTCGATCTTGTGGAAGGCCTGATCTATGGGTTCCATCCTCTGTGGTGGCTGCCCTACCTGTATGTATGGCCCCTTCTGTGGCTTCTCTCCCGTCTGCTGAAAAAGGAGGATCCGCCCCTGGCATGGGCGCTTCTGATGGGGATCTACGGACTCTGTTTCGGTACGCTTTGTACGCTGCCGTATTTTATCGTCGGAGACTGGGCTGGCGGGATCGCCTACTTCCTCTCCGGGCTGAGTTTCGATCTGATCCATTGCGTCTCCAATTTTCTGGTAGGCCTCCTGCTGTGGAGACCGCTGAACCGGGCGCTCAGTCACATCGATTACTGACAGGTCCATATTGAAAAGCAAAGAACGGCCGGGACGCCTGAAAGGCGCTCCGGCCGTTCTTTTGTTTTCTTTCAAAACATTACCGTTCCCGCTGCGGCTGCCGCAGAAACGGCGGTGCCTGCCGCGGACAGCGTCTCTCCCGTCTCCTTTACGGCGCTGTAATCTGCGGCCAGCAGAACCGCCATCAATACCCAGATCAGAATGCCGATCCCCAGAACGGCAGCGATGACTGTCCAGATCCTTTTCGCTCTCCGGTTGCGGACCGCCAGCTGTTCATTGATCCGGGAAAGCTGTTCAGCCAGTTCGTTCCTGTCCGGTTCGGTCCGGATCTCCGCGCCCAAAAGCGCGTCTGCCTTTACCTCGAACAGTTCCGCCATCTGCTGCAGCAGATCTGCGTCCGGAACGGAAAGATTGTTCTCCCATTTGGAGACCGTCTGTCTCACCACATGCAGCCGGATGGCCAGTTCCTCCTGTGACATGCCTGCCTGTTTGCGCAGCGCTTTGATGTTTTCTCCCAGCATTTTCAGTTCCTCCTGTGCTTTTGTTGATCCCATCGTATGCCCGGAACTTCCGTTGCGGCAAGCAATGCAGAACGACAAAGGCTCTCCGGACATTTTTCAGGCCGTATCTCTTTCGGATTATCGCAGAAAGCAAAAGGAGGCGTCTTCCTGAGCCGAAGCGCCTCCTTCCGGAAATAACCGGTGTTTCCTGTCTTAGCCTTTCTTGGCGTTCGCCTGATTCGCGACCGCGTTGACTTTCGCGGCGATCTCGTCCGCGTTACCGAGATAATAATGCTTGACGGGCTTGAACTCGTCGTCCAACTCATAGACGAGCGGCACGCCGGTGGGGATATTCAGTCCGACGATCTCGTCGTCCGAAATGTCGTCCAGATACTTGACAAGGGACCTGAGGGAATTGCCGTGGGCAACGATCAGGACCTGCTTGCCCGCTGCCATATCGGGCTTGATCACTGACTCATAGAACGGAACAACGCGCGCGACGCAGTCCTTCAGGCATTCCGTCAACGGGAGATCCTTGGGGGCCACGTTTTTGTACGCGGGCTGATTCGCGGGGTTCCGCTCGTCATCCGGCTCCAGCGCGGGGGGCTGTACGTCATAGGAACGTCTCCATTTGGTGACCTGCTCCGCGCCGTATTTCGCGGTGGTCTCCGCCTTGTTCAGACCCTGGAGCGCACCGTAGTGGCGCTCGTTCAGTTCCCAGCATCTGGGGACCTGGATCCATTCCTGATCCAATTCTTCCAGTATGTGGTTCGCGGTGTGGATCGCTCTCTTCAGATAGGAAGTGTAGCAGATGTCGAAATGATAGCCCTCTTCCCGAAGCAGCTGACCGCCCTTTTTCGCTTCTTCATGACCTGTCTCCGACAGATCGACATCCGTCCAGCCGGTGAAAAGGTTGAGTTTGTTCCATTCGCTCTCGCCGTGGCGGACCAAAACCAGTTTGTATCCCATGAGAATCCTCCATATTGAATTTGTTGCTTTCCATATATAAAAATATGCTATTTTGCCTCTGAAATCAACCGAGAAAACGGCGCAGCGCCTCCTCCGGCGTCTCCGGAAACAGTCCGGCCAGATGACGGTACAGCCTTTCGCCGGATTCCTCCGGAGTGCAGCTGTAAACATTCTGTCTGAATTCCGGGCCAAACCACCCTTCCGGCGTCCCGTATTCGGAGATGCCCCATCCGTACGTCCTGCCTTCCGGCGTTCTCCGGTACACAAAATCCCGGATCAGGACATATCCCTGCATCTGCAGACGAACTGCCGATCCGTCGAACCCTGTGCTGCCTCCCTTGCGGTAGTTGCCCATCCGCTTCAGGTCGGTAGTCACGACCGGTTCGTTGGCTGCGATCAGATCGTATAGCTGCTTATCCTTTCTGGTAGCAAGCCCGTCGTCGTACCGCGCGTCGAAATCGTATCCGTCCCGCCGGTAGTTGGCGAGATCCGGGAACCATCTTCTGTCGACGAACGCCGCTTTCTGTTCGAACAATTTTCCATATCCGCAGCCGATCCCCCGGATGACCTCGCCCTTCCATTCCCATGGTCCGGGCTCCTCCGTAAACCACAGTTCGCGGGGAACGTGTTCCTCTACGGAGAACCCGGGAATACTGTTACGGAAAAACGGCAGGATCCCCAGCGTACGAACCAGTTCTTCCAGTTCTCTTTCCGTTCGGATCAGACCGAGGACTTCATGCGCGGTCATCCGTCGTCACCTCCTGTACAGGGTCTTTCGTCACGTCGATCCATCCTTCGTGACGGACCAATTCCTCCAGTTCCTCAATGGACAGCCTCACCGCATTGGTACGCGAACCGCAGGACGGGAAACATCGGGACAGTTTTTTCAGGGAAATATCCAGATAAACGGGGACGCCTTCCTTCGGGCTGAACGGGCAGACGCCGCCGCCCAGGAATCCCACCATTTCCTCCACCTGTTCGTGAGGGATCATCTTTGCCTTAACCCCGAACATGCCGCGGAACTTTCCGTTGTCGACCCGGGCGTCTCCGCTGGCGACGATCAGGACAGGTTCCGGCGCGAGAAACGCCAGCGTCTTGGCGATCTCCCGCTCCTCGCAGCCCAGCGCCTGCGCCGCAAGGGCTACCGTCGCGATAGATTCATCCAGCTCGATGATCCGTTCTCCCATTCCTTTTTCCATGAGATAGTCCACCGCTCTGTTTCCCATCTTATCCTCCTTTCCGGTCTTAGCTCCGCATACGGAAAGGGACCTCCGCTTCGCAGAGGCCCCCGTCAGCATCGCTGCTTATACTTCTTCTTTTCCGGCCTCGCTCAGATCCACATCCTTCGTCTCACGCAGATGCTTATTCACATACAGGATTGACAGCAGCATGAACGGGATGAAGAACACCAGCTGGATCAGGCCGATCATCCGGGAGCCGATGTACTGGTACAGAACGCCCACGATGATGGTGACCACCATGTTGGACAGCGCAGTGTACTGCAGCAGGCCTACCACGGACGCGCGCATCTCGGTAGGCACCGACTCGGAGGGCACCACGATGTAGAGCAGATCCGAGAAGGACCACAGACCGCCGTACATCAGACCGTTGGCGAATGCAAGCACCACGGGACTGGCATGGAAGACGGCGCACAGGACGAAAGCGATCTCGCCGACAAGCGCCAGGATCCCGAACAGAATGCCGGATTTCTTCCTGCCGAGCCAGTCGGTAAGGAATCCGCTGAAGAATGCGAATACCGCGTACACGATGGGTTCTACCACATAGAAAGTATTCATATCCGCGTCAGACTGCCCGTAGGCGAGCATGGTCTCCGCGGCGTACCCCGTCAGCGCGACTGCGCACATGAAAAGGACCAGGATGAGGACCAGATTGCGGATCTGTGTGTCGTGGAACATGAAGCGGAAGGATTCCCGGATCCCGCCGTTCGCTTTGGCTGCGGGTTTCGTCTCCGCCTCTTCTTTCTTTCCTTCTTCCTCGGCTTCGATATCCTCGATGCGCTGCCGCAGGAAAACAGGAGTCTCTTTCAGGAAGAAGTAGGCCATCACGCCGATCGCAAGCGCGCCGATGACCGGCACCAGGAAGACCCGGCGCCAGGTGGTGACGTCTGCGGGATCATAGAAGATACTGCGCAGGACGCCGATCAGAGATACGCTCAGCAGCGCGATGCCCTTGGTGACGCTGCAGTAGGTCGCCCGGTGTTCCTTCGGGGCGACTTCCATGATGTAGATGACCTGCATGTCGTTCGGGGTGAAAAAACCGTACAGGACCGAGCCGACGATGTACCAGACATAGTTCGGCGCGACCATGCACAGCAGCATGCCCAGGCCCATGCCGACCGTGTTGATGACCAGGAACAGTTTTCTGCCGTATTTATCAGAGAAAGCTTTGTAGAACGGCATCAGTATCATGAAAAGATAGGTCGGGATCGAGGTGACCGCCATCTTGCTGACCGCGGTCGCATACTCGTCAGACGCCGCGTCCGCGTTCGGGATCCTGAACAGGTCGAAGATCATGTAGGGACGCATCAGGTTGATGTTGCTGGTGATCTCGTCCACCACGTAGATGACCGTCAGGATCAGCATGATCCAGATCATGTTCCTGAGGAATCTTTCGCTCTCCTCTTCTTTTTTTCTCAGGGTCTCCAGCCTCCGCTGGTTTTTCGAAAGTTTGACTTCGTTTTGATTCTCGCTCATTCTTTCCTCCCAATTACAAGGCAAAACGCGCCGCGTGTTCCGCTTCTCTTTTCATTATAAGAGACACCGACGAGGAAAACCATCACAAACGGAAATCTTCCGTTTTTTGCCCCGGAACGCGCGCTGTGATACACTTCAGAAAAAGAAAAAATACAGGAGGAAACCATCATGCAGCCTTATCGGATCGATGAAGTCCTTGACATCGACGTCAACGGCGACAGGCAGAATCTCCACATCCGGGGAACGGATCCGGCAAACCCCGTCGTTCTCTTCGTCCACGGCGGACCCGGTGTGTGCGACCGCAGCTGGGTCATGCCGAAACAGTCCGCCCATCTGGCGGGCGCCTTCACCCTGGTCTGCTGGGATCAGCGTATGGCGGGAAAAAGTTTCCGTCTGAAGAATGCGAAACAGCCCATGTCACTGGAACAGGTCGCGGAAGATCTCAACCAGGTCGTCGGATATCTGTGCAGCCGTTTCAGCAAGAAAAAGATCTATCTCGTCGGACACAGCTGGGGCACGATCCTCTCCTGCCTGTTCCTGCCGGACCACCCGGAGCAGGTAGCCGCCTATGTGGGCATGGGCCAGTTCGTGAACGGTGCGCTGAACGAATCAATGAGCTACCGCTTCGTCTGGGACTATGCGGAAGCTCACGGAGACACGAAGGCGCTGGCGGATCTGAAAAAGATCGGCGAACCGGTGAACGGCCGTTATCCGAAGGGCATCGACGACCTGATGATCCAGCGCAACTACATGACGAAATTCGGCGGCGGTTGCTGGAAAGAAAAGGAAAACATCTACAACTCCGTACTCGTTCCCTTTCTCACCAGCGGGGAATACCGCATCATCCCGGACCTCTTCCGCTACTGGAAAGGGACGTTCCACTGTCTGTACCAGCTCTGGGACCACGTGGTCGACCTGAAATTCGACGAGACCGTCCGTCATCTGGACGTCCCCGTTTTCCTGTTCCAAGGGGACCACGACGAGAACACCCCGACCTCCCTTGCCAGGGCATGGTTTGACGCACTGGACGCTCCGTACAAGGAATACGTGCCCTTCCACGAGTCCGCTCACTCGCCCATCAAGGAGGAGCCGGAGCTCTGGGGCGCCGCGCTGCGGGAGAAACTGCTCCGGCTTGAAGCGGAAGCACCCACTGCGCTGTAAAAAATATTTCCGTTTTTTGTAACGAATCCTGACTTTTCCGCATTAATGGTCAGAACAGCCGAAAGGAGGTGGTCTCTTGCAGGAGATGGAAGCGATCTATCAGCAGCATGCGCAGACGGTTTTCCGTTATCTGCTGTCGCTGACCGGGGACGAAGACCTCTCTGAGGAACTGACCCAGGAGACTTTCTATCAGGCGATCCGCTCCAGCGGGCGTTTTGACGGAAACTGCAAGGTCACCACCTGGCTGTGCGCCATCGCGAAGAACGTGCTGCTGTCCCACCGCAGGAAACATCCGGCAGCCGAGGATCTGGAAGCAGCGGACCTCACGGTCCCCTCTGCCGAACAGGAGGCTTCCCTTTCCCTCAGCCGTGTGGAACTCATGAAATCCCTGCACGGCATGCCGGAACCCTACCGGGAAGTCCTTTACCTGCGTCTCTTCGGCGATCTCTCCTTCCGGGAGATCGGGGACGTCTTCGGAAAAAGCGAGAACTGGGCGCGGGTCACGTTCTACCGCGGAAAAGAAAAGATCAGGAAGGAAGTAACGAGCGATGAACAATAATATCCCTTGTGAGATGATCCGGGACCTGCTCCCTCTCTACGCCGACGGCCTTACCGGCGACGTGACGAACGAAGCGGTCCGCGAACACCTTGCGGAATGCCCGGACTGCGCCGCCGTACTGGCGCACATGCAGACGCCGGAACCCGAAACACGTCCGGCGGAAGCCCGGGAGATCGATTACCTGAAAAAGAACCGGAAGCGGAACCGCCGCATCCTGGCGGGCAGCCTGCTGGCAGCGCTGCTTGTCGCCGCCCTTGTCCTCGGGATCCGCACCTTTGTGACCGGGACCGAACTGTACGGACCCACAGTGGCCTCCGAGGTCAAAGTGGACGGGAACCATCTGACCGTCAACGGAACCGTTGTCGACAGCATCCACTGCATCTCGAAGGTATCCTTCCAGGAAGAGGACGGCACCGTGAACATCCGGACGAAAGCCGTCCTGCCGGGAATCTATCACAGCGGCAGCTTCAAAGCGGAATACGACGCCGTTCAGCCTGTACAGCGGATCTATCTGGACGGCCGGCTGATCTGGGCGGGCGGAACGTCCATCCGGCCTTTCACAGCCGAACTGTTCGCATCACAGCATCCCTATATCGGTTCCATGCCGGACAACCGGACCACCGCGAACGCACTGACTCTCCCGATGATCCTGGGAGAGACGGAGAATGAACTGGAAACGGCTGCCGAGCCCTATCTTTGGCGGATCATCGTCAAGCGGGACCTCCCGGACGCATACCGGGAACAGATCGAGACCGACCTGCGCAGCTGCGGCGCCGCGATGATCGGATGCATCGGCAACCTCAGCGAGGTCGAGTTCGTGTACACGCTGGACGGACAGACGCAGACGCTGAAGATCACGGAGCAGGATGCCTCCGCGCTTCTCGGCAGCGACATCAAGGCGTGCTACGGGGATCCCGCCGCGACGCAGGACATGGTCCTCCGCCTCGGTCTCGAACGGTTCGGGTATTCCTGGAATGCGGAACCCTGAGCAGCATAAAAACAGAAATCGCTCTGAGCAAAGAAGAGGGTCTGCCGTATGGCAGACCCTCTTTTCCTTTTTTCGTCTCAGCGGATCTCCAGTTCCACCGGACAGTGGTCGGAGCCGAAGATCTCCGGATGGATCGACGCGCCGGCGAGCCTGTCCTTCAGGGCTTCGGACACGATGAAATAGTCGATCCGCCACCCCGCGTTGTGCTCCCTGGCTCTGAAGCGGTAGGACCACCAGGAATAGGCGCCTTCCAGATCCGGATGGAAAAAGCGGAACGTGTCAATGAAGCCGCTGTTCAGCAGGATGCTCATCTTCTCCCGCTCCTGATCCGAGAACCCGGCGTTCCCGCGGTTCGCTTTGGGGTTCTTCAGGTCGATCTCTTCATGGGCGACATTCAGGTCTCCGCAGAAGATCACCGGTTTCTTTTTTTCCAGCTCCTTGAGATAGGCGAGAAAAGCCTCTTCCCACGCCATCCGGTAATCGATCCGGGCCAGCCCTTCCTGCGCGTTCGGCGTGTAGACCGTCATCAAATAATAATCCCCGAATTCCAGGGTGATCACGCGGCCTTCACGGTCGTGTTCCCCGATCCCGATCCCGTAACGGACGCTCAGTGGCGTCTTCCGTGTAAAGACCGCGGTCCCGGAATACCCTTTCTTTTCGGCGTAGTTCCAGTACTGCTCATATCCGGGCAGATCCAGATCGATCTGTCCCTGCTGAAGTTTCGTCTCCTGCAGGCAGAACACGTCCGCGTCCAGAGCAAGGAAGGACTCCATGAATCCTTTGCCGACGCAGGCTCTCAGCCCGTTCACGTTCCATGATACAAAACGCATCTTTTCCTCCGAAAAAGCACGCCGTCCAGCGGCGTGCTTCCTTCTGTTCTGTCCTTATGTCAGGGAATCCAGATATCTGCAGGCCGCGACTGCAGCGACGGCACCGTCTCCTGTTGCCGTCGTGATCTGCCGGACTCGTTTGGACCTGCAGTCCCCGGCGACGAAGACGCCCGGTGTCTGCGTGACGCAGTCTTCGCCCGCTTCCACGTAACCGTACTCATTGAGAGACGTCACGTGGAGGAACGGTTCGTTTTCCGGCATCTGTCCGATCGCCACGAACACCGCGTCGCATTCCAGCAGCGAATATTCGTCCGTCTCCGTATTGTAGAGGATGACGCCCGTCAGCTCCTCTTTCCCCTCCAGCGCGTCGACCACGCTGTTGTAGATGAAGTCCACGTTCGGGGTGTTGTGAAGCTTGCGGATCAGCTGTTCCTCGCCCGTCAGAAACGCCAGGTTCTGAACGACCGTGACTTTGGAGCAGCGCTCGGAGAGCATGACAGCTTCCTGAAGCGCGCTGTTTCCGCCGCCGATCACCGCGGCGTGCTTTCCGGCGTAGAACGCGCCGTCGCATACTGCGCAGTAAGAAACGCCGTTTCCGGTCAGTTCCTCTTCACGTGCGACACCAAGCGGACGGTGCTTGGAACCCGCGGCTATGATCACCGCTCTGCAGCGGTAATCGCCCGCATCCGTCTTGACGGTCTTCCACTCGCCCCCGTCAAGAACGTCCTGCACTTCGGCGAGGTCGATCTCCGCGCCCTGCGCGAGCGCCTGGTTCACCAGCACTTCGGCAAACTCGTTTCCGCTCATCTCCAGATAGCCCGGATAGTTCTCCACTTTCGGGGAGTGGGTGATCTGTCCGCCGAAAGCTTCCTTTTCCAGCACCAACACGCTCTTTCCGGCCCGTCTGGCATAGATGGCAGCCGTGAGTCCGGCAGGGCCGGACCCGACGACGATGATATCGTAATCTTTTTTATCCACGTTTCGCGACGACCTCGTTGATGTATTTCCGGATGTTGGAGACGTTGATGATCTTCTCCATCTTTCCGCCGCTCTCCACGACGAGAGTCGGAGCCTGGCGGATACCGAACTTATCGCTGGCCGCCTCGTCCTCGTCCGCGAAGATCTCTTCATAAGCGATGCCTGCGTTGTCGAGGAAGGTCCTCGCCATCCTGCAGTTCGGGCAGGTCCGGGTCGCGAAGAGGATGACACGGTCTTCCGCCGTTTCCTCTACCGCCTTTTCCAGAACGGGCTCGCTGTCGTGGGCATGATCGTGTCCGCAGACACAGCCTTCATGGGTCAGATGGGAATGCTCGACCTCGTATTCTCTCCTGTCCTTGAATTCCTGGGCTTTGCCGTCGTTCCAGTTCTTCACGGGGCGGTAGTAACCGGTGATGCGGGAATATACTTCCGTCTCCTCGTGACAGTCGGGGCACTCGTAGACCTCGCCGTTGAGATAGCCGTGATTCCTGCAGACACTGTACGTCGGGCTCATGGTGTAGTACGGCAGTCTGTAGTTCTCCGCGATCTTGCGGACCAGTGCCGCGGCGCTGCGCCAGTCAGGAAGCCGTTCGCCGAGGAAGGCGTGGAACACGGTTCCGGAAGTGTAAAGGGTCTGCAGTTCATCCTGGATATCCAGTGCCGCAAAAACGTCTTCCGTGAATCCCACCGGCAGGTGACTGGAGTTGGTGTAATAGGGCGTGCCCTTCTCGTTGGCGGTGATGATGTCGGGATAGCGCTCCTTGTCGTGCTTTGCAAAACGGTATGCGGTGGATTCCGCAGGCGTCGCTTCCAGGTTGTACAGGTCCCCGTACATCTCCTGATAGTCGGAGAGGCGTTCGCGCATGTGGTTGAGCACTCTCTTGGCGAATTCCTGGCACTCAGGATGCGTCATGTCCTTGCGGATCCATTTGGCGTTCAGACCGGCTTCGTTCATACCGACGAGACCGATGGTGGAGAAGTGGTTGTCGAAGGTGCCCAGATAGCGCTTCGTATAGGGATACAGGCCGGCTTCCATGAACTTGGTGATGGTGGTACGTTTGACCTTCAGCGAGCGCGCCGCGATATCCATCAGTTTGTTCAGACGGGTGAAGAACTCTTCCTCGTCGTTGGAAAGGTAGGCTAGACGCGGGATGTTCAGCGTGACGACGCCGACGGAGCCGGTGGACTCGCCGCTGCCGAAGAAACCGCCGGATTTCTTCCTCAGTTCCCTCAGGTCCAGACGGAGCCTGCAGCACATGGAGCGGACGTCGCTGGGTTCCATGTCGGAGTTGATGTAGTTCGAGAAGTACGGCGTACCGTATTTCGCGGTCATCTCAAACAGGAGCTTGTTGTTCTCGGTCTCGGACCAGTCGAAATCGCGGGTGATGGAGTAGGTCGGGATCGGATACTGGAATCCGCGTCCGGCCGCGTCGCCCTCGATCATGATCTCGATGAAGGCCTTATTGACCATATCCATCTCGGCCTTGCAGTCCTTATAGCAGAAATCCATTTCCTTTCCGCCGACGATGCAGGGCAGTTCCGCCAGGTCGTTCGGGACGGTCCAGTCCAGCGTGATGTTGCTGAACGGCGCCTGTGTGCCCCAGCGGGACGGCGTGTTCACCCCATAGATGAAACTCTCGATACACTTCTTGGTCTGGTCGTAGTTCAGGTTGTC
>JAEEGL015897601.1_pt1 | contig 19914 bp, 19 predicted proteins | sample 9134231 | NCBI WGS metagenome assembly JAEEGL01 (sample SAMN16246548, study PRJNA631951) | gut metagenome | biome: gut microbiome; feature: rumen; material: fiber-attached | host: Bos | place: Iran: Karaj | collected 2018-10 | reverse complement strand
TCTTCCTGGGTAAGTTTGTTAAAACTACGATTGCGACCATCAACGTCAGTAAGAACTCTTCGTATCAGTTCATGATTGACTTCGATAGCGCCTTTCTGATATGGCTTACCTGCATCAATACGAGCGAGGCAAGAGAATAAAATCAAGTAGATCAAGTCAAGTAAATCAACCCAAATGTTTTATTTCAAATACTGCGGTGTATTTGACATCATCAAGCAGGCGTAAACCCCGTTGACTGCCTGCTTTATTTCTGATTAAAGCGCATCATTAAGTAGTGGTAAAAGACTGCGATAATCATCTAAGAACTTTGGCAAAAGAGATTTGATCTTATCGCAATCGCCTGCCTTTGCTGCCGTCTCCAGCTCCAGTGCTGTCTCAGCTAATGAAGTTGCTCCTGCAGCCATGGACATTGATTTCAATGAATGAATATCCAGTGCAAAAGTATCGATGTCATCTGCGGAAATATCATCCTCCAGCTTTTTACTTCTATCTGCGATCGAATCCCTGTAGGTGATCAGGGCATCGGTATAATCCTCTGCATCTCCGCAATATTCAATGCCTTTTTCAGGGTTCAAAAGCTTTATGCTAAGGAGCTTTTCAGGGAGCTTTTTGATCTCATCATTATCGTTGGCGCCATCATCAAAAGAACTATCTTTTTCCTGCAGCTCTTTTGGCAGATACTTTCTAAGAACATTTTCCATGTCCGTGACATTCACAGGCTTTGTCAGGTAATCCGTAAATCCTGCTTCGAGCATTCTTTCGCGGTCCCCGGAAACAGCACTGGCAGTCAGCGAAATGATCGGAATGCGCTTGAATTTGTCAGGAAAACGCTTTGACAGCTCCAGGATGGTTTCTATTCCGTCAAGCCCCGGCATACGATAGTCAAGGAAGATGATATTGTAGTCATTCTTTTCAAAAAGATCTATGCACTCTGTGCCGTTGGCAGCAGTGGAGATCTGCATTTCGGATCTCTTTAAAAGAGCTCTGATGACCTGAAGGTTCATCGGCGTATCGTCTACTATCAGAATCTTTGCGCCCGGTGCTTTGAATGGTGCCTGCTGCTGTTTTGGTCCGTTGCTATCCGACTGTAAAGTCGACTCATCAAAGTGACCGATCTGCGCTGAATCTGCGATTCCCTGTTTAAGTGTGAAGTAGAACCTGGAGCCCACACCATAGGTGCTGTCTACTTCAAGCTTGCTGCCCATCTGTCCCAAAAGTTCACTGGTAATGGTGAGTCCAAGACCAGCGCCTTCTACTGTGCGGTTTCGATCTATCTCAAGTCTCTCAAAGGATGAGAAGAGCTTTTCCATATCCTCTTTTTTGATTCCGATTCCGGTGTCAGCTACTTCCACAAACATGGTTACTGACTCATCCATCTGGGTCTCGCGGCGGATTGTAAGCTTTATGGCACCTTCATCGGTGTACTTTACTGCGTTGGTAAGAAGGTTTGCAATGATCTGTTTAACACGAAGTTCATCTCCGTAAAGAGACCGTGGAAGAGTGTCATCTATATCCAGATCCACCTCCAGACCTTTTCCGTCTGCCCTGAAATAAATAAGGTTGTACAGATCGCTTATCATGGATGGGAGAGAATAGCAGACATTCACAAGCTGCATCTTTCCGGACTCGATCTTTGAGAAATCAAGGATGTCACTGATGATTCCCAAAAGAGAATTTCCTGCTTTTTCTATAGTGTCTGAGTATCCAAGGATCGTCTTGTCTTCGCATTCCCTGTGGATCATCTCGTTCATTCCAAGGATCGCGGTAATAGGAGTTCGGATCTCGTGGGACATGTCGGAGACGAAACGGCTCTTGGCGCGGCTGGCATCCTCGGCTGCTTTAAGTGCTTCTGCGAGAATCTCATTTTTTGCCATTGATTCACGCATCTCGCTGTCAATATCGGCAAAAGCTGCACCCACCGCATGTACCACATGTCCTGCGCGGTCTTCGGGATGGCGGACACCGGCCATTCTAAGGCTCTCATATTTTTCTTCGTTATTGCGATGTACCAGATACCTGATGGAAATAATAGTGTCTTTTTCCAGGGCATCCTGTATGTGCTCGCGGTCGATAAAGTTTAAAAATTCCTGGCGGTAAGCCTCTGTAACATAATGATTTGCGTAGTATTCAAACGCTTCTGAGAAAGGAAAATTCTTTTGCTCCGCATAGGGCGAATTGATGCTTCTGTCCCTTCTATAGCAGATGGCCGTATCCTGTTCCAGATCCACGTAGTAAACGCTGCGGTAGTCGGATGAAAGAGCTGTGATCATGGAGTCCTGTTCCACACGCTTTTTTTCCTGCTCAAGAAGCTCTTCCTGGATGGCAACCTGTTCCTCCAGTTCCTGCTGGCGGACACGGTTCTCGGTATCTGAGACTTCTTTTTCCAGTGTGATCCTGCTGTTTCTTCGAAGCTGTCCCACAAGAACGGAGAATACTGCGATAAGTGCCAGAGCGGTCAGAAGTGACTGAGCGACACTCCGGGAGATAATGCTGTCTGAAACCGACTGAATCTGCGCACCGACAATGCTTTCTCTTATCAGGAAAGAGAGCATCCAGTCTGTTCGCTGAACGGGAACGTAATAAAGTGTTTCCTGGATACCGTTATATGAAAATGAAACATATCCTTCATGGTGAGCTTCAAAGTCTTCTTTTACCTGCTCCCATGAATAGCCCTTAGACATTTCTGCATGCTCTAAAGCAGACAAAAGATTGTCCTCGCTTGCAAGACCGCCAAGTACCGCATCGGTAAGAGCTACACCGTCTTTGGTGTAAATGTTGCAGAAGGTGGTGTTGTTATTGGTGTCGCCGCGAAGAGACATGGCATCAAGGATATTGTTCATATCTATCTCGACCAGACTGACTATCAGCTTTTGACCCTGATATGGCAGGCGGTCAACGGAGGCGGCGATTACAACGCGCTTTTCCCCGGAATCACTGGTCTTTACGAAGACTTTTGTGCCCGACAGGTTCTGATAGTCAAAATCATAATCGGCTATATCTGTCCTGGTACCGGTGGAAGTGTAGATCAGTCCGTTTTCATCTACAAATGCAAATCTTTCAAAGCGGTAAAGCTGCTTTATCCTGGACTGATATGCATGAAGGCTTTCGACGCTGCTAAGGTCATCAGGCTCCATCAGACCAAGGGCTATGCCGATATCGCTGATATATCCGCTTATGGTGGCAGATACAACCTGCTGACGGCGCTGCGCCAGTTCGTCCAGGTACAAAAGACTTACGTTGTGAACGGCAGTCTGGGTGTCGTTGCTGGCACGGTGACCTATAGCGATGGTTCCTATGATCAAAACAGTTGCCACCAGGATACCGCCGAGAATGGCAATCAGGATTACATTTGACTGTTTTTTCTCTTTCATGATTCACACCCCTGTTCGCTTGGACGTATTTTTCCAAACTTAATTATATCACAATAGAAATATCCGGATAACGACAATGGGGCCTTATGTAATTCATAAATTTAATACGGATTTTAGATTATTTATTATCGCCATACTCTATACTATATACTAGAGGATTATGCCATGAAAAAAATATTAAGACGTTATTTATCGATTTTGGTTATATTTCTTTTGCTTACAGGATGTGGGAAAGGGGCGGTTGAGATATCGCAACCGGATCCGGAGGCACAGCAGAATTATGCGGATGCCGGGGAGAATTCAGATGCTCAGGAATATGCAGATATCCAGGAAGATGTGTCTGAGTATGATGGAAATCTGATCATAGAGGACGGATGTCTGCAGCCGATGCTCAATTATTCGGATATGAGGAGCAGCGATTATTCTAATGAGGATAGCGAAATACTAAGATTCTGTGTGTATGTAGAAACTGATTACGACACGGATGGTGATGGAATGAATGATTTGGTCAAGGCTTTTGTTCAGGTGCCAAGAAGCGCTGTGGAAGGCAGGTACAAGGCTGCGACGATTTATGATCCCGACCCATACGACGCAGGCACTGTAAATGTCGATGAATACGGCTCGGAAGAACTTTATCTGGAGAAAGAATTTGATTACAGAAAACTTTATCAGAAGGGGAAAAAGAGAGAGGTCACAGAAACCGTGACAACTATGGATGCAGCTCTTTTGGCAAACCCCGCCGAAGACTGGAATTATAGTGTGCCGAGTGGAGAGGTGGGGTATGATTTAGCCTTATTATATAACTACTATCTGGTCAGAGGGTTCGCGGTGGTGAAGTGTTGCGGAATAGGCACCTTTGGCTCTCAGGGATATGAACTGTGCGGAACTGATCTTGAGAGGGATTCACATAAATGTGTTATCGAGTGGCTTACAGGGGACAGAGTTGCGTTTACCGACACAACCGGCAACAGTGAGATAAAGGCTGATTGGTCCAACGGGAATGTGGCAATGACAGGTATTTCTTATGGCGCAACCATCACCTACGAGGTGGCAACTACGGGAGTAAAGGGGCTGAAAACCATCATTCCTTTCTCAGGAATTTCCATCTGGTATGAATACACCAATTCTCAGGGAATCAGCATTTGTTTTAATAACAGCTATACAGATTATCTTTCAGCCGTCAACTGCGGAGGTTTATACCTGGATAATGACTGGCTGGTACTTGATCCCGGGTATCGTTCATGGCTTTGGCAGATTGCTCAGGACCAGTCTGCAGCCAATGGTAATTATGCCCCTATTTGGGACGAAAGCAATTATGCAAATGATTACGAGAATATAAACTGTTCTGCGCTCATTGTCCACGGACTTAATGATTTTAATGTAACTTCCGGGCAGTCAAAGCACATGTACGATGCATTTAGGAAGGCTGGACAGAATTGCAAGCTTGTGCTTCATCAGAATGGTCACGAGAATCTATACAGCTACATGATCAATGATGAGCTTTGGCTTGAGATAGAGAATAAATGGCTTGCGCACTATCTCTATGATGTGGACAACGGCATAGAAAATATGCCTGAAGTAACTGTTCAGAGCAATGTGGATGGAAGTTATTTCACCTATGAAGACTTTGGAGATCAGGAGATCAGATCTTTCGCTGTGTCAGATAATACTGGTTCTATAGAAGTTACCAGCAAAGGGGTAAAGGAATATATCATAAGCTTTGATGAGGATAAGGGCATAACGTTTGATAACCAGGAAGAGTATTTTCTTGGACTTCCTGAGGGAACATCCGCAATATACGATATAGATATTCCTGAAGACACTACGATTTCCGGCGTACCTGAGGTGCACCTTAAGCTCACAAGAAATACTCCCGGCGAAGACAGTTTCATGATAACTGCCACACTTATAGATGTTCGTGAAGATGGTGAACCGTTCGAGGCATACATGACTAAAAAAGCGAAAGGAGACCAAATCCCTGTTCGCACGATCATGGAGTATGACAACGGAGGAAATATTGGGATAAGTGATATTTACGAATTTGTAAAAAGTCTTACACCGGCAAAGCTCTTCTCTTATGGATGGACAGATCTTTTCAACCCGGGATGTGGACCTGATTCCAGGGAGTACATCAGGCAGGAAGGACTTGAAACAGGAAAAGAGTACGATTATACCTTTTACATGATTCCTACGGTATACACGGTGGAAAAAGGGCATAAGCTAAAACTCGTGCTTACCACCTTGGATCCTTACAGGAATACTATTGATGTTAAAGATAATTATAATCCCGGTCTTTCGGATGAGCTTCCTGATACTGATTATTCTTTTACGGTCAATAATTCAGCCATAGATGTCAGGCTGCCGATCAAAGACATGGGAGGAACTCAAGATGATAGCAAATGATAAGCAATTACCACACTATATGGAGTGTTGGACGTATAAAACGCCGACGCTCCATTTTTTTACGTACTTGACCCCTGGGAGATGGACCTGACCACACTGCATAAGAAATTTCCGGAATTAATACCGAATAGACATAAAAAACAACCGAACAGACAGGAATTATTGTATTGAAATTCCGTACATGCTAAATTCATACCATCAAGAAACGAAAACACAGGAATCGCAGACAGATTCTAAGAAAGCCAACAACTAAAGAAAACTCAAGGAGGAAATTACAATGGCAGATAACAAGAACATGGAACTTAACGATGAGATGATGGCAAATGCAACCGGTGGATTTGGTGAAGAAAATACTGATCCCAAGTATGAGCTCGGCGATACAGTTCAGCTCAAATTCTCAAATGATGAAGGCGTTGTAACAGTAGTAGATGGAACTGTAATTGACAGGCGTTCAACTCCTGGCGGATGGCAGTATAAGATCCAGTACGAAGTAAACGGAACAGTATATGAGCACTGGTATCCTGAAATTGCACTTTGATACATGTTATAAAGGCTACCTGGCTGGACCAAGATAACGGAAGCCCAGCATTGTAATATCATCAAACTGCTCGGTGTCGGTAGTAAACTTTTCAATATCTTCAGTAACAGTAGAGAGGATTCCTTCCATGGAAGCCTCTCTGTTTTTATTCAGAGCAGATTTAAGTCTTTCGAGACCATACACTTCCTCATTGGCGTTTACTGCCTCAGGAATTCCGTCAGTGTATACAAAGATGGTGTCCCCTGGCTCAAGCTTAAGCTCATATTCCGAAAGGGTTAACTTCTTTTTAAGGCCAAGGAGTGGAGAGTGGGTATCTTCGTATAACTCATAGTCGGCGTCACCCCTTTGGATCATAGGATATTCATGACCTGCATTTGCGCACATCATATGACCTGTGGACAGGTCAATGATCCCAAGCCATACAGTGACGAACATCTTTTTGGGGTTACCTTCGCAAAGGGAAAGGTTTACCTTTTCCAGAATGCTGGCCGGAGAATAATTCTGCTCAGCTATTGCGCGTATTGCTGTCTTGCTTCGCATCATAAAAAGAGCTGCAGGGAATCCCTTTCCGGATACATCAGCTATCACAACTACAAATCTGTTAGTATCTGTAAAAAAGAAATCGTAGAAATCGCCGGCCACCTCTTTTGCAGGATTCATGGATGCGTAAATATCAAACTCATTCCGTTCAGGGTAGGGCGGAAATTTGCTCGGCAAAAACTGGGACTGGATATTGGCTGACAATTCAAGTTCTGTGGAAATACGCTGTTTTTCCTGAATCTCACGGGTCCTTGCTTCCTCATATTCATCAAGTTCAGAGGTCATAAAATCAAAAGATTTAGACAAAAACCATATCTCGTAGCTCCCTGATACGGAGAGCTTATCATTCTTTTTGTTTCCCTCCATAAAGAAATCCTGGATATGCTGTGTGATCGCATAGAAAGGCTTAAGGAACCTGAACTCGATAATACGGATCAGGACCAGCAAAGTGATGAAGAACAGTAAAAGTGCTGGAGCAATGTCTTTTAACGCCTGTCTTATTGACTGAGCTTCCTGTCTTCCGACATCTATATCTGCTCCGATTATGGCAGCGACATTTCCTTTGGCATCTATGTATGGATAGAACCAGTCCAGATTATGACCATACTCATTGTCCTGTTCAGAATAAATATCAGTATAATTTCCATCCATAACAAGGAGCTCGGGCTCTGTCAGGAAGCTTTCTTCTGACCATATTGAAGCGCCGGGCCATCCAAGACTTTCCCTGATGATGCTGTCTTCTTCATCAGAAGCTGCTACAACAATGACAAAGCTTCTTGTCATCTCTTCACGGTCAATTAATTCAACATAAAGGTTCTGAAGTCCAAGAGCACCGCAGATTCCCCGCATTTTATCACGCGTATTCTGATACAACGCTGTATTCTCGGGATTGCATAACTTATCAAGCCCGACTTCATCCATGAGATTGGATACAAGAGGAAAAGCCTTTGTGGCAGAGCTGTAGCCCTCGCTGATAGCATTTTTAGCACTTATCCTGTAAATAACGGGGCCATAAATAAGCATTGTGCAAAGAAGTAGCGTTGCAAAAACTCTGATTATGAGCTCCTTCATACGCACTCTGTCTCCAAACAGAATACAGTTGACGATTATCATTGCAATAATTGAGACAGTATAGGAGATAACAAGCTTAGTGTTGTTCCATAGAAGGACAAATATCAGTATGGAAGCGGCAGGTGGTAAGATCACAAGTACCTTTCGCCATCTTTCGATGCCGGATCTGCAGGTCTGCAAAATAAGAATGATTAAAGAGGCTGAAATGTAGAATGAACCTAAAGGATAGCCGAAGGCTCTGCGAAATACACCTTCAGCATCGATAGTAAAGAGAACCGGAGTAAAGATATTAAGAAGACATGACAAAAGTGAAATGGAAAGCAGATATTTTTGTAGGGTATCAAGCCTCTTAAGGTGTGTTCCTTCAGTCTTTAAGATAGTACATGCATGCCTCCAGAAAAGATAAATAAGAATAAAAGAGGATGCATAGAAAAAAGTCGATACCATGATGTTCAGTAATCTAAGTGCCTGTACACCATCAAGTAACCACATCAGGGAATCAAATAGAAATGTCAGTGAATTAACTAAAAGTACGAAAAAATACAGTATGTTTTCATTTGACTTGGAGCCTTCTGAAACTAAGCAGCCGTAATAAAGCATACAACAGACAACTGTTCCGAGAATGTCCATGCTGAGATTAAAAACATCGGATACATTCGCAGTACTGTAGAAGGGCTTATAAAAACAGACGAAGAGGATCAGCGTCGATATCAGACAAATACCGACAAAGCCCGCCCTTTGAAAAGAGGCATCCCGTCTAATGGAATTGATCAGATCTTTTTTTTTCTGCATAGTCTTATGAATCGAAATATAAGAATGTAGGAGTTGTACCAAATATCATGATATCACAATTCGTAATTCCATTCATTTCCGTCGAGATTAAAAAACTATAAATAGACAATAAACAAACGTATATTCGACAGCAAAATGGCTCAACCACGCGGATATGACCGAATAGACATGAAAAACGACCGAATAGACATAAACTATATATTTTGTCCACCAATAAAGCTAAAATATAGATAATTATGGGACATTTCCGGATTGTTTAAGGAAAGGATGCATCTTTTCATGGCAAATGAAACTGTATTCAGAGATAAATCCATCGAACGCATATCATCCCCGGAACAGCTGAATGACTATGTCAGGCTGACTACTCCCGGAGTATGGTTCGTAGTTGGAGCGATACTGATAATCCTGATTGGGGCCTGTGTTTTTGGAGCAGTTGGCCATATTGACTCCTCTGTACCCGGCGCATGTATATCTGATGGAGAAAATGTCGTGTGTCTTGTCAAAAGAGAATATGGCGAAAGATTCACTGAAGATATGCATGTACAGGTCAAAGGCTCTGAATATGGTGTTTCCCTTCGTGACGCAAAACCTGTTGCCATAGGTTCTGATATAGATTCCTATGTTCTTTTTGTAGGAAATATGGAGCTTGGGGAATGGGTCTATGAGATAGATGTTGACGGACAGATTCCGGAAGGCGTTTACGAAGCAAGACTTGTAACTGAGAGAATATCCCCTCTTTCATTTATCTTTGGAAAACAATGACAAAGGAAAAGAAGCTTAAACAACCCGTTAAGGGAAAGGTGGCAAAGGTACCGTTTATCATGCAGATGGAGGCTCTGGAGTGCGGAGCTGCATCTCTTGCGATGGTTCTTGCCTATTATGAGAAGTGGATTCCTTTAGAGCAGGTGAGACGTGACTGTGGTGTATCAAGGGACGGCTCAAATGCTCTTAATGTCATGCGTGCAGCCAGGAACTATGGTCTTGAGGCCACCGGTTACCGCTATGAGCCGGATTATCTTCGGGATAACGGAACTTTTCCCTGCATTGCTCACTGGGAGTTTAATCACTTTGTGGTTGTTGACGGTTTCAAGAACGGAAAGGTCTACTTAAATGATCCGGCAAGAGGAACAGTGACGGTATCTTTTGAGGAGTTTGACGAGAAATTTACGGGACTGTGCGTTCTCTTTTCACCATCAGAAAGGTTTGAACCGGGCGGCAAACAGAAATCTACTCTTGAATTTGCAAAAAAGAGGCTGGTAGGCTGCGGCGTGGCTATAGCCTTTGTTGTCGCCATGAATATTATAAATTCTCTGATAGGAGTCATAAATCCGGTATTTTCAAGAATCTTCATGGACAGACTTCTTACGGGAAAAGATCCGGGCTGGCATATACCTTTCATTATGGTAATGGCTGCTTTTGGATGTATACAGCTTATCAGCCAGTTTATCAGTACAATCTACTCGAGGCGGATAGACGGGAAGATGTCCATATATGGAAGTACCTCTTATATGTGGAAAGTTTTAAATCTTCCTATGGATTTCTTTTCACAGAGGTATGCGGGGGACATCTTATCAAGAAGAGCCGGAAATGCAACCATATCCAATTCACTTATTTATACCTTTGCGCCTCTTGTGCTGAACGCCTTTATGATGGTGTTCTATCTTGTGGTGATGCTGAAAAACAGCGTTATTCTCACCATGATCGGGATTTCCTCAATCGTTGTGAACATGTTTATCTCCAGGATAATCTCATCCCACAGGATAAATATCTCCAGGATACAGATGAGAGATGCCGGTAAGCTTTCCAGCTGTACCACTGCAGGAATCGAGATGATAGAAACAATAAAATCCAGTGGCGCTGAAGATGGGTATTTTCAGAAATGGGCAGGGTATCAGGCAAGTGTAAATACTCAAAAGGTTAAGTTTTCTAAGCTCAATCAGTATCTGGGGATTGTTCCAAGCATGGTATCGGCACTGACAAATACGCTGGTTCTTGCCATGGGTGTGTATCTGGTGATAAAAGGTCAGTTCACCATTGGTATGATCACTGCGTTTCAGGGATTTTTGTCATCTTTCTCAGCTCCGGCATCTACTTTTATCTCCACGGGTCAGACAATGCAGGAGCTTCGGACGGACATGGAACGCATTGAGGATGTCATGGAGTATCCCGATGATGATAACGGGGCCTGCAGATATACTACAGGAGAAGGAGGCTATAAAAAGCTTCGCGGCGTTGTAGAGATGAAGAATGTCACCTTCGGATACTCCAAGCTGGCAGATCCTCTTATCAAAGATTTTTCGCTGAAACTGGAGAGAGGAAGCCGGGTGGCCTTTGTTGGAGAAAGCGGCTGTGGAAAGTCCACTCTTTCAAAACTTTTATCGGGTCTTTACAGTCCATGGGAAGGGGAAATACTATTTGACGGACATCCTATGAGTGAGATAGACAGGAGCGTATTTACCGGATCCCTTGCAGTGGTGGACCAGGATATTATCATGTTTGAAGATACCATTTCATCAAATATCAGAATGTGGGATGAGTCCATAAAAGAATTTGAAGTGATCGCATCAGCCAGAGATGCACAGATCCATGACGACATTATGGCGAGGGATGGCGGTTACGAATACAAAATGATCGAGGGCGGAAAAGACTTCTCGGGCGGTCAGAGACAGAGAATGGAGATTGCCAGAGTCCTGGCTCAGGATCCGACAATAGTTATCCTGGATGAGGCTACGTCAGCTCTTGATGCAAGGACTGAGTACGATGTAGTAAATGCCATCAAGGAAAGGGGCATTACCTGTATCGTCATAGCTCACAGGCTCTCAACTATCAGAGACTGTGATGAGATCATAGTATTAAAGCACGGCGTGGTTGTTGACAGGGGAACTCATGATGAACTCTACGCAAAAGATGGTTACTACAAAGAACTTGTACAGAGCGAGTGATTTTTCAAAGCGAGTGATGATATGGGCTGGTTTGATGATCAGATAAAACTCAGAAAACTAAATGATGAAAAAGCCTTAGATTCTGCCTTTAGGAAGATAGCAGGAGCAGTCACCGGAGGAATGCAGAGCTCATCGGATGCGGATGTTGGCGAAAAAGCACAGAGCGCCATTGACGATATCCTTAATTACTACCATGTGCAGAAAAAGGATATTCCAAAGAAGATAGAAGGCCTTGAAGAAAAGCTGGGCTTTGCGCTTCACTCATCAGGGATAATGTACAGAAGAGTTGAACTTACTCCCGGATGGCGAAAGGATGCCTATGGCGGGATGCTGGGCTTTTTGAAAAGAGATAACTCACCTGTGGCAATTCTTCCTTATGGTCTTGCCCACTACAGATTCTTTGATGATCTTACCGGAAAATTCACAATAGTTGACAGAAAGAATGAAGATCTTTTCACTGAAGAAGCGTTTGCTTTCTACAGACCATTTCCTTTGAAAAAACTGAGTCTCATTGATCTTGGGAAGTATATCTTTGGAACAATAGAACCTGCGGATTATGTATTGGTAGCTTTAGCTACTCTGGTGGTTACTTTAGTTGGAATGCTCACTCCAAGGATTAATCTTTTCCTGTTCAGAGAAGTTATTGGAAGCGGCGATATCTCGCTCCTTTTCGTGACAGCCATGTTTCTTCTGTGCTCATCATGGGGCGCCCTGATGCTAAGTGCTGCCAGGAGCCTTATAACTGCCAGAATAGATACCAAACTAAGCATTTCCGTTGAAGCAGCGACAATGATGCGGGTTTTATCACTTCCGGCGGGGTTCTTTAAGGATTACAGCTCCGGAGAGCTCTCATCCAGAGCTTCCTATGTCAATTCACTTTGTTCTACACTGGTTTCAGTGGTGTTAAATACCGGACTTACATCAGTTTTTTCGCTGATGTACATATCACAGATATTTGCTTATGCACCGGGGCTTGTGGTTCCGGCTCTGATAATAATAGTGATAACTGTAGGTTTTTCTGTGATCTCATCACTTCTTCAGATGAGACTTACCAAAAAAATGATGCTTCTTAATTCAAAGGAAAATGGAATGAGCTATGCCGTTATTTCCGGAATTCAGAAGATAAAACTGACAGGAGCTGAGAAAAGAGCTTTTTCCAGGTGGGGGAATCTATATGCCAAGGGTGTGGAACTTATGTATAATCCGCCCATGTTTATCAAGATTAATTCAGTGATCAGTTCAGCAATATCAATCATTGGAACAATTGTAATGTACAACCAGGCTATAATTACTCATGTTTCTACAGCGGAGTACATCGCCTTCAACACAGCCTATGGAATGGTGTCAGGGGCATTTATGTCACTGTTTGGTATGGCGTTGACGGCTGCAAACATAAGACCCACCTTTGAAATGGCTGAGCCTATTCTAAAGGCAGAGCCTGAGATATCGGAAAACAAGGAGACACTTACCAGAATTTCCGGTGGCATAGAGCTGGTCAATCTGTCTTTTAAGTATAAAGAAAACACGCCGGTCATAATAGACAATCTGTCCCTTAAGATAACTCCGGGACAATATGTGGCAATAGTGGGAAAGACCGGCTGCGGAAAGTCAACACTGGTAAGACTTTTGCTTGGATTTGAAAAGCCTACCAAAGGTGGAATTTTCTATGACGGCAAGGACATAAATGCAATTGACCTCAAATCACTAAGAAAACATATAGGTGTAGTTACCCAGAATGGAAAGTTGTTCCAGGGAGATATCTTTTCAAATATTGTTATAGCAGCTCCACATCTGACACTGGATGAAGCCTGGGAAGCAGCAAGAATAGCAGGAATTGACGAGGACATAAGACTGATGCCAATGGGAATGAACACTCTGATCTCAGAGGGAAGCGGAGGAATATCCGGCGGACAGAAGCAGCGTCTTATGATCGCAAGGGCAGTTGCCCCAAAGCCAAAACTCCTTATATTTGATGAGGCCACGTCAGCCTTGGATAATATAACTCAGAAGAAGGTTTCAGAAGCCCTTGATGAGATGGATTGCACAAGAATAGTCATTGCCCACAGGCTTTCTACCATAAAACAGTGTGACAGGATACTGGTCTTTGATGGAGGACATATTGTTGAGGATGGAACCTATGATGAACTGATAGCACAGGATGGATATTTTGCAAGTTTAGTTGAAAGACAGAGAGTGGATGCATAAGGAGGTTACGCATGGATATCAATTGGGAAGTTAATGGAGAGGACCTGAATGTAGGCATTACCGGCAAACTTGATACGATGAATGCCATGGATCTTGATGAAAAGTTCAATGAAATGCCTGAGACAGTCAGGAATATTTACTTTGATCTTGATGGCCTTACATACATTGCATCCGCGGGGCTTAGGGTTCTGTACTGGGCTCAGGAATATACCGAGGATAAGGGCGGAACTACCGTACTTAAAAATGTATCTCCGCAAGTCCTTGAGATACTTAAGATAACCGGATTCAAGGATTTCATCAACATAGAGTGAATGCAAATGAATGAGAGTAAAGAACTGACAATCGAGGCGAAGATAGAAAATGTTGATAAGGTCATAAGTTTTATCAATGCAACACTTCAGGAGCACGGATGCACGTTTGATGTGATGCAAAGGATAGATCTTGCCCTTGAGGAGATGCTGGTTAATATATCTAACTATGCATACCCGGGAGAAACGGGTAAAGCTCATGTAGCCATAAGCTTTCCGGACGAAGGTGTTGTGCAGCTTGATATCAGAGACAGCGGCATACCCTATGACCCAACCAAGAGAGAAGATCCGCAAGTTACCATACCTCTTAAACAGAGGAAAAAAGGTGGTCTTGGCATCTACATGACGAAAATGGTCATGGATGAAATGAATTATGAACATAGGGAAGGGGTCAACCATACTATTCTTAAAAAAGTCTTTCTCAGGAAAGAGCAGGAATTAAACTGATAACCAAACAAAATATTTTAGAAAAGGAGATTAATATGGAAAAAATCAAAAAGAGCTCAAATATTGCTGCAAACGTTGCTAAAGTATTTAGGACTTTTAGTATCGTAGGTATTGTTTTTTCTGTTATCGGTGCTATTTGTGGATTTGCTATGCAGGGCTATATTGCACAGTTTTATGAAAATCCGGATAACCTTATGGCTGCACAGGGCTCATTAGAGGCAGATATGGGAGTTTTTTCATTCCTGCCATTTGAATCCATTAAGGCAGCCGGTAATTACGGCGTATATTTTGGACTGCAGCTTCTTTGCTTTGCAGTTTCTCTTTGCGTATTCGCTTATCTGTTCTCTGTTCTGAAAAAAGTTATGGAGAACATACGTGACACAGGAAGAGCATATGCTGAGGCCGATGCTGCCAAAACAAGAAAAAGTTTTATTATAATAACAGTTCTCTTATTATTCTTTAGCGGATTGGTTGAGGCTGTGATTACAGGAATACTGTTCTGCGGTCTTTATAATGTAACAGCAGTATCAGGACAGAAAGCAGGATAATAAAACATATAAAGGTGGAGAAAATGTCCGACTTATTAGAAATCAAACTTGTGATAGACAAGGACTGCCAAAAACTCAACGTGGTCATTACTAACAATGAACGCAATGAGGATGTGGAGGGAGTCATAGCTGCTATCCAGGGATATGCCAACAAGAAGATACCTATGGTTCCGGCGTATTTCAAGGATAGTGTGGTTATGCTACCTCAAAGGCAGATAATCCGTCTGTACATTAACAACAGAAAGGTCATAGTTCAGACCGGTCAGAGAATTTATGAGGTGAAGATGAACCTCAGGGAACTGGAAGAGATTTTAGATCCTGACAGATTTGTGCGCAGTTCTCAGTCTGAGATCATTAATCTTCGCAAGGTAAAGAACTTTGATTTTTCTGTAGTTGGGACAATCGGGGTCCTTTTGGAGAATGGTGAGCGTACCTGGGTCGCCAGAAGAAGAGTCCGTGATGTGAAAAAGGCTCTGGAGATAGGAGGTAACGATGGATATAAGAAATAAGTTTATGTTCAGGATGTTACTTGGCTTCACGCTTGGGCTTATTGTTGGCATCATCATGTTTGTACTCTATATGCCGGATGGAACACCCTTTGAAAGAACCTTCTTTATCTGCCATCTCATCGGCTCCGGCATCATGGGACTTGTTGGGTATGGAGGAGCTATCGTATATGATATAGAGTCATGGTCACTGGGAAGAGCTACGTTCACTCATTACATCGTAACCTTCATGACGATGTTTGTGATAAGCGAACTGCTGGGATGGTTTTCACATGATATATTATTCTATGTCTTCCTGTCTTTTTCCGCTGCCTACACAATGATCTGGCTGATTGAATATTTTGTTTGGAAAAAGCAGATCAGGCAGATGAACGATGATCTTAAGGTGATGTTAAAGGAAAATAACCTGTAAACATACCGAATAGACATGAAAAACGACCGAATAGTCATAATCTGTTGTTTGCGGTTTTACACGTTGATATATTCGAATCAGAAAAGAGTATATGGGAATTAACAGTAAAGGAGAGTAGGGCTATGGCAGATAATAAGAATGTTCAGCTGTCTGATGAAGCGATGCTTGGTGCTACCGGAGGATTTACAGGTGGCGAACCGAAAATGCCCGACTATGACGCAATCGGATCTGTGGTTATGCATCTTGGAGGAAAGCAGTATCAGGTTCGCTTCGATGACGGGGCAGAGCTGGTGGCAACAAATCAGACTGACGGACCGGTTCCTGACGGAAGTAAAGTCGGACTGTTCGCTGTTGCCGGGGGCTGGACAATGTATGTTTTGGCTAACAACTAAGATAAGTTGGACAGAAGCATCCTTTGCGCTAGACAGTGCAGGGGATGCTTTGTTGTTTAAACCTCTGGGTATTTGACGGAAAGGATGCAATTAAGTTTTTGAAAATTGTGGAGAAAACGACATGGACAGCGAAAAAGGAGTGTCAAAAGACTTCAAATACTTATCCCGAATAATGAGGGATATCACAGATGGCCTTATAGTTCTTGATACTGAAGGGACCGTAGTATTTGTGAATCCCAGTGCTTTAAAGATACTGGATAATCCTGCCCTTGTGGAGGGCAAGAAATATATTGAGTTTATGGTGACAGACAGAACCGGGGAAAATGATGCTTTTCATCAATATGTTCTTGACTGTGCCGGTGACAAAAATAAGAATCACGAGGGGATTCTTCATTACAGCTGTCCGGATGGTGAGAAGCGGGTTTTCAGAATGATCTCCTCATATGCATACAACGAGGAAATGACTGAGAATATTGGAGTTATCCTTCAGTTTTCGGATGTTACGGAAGTGGCAAAAGCACATCAGAAGCATGTGGAGACCACAGTAGTACTGGTGGCATTACTGGCAATGCTATCCATTTGGAATCTGATCTTTGGTATCTGGGAGTTTAGAGGGAGAGCTATGCCCGGCTACAGAATGACTCAGCTCATTGAAGTTATGGGCGCTATTGTTTCGTTCCTTGTCTACAAAAAGACCAGCATTACCAAAGAGGATCTGGGAATCAGTTTTAAAGGTACTGGTCGAGCAGTTCTTACAAATGGATTGTTTACTGCGCTGATATTGTTGGGAATGATTGCTGTAAAGCTTGTTCTGAGAAATACATCGCCAAATGCATCGTCGTTGCCAATATTCTATTTTGGCTCCTGGGGAATATCGGATACTGTTTACCCCATAACTGTCATTGTTCAGGAATTTCTGACCCGTGGTGTTGTTCAGGGAAGTGTAAAGAGGATTCTTCCGGGGAAACACGCCGTCCTGATCTCAATAATCCTGTCGTCCCTCTTTTTTTGCGCGCTGCACATTCATTTGGGACTTGGATTTATGATAGGCTCCTTCCTGTTGCTGAGTGTATTTGGAGTTATCTATGAGAGACAAAAGACAATCTGGGGGTTATGCATTCCTCATTATTTCCTGGGCTTGTCCCTCAAGCTGATCTGGGGAATCGGAGCTTGATAGCAGCGTAGTCCAAGAGTTTTTTGACCGAATAGACACGAAAAACGACCGAATAGGCAAGAATTATTGTTGCAAAATTCCGTTCATGTTAATGTCGTATCATCAAGAAACGAAAACATAGAAATCAAATATAGATTTCTAAGAATATCGATTATTAAAGGAAACTCAGAAAGGAGCACACTATGGAAGAAAACAAGTACACACAGTTTATCAGCAAGGCACGTAACGAGGCAGCAAAGCTTGGAAAGCTTAATACAGCATTATCAGATGAGGATATGGCAAAAGCTTTCGGTGGAGTTGGCGGAAAAAATGAGGCTACCTGCCCTGTATGCGGAAAGGCAATGAAGGTTGTTAAAAACCCTTATGGCGATGATTACTGGACATGCGATAAATGCAAGGTTGACCAGTTCTTCTCAGATGCTGATTACATTGAGATAGTAAAGCTCTGTGAGCAGGCAGGTCAGACTCAGGGCATTGTTTATCCCGTTTGGTGGAACAAGGTAAAGAAGTGAGAAATTTCAAGGAGGAAATTAAAAATTGCAGATAACAAGAACATGAAACTCGACGATGAGATGATTGCTAAAGCTAATGGCGGTACTGCTGAAGGTGGGAGTGCATTTAAATTTGCAGTAGGTGATCATGTCACAATGATCGGCAAAGAAGGGACTGTTACAGAAGCATATGAATGGCATGGTGTAAAGATGTACGCTGTACACTGGATCGCAAATGAGTATGGACTAGAAGAAGATCAGCGTGATATTCCGGAAAACATGTTGGATTAAGAAAAGTGGAGGGAGCACTATGGATAAAAAGAAACTAATACCGATTGTATCAATGATCTCAGTACTTATCATGTTTATATGGAGTTTTATTGAAGGAAGCTGGAACCACAGTTGGTTGGCAGTTATGGCAGGAGGCATAGTAATTGTTGCAATAGGCATGATGGGAAAAGATGGAGAGGGCGGATAACCGCTTTCACCGGGAATCATAACAGAAGATCGAAATAGTATTAAGGCGCTGGTTCCAGTGCCTTTTTCTTTTTTCAATAAATGCTTTAGAATTATCTATTTAACGCAATACGCTTGTATCATATCATCTGACAAGACCGAATAGGCATCAAAAACGACCGAATAGGCGTAAATTATTGTGGCATATATCCGTTGATGGTAGAGTCATATCATCAAGAAGCGAAACACAGGTATCACCGGAGGATTCTAAGTATAAGAAAACCAAAAACAAGCAACAGTTCTTAAAAGGAGGATATTAAAATGGCAGAGTATAAGAATACTGAGCTTAGTGATGAGATTATGAAAGGGGCTGCAGGTGGTAGTGATGATGAAAGGCCACGTTACGAAGATGGTACGGTGATTGGACCATTTCCTACCAGTAACAATGATGCCTATGAGATAGCTGCTGATTATGGTCCTACAATTATAGCTCATTATAATGCTATTGGATTAGTCGAACAGGGACGAAGAGTAAGATGTGAACTCGTTGGCCTTGGCAAGTGGAATATTGTAGAGTTTTTAGATTGAACGGTAATTAGTAGTAGTGTCATTAGTGGACAGACCTTTGCATATGCAGTTGGAGACAGACAATCATACTAACGAAAGCGTGGTAAAAATATGAAACTGTTTTTTGATGCAGATAAATACCTTGTGCGGGTTGAAAGCCCAAGAGTCCGCAAGGAACTTGACAGGAAACAACAGATTTCTTCATATGTTGACAGGTATTTTTCGGCATTCAGACACGAATATTTTGTTGAAGTCTATGATGCATGCTTGAAGTACATAGATGAAATGTTTGACGAAGATAGTGGTAATGATTCTCAGATTTCAGCAGAGATACAGGCTGTTACCATCATAATAAAGGGGCTTCGTGACTATGCAAAACGCGGGTTAAAGAATCAGCCAAAGGATCTTAAGGTTTTAGTTGCCGGAGATGTATTCAAGTTTTACTGTGGCATGATCTCAAAATCCCTGGATCTGGGAGTTATCGACAAAAGGCAGGCGAAAAGAGGGATAGAGTTGTTCTACAAAGAGTGTGAGCTTGAATAAATGTTTCGTTAGCAGTAAGTATGATTTTGAAAGAGACATTCTACTGCGGATTGTTTGAATGGATACTCGTTCTGGCATGAATATGAATTAGTATGAAGGGGCTGTCGCTTTAGATGATTAAATCATCTGGGCGAAGCCCTTTTTCCATACCATGAATTGTGGATTTGATGAATGGATATCTTTCCTGTTGTCAAAAATAGTGTACTTT
>JAEEGL014118215.1_pt1 | contig 19914 bp, 14 predicted proteins | sample 9134231 | NCBI WGS metagenome assembly JAEEGL01 (sample SAMN16246548, study PRJNA631951) | gut metagenome | biome: gut microbiome; feature: rumen; material: fiber-attached | host: Bos | place: Iran: Karaj | collected 2018-10 | reverse complement strand
GAGGAGATCGGCCATGACATTGCTGCGTCTGAGAAGGCCGTCAAGATCCTGCAGGATGCCGGTTATGCCTTCCTCAACTGCGACAACGGCACCTACGATGCCTGGTACTGGGCACATCCGCCACAGTACATGCCCGATAACTGCAACCTCGCAGATGTTGAGCACATCCGTCAGTTCATCGACATCCCGGTCGCCTGCGCCGGCCGTATGGATCCGGTCAAGGCTGCGGAAGAAATCGCCGCCGGCCGTCTGGATGCCGTCGCCATTGCCCGCCAGAACCTGGTCGATGAGCACTGGGTCACCAAGATCAAAGAAGGCCGCGAAGATGAGATTCGTCCCTGCATTCGCTGCCACAACGGCTGCTTCAACTTCTCCAAGGCCGCAGGCACTGAGAACATGCAGTCCCTGGGCGACTCCCTGCATCTCGGCCGCTGCGCCCTGAACCCGCCCACCATGCAGCACAACCGCTATAAGATCGTCCCGACCAAGAAGCCCAAGAAGGTTGCTATCATCGGCGGCGGTGTTGGCGGTATGGAGTGTGCGCTGGTTCTGAAGAAGCGCGGCCACAATCCTGTCATCTTCGAGAAGGAAGATCAGCTCGGCGGTCTGTTTCTGACTGCTTCCGCGATGACCTTCAAAGAGAACGACAAGGATCTTCTTCGCTGGTACAGAGACGAGATCAAGCGCTACAATATTGACGTTCGCTTTAACACCGAAGTCAATGACCTCGGCACCATTAAGCGTGCTTTTGACGAGATCATCGTCTGCACCGGTTCTGTCCCCAGAGCCATGCCTCAGATCAAGGGCTTTGACAAGACCATGAGCTTCCGTGAACTGCTCCGTGAGAAGAAGGAGTGCGGCGACACTGTCGTCTTCCTCGGCGGCGGTCAGTCCTCCTGCGAGGCGGCCTATGACCTCGTCCTCGCCGGTAAGCACCCGGTCATCGTCGAGTACGGCAACGACCTGGTTGCGGCTCAGGCCACCTGCCTTGCCAACACCTCCTTCCTGCGTGATGCCATGGAGTATCACAAGGTTCCGGTCTACCTGCACAGCACCATCACCGAAATCGGCGACGGCTACTGCATGATCAAGACCCCAGACGGCACCTTCAAGCAGGAGTGCGACACCGTTGTCAACGGCATCGGCTTTGTTCCGGCTCCGGTCGGTGAGAAGGGCGCACATGTACACCGTGTCGGCGACTGCGTTGCAATCGGCAACCTCCGCACTGTCATCTGGCGTGCATGGGACGTCTGCATGAGAATCTAAGTTCCCAAAGATGATTAAAAAGCCTCCCCAAACAGGGGAGGCTTTTTAAGTTACAAGTGCGAAACCTCTCGCTTGGGAATGGCCTGCCGTTCTTGTTTTTTGTATTTCTCACTCTTTTCAGCTCATAATATCCGATCATATCGTAAGCTATCACCACAAATTACGCCTTCTTTTATGAATTCTACCATATTCCCTGCCTTTCTGCCGGAAATAAACTGCAAGATTCGTCAATAGACTTTTCCACCCTTTGGTGATAAGATAACGGCATTCCTTTATCTCGTTATTGTGATAAAGTGAAGAATCTTAACCGTAAGGAGATATCATCATGCAGTTGAAACTTTCCGACAGAATTATGAAGCCTGACTTCCAGGGCGAATTTACCGCCTCCATTCTGGCCGCGGCAGCCTCTCCTGACATTATCTCCTTCGCCGGCGGCCTGCCGAACCCCGTTTCTTTCCCCATTCCGGAGATGGAAGCTGCCACGAAGAAGGTTTTGGAGCAAAACGGCGTCACCGCTCTGCAGTACAGCTCTACTCAGGGCTGGCCCGCTCTGCGCCAGTGGATTGCCAAACGCTATGAGACCATGGGTGTTGACAGCGTAAGCCCGGATGACATTATTGTCACCAACGGCTCCCAGCAGGCACTTGCCATGATCGGTGCTGTCATGATCAATGCCGGTGACGAGGTCATTGTTGAAGACCCCACCTATCTGGTTGCTCTTCAGTCCTTCCACGTCTTCGATCCGAAAGTTCTTCCCGTCACATTGAATCCCGACGGCATTGACTGCGACGAGCTCGCTGAGACCGTGAAAAACCATCCGGATGCCAAGTTCGCCTATCTGATTCCGAATTTCCAGAATCCAACCGGACTGAGCTATTCCCAGGCAGTCCACGACAAGGTTGTCGAGATTTTCAAGAACAGCAACGTACTCCTTCTTGAGGATAACCCCTACCGTGAGATTCGTTTTGCCGGTACCGCCACTGACAGCTTCGGCAAGGAACTGGGCGAGCAGTGCTGTATGCTGGGCACCTTCTCCAAAATCGTCACGCCGGGCATGCGTATCGGCTGGATCTGTGTCCGCAACAAGGAACTGAAGGCCAAGCTTCTCAATTACAAGTCCACCGCCGACCTGCATACCAACATCTTCAGCCAGATGGTACTGGCCCAGTATCTGACCGACAACGATGTTGACGAGCACATCTCGAAGATCAAGGTCCTGTACAAGGCCAAGTCCGACCTCATGGTCGAGTGCCTGAAGAAATACCTGCCTGAGGGCTGCGAACTCACCCCCACCGAGGGCGGTATGTTCCTCTGGGTCACGCTTCCCAACGGACTCTCCTCTCTGGAGCTCTATTACAAGGCACTGGAAAAGGGCGTCGCCATCTGCCCGGGTGATCCGTTCTATGAGTACAAGCGCAACGTCAGCAGTTTCCGCGTCAACTACTCCAACTCCACAGATGAGGCCATCGAAAAGGGCGTCAAGATTCTGGGCGAGGCCTGCAAGGAAATGCTGAAAGACTGATCTGTTTTAACAACCAGACACATTTCTGAACCTGAAAAAGCCGGGAAGTATCGATTACGCGTCGATAATTCCCGGCCTGATTGTTTATGAAGAGCTTCCGCAATCTTCACTTCTCCCCTTCGATCTCCAGGATCTTTCGGAACTGGGTCTCGTAGAGCTCCCGGTAGGTTCCGTCAAGGGCCAGAAGTTTCTCGTGGCTGCCCTGTTCGGCAATAGTTCCGTTCTTCACCACCAGGATCTCATCCGCTTTCAGGATCGTAGAGAGGCGATGGGCAATGACGATGCTGGTACGCCCCTCCATCAGCGCCTCCAACGCCTCCTGGATGGCATTCTCCGTGATGGAGTCCAATGCAGAGGTCGCCTCATCCAGAATCAGAATTCGCGGATCCTTCAGAATAACCCTGGCAATGCTGAGGCGCTGCTTCTCACCGCCGGAGAGCTTCAGGCCCCGGTTTCCTACCATGGTTTCGTAGCCTTCCGGCTGCGCTGCAATGAAGTCATTGAGATTGGCAATGTAACAGGCAGCGTCCAGTTCTTCCTGCGTTGCGTTCTCCTTGGCATAGAGAAGGTTCTCGCGGATAGTGCCGTTGAAGAGATAGCTGTCCTGGGTCACAACACCGATCTGGGCACGCAGATACTCCAGGTCGAAGTCCCGCACGTCCACCCCGGCGATCTTCACACTGCCGCCCGTCACGTCATAGAGCCTCGGAATCAGATTAACAATGGTGGACTTGCCTGAGCCGCTCGGTCCCACGATGGCGTACATCTTTCCGGCCGGAACTGCAAAGTCGATATCCGTAAGGAGCGGCTTTTCCGGATCATAGGAGAACGCCACATGTTCATAGACGATGCCCCCTTCCGAGACATCGGGCCTCGCGCCGTTTTCTGGAGACTGGATGGGGTTTTCCATGTCGAAGTAGTCGAAAATCCTGGTAAACAGCGCCAGCGACCGGGTAAAGTCCACATGGATGTTCAGCAGAGACTCCACCGGGCGGTACAGGCGGTTCACCAGGGATACTGTCGCTGTAATGGTACCGACAGTCAGGCCCGGATCCGACTTTGCGATAATAAAGTAGCCACCCGCAAAGTAAATCAGCAGCGGACCGAGCTGTGTGAAGAGGCCCATTACCACCCGAAACCAGCGGCCGCTCTGCTGCTCTTTCAGGCTCAGCCGGGTTACCTCCTCGTTCACATTCACAAACCGCTCGTACTCTCTCTCCTCTCTTGTAAAGAGCTTTACCAGCAGCGAACCGGAGACCGAAAGCGTTTCGTTAATGAGCTGGTTCATTTCGTCCTGCTTGGCCTGGCTGTCTGTGAGGAGCTGGTAGCGTTTCTTGCCAACACTCTTGGTGGGCAGGATCAACAAAGGCAGCACCACGATCCCAACCAGCGCCAGCTGCCAGCTCATGGTAAAAAGAGCCACCAGTGTTGTCACGACCGTTGCAATGTTGGAGACAATACTGGAGAGTGTCCCCGAGATCACAGAGCTCACGCCACTGATATCGGTGTTCATGCGGGTGATGATATCGCCCTGCTTCTCCGAGGTGAAAAAGGCATGGGGCATATGCTGCAGATGATCGTACATCTGATTCTTCATGTCAAAGATGATCCGCTGGGAGATCCAGGCGTTGATGTAGCTCTCCAGAACAGAGATCACCTGAGAGGCAGTCAACGTCACGAAGGCCAGAATCAGCAGCCGGATCAGCAGGGCCATGTTCTTTCCCACCAGCGCTTCGTCCACGATCCGGCCGGTGATGATGCTCGGCAGGAGGCCCAGAAGCGCTGAGATCAGAATCGTCACGAACACCAGCAGAAACTGCGGCCAGTACGGCGTCAGATAGGACAGAATCCGTCTGATCAGGGCGCCGCTGACCTTCGGCATGTTTTTCTTCTCTTCCTCGGTCAGGAATCCTCGAGGTCCCATTCCGCGTCCGGGAGGTGCCATTTCATCACAGCCTTTCTATTTTGCCGGCTTTTTGAGTGTTTTTGTCTGTATTCCAGGTTGAATTTTCATCCATTTTATGCATATTCTGTTTTTCCGTCAAGCAGAATGCGTAAACTTTCCCTTTATTCCTCTTATTTTTGTTGTATTTAACGATTGACGCCTGCACCCGGATTCGGTATACTCTATGCATTGTGCCGTAATGCCCCTTTTGGTACGCATTTCTACTCTTTGGAGGTTTCTATATTATGTTAGGACAAATTTCCCGTGACGAAATTCGCAGTGCCATTGCCGACAAGCTCTGTGCGCATTTCAGTGTCTCTCCTGCTAATGCGACGGAGGCACAGGTTTTTCAGGCGTCTGCCATTGTAATCCGCGAGCTGATGAGTCGCTTCCTCGCCATTGAAGATCCCCACCGCGTCGAAAAAGAAGTCCATTATATGTCGATGGAGTTTCTGATGGGCCGCAGTCTGATGAAGAACGCCTATAACCTCGGCATTGGTGATGCTCTCACCGGTGCACTGGAAGACCTCGGCTTCAACGCTTCCGACATTTTTGAGGCGGAACCTGACGCAGGTCTCGGCAACGGCGGTCTTGGACGTCTCGCTGCCTGCTACATGGACAGCATGGCTTCTCTGGGCCTTGAAGGCACCGGATACTCCATCTGCTATGAGCTTGGTATTTTCAGGCAGCAGTTCCGTGACGGCAAGCAGACCGAAGTTGCCGACAACTGGCGCTCCGCCGCGGAAAGCTGGCTGATTCCCCGTTACGAGGACATGGTCGAAGTCCGCTTCGGCGGTCAGATCTCTCCCCACTGGGACAATCAGGGCCATTACTTTGCCGAGCACACCGGTTACACCTCCGTCATTGCTGTTCCCCGCGACATGCTGATCGCGGGTTACGGTGAGAACACGGTCAATACCCTGAGACTCTGGGATGCCAAGAGTCCCAACTCTCTGGATATGTACCTTTTCTCTGAGGGTGAGTATGTCAAGAGCATGGAACAGCGCACCATGGCCGAAGTCATCACCAAGGTGCTCTATCCCGCTGACGACCACATTGAGGGCAAAACCCTCCGCCTGAAACAGCAGTACTTCTTCGTATCTGCGAGTGCACAGGACATCGTCCGCAAGCACATCAAGAAGTGGGGCGATATCCGCAGTTTCTCCAAGCACCATATCATCCAGATCAACGATACCCATCCCACCATGATTATCCCCGAACTCATGCGGATCTTTATGGACGAGTACGGTCTCGGCTGGGACGATGCCTGGGAGCTGGTACGCAAGAGCGTTGCCTACACCAACCACACGGTTATGTCCGAGGCTCTGGAGAAATGGCCGCAGGATCTGATTCAGCAGCTGCTGCCCCGTCTTTGGGAAATCATGTGCGAGATCAACCGCCGCTGGTGTGATTATCTTGTTCAGTCCTTTGGCTGGGACGAGCGTGTCGGCCGCAACCTGATCATCCGCGACAGTCAGGTCCACATGGCAAATCTGTGCCTCGCCACCTGCCGTATGGTCAACGGTGTCTCCCGTCTTCACGGAGAGATTCTGCGTAACGATCTGTTCAAAGACATCTGCAGTCTGCGGCCGGACCGTTTCACCTATGTCACAAACGGCATTGATCACCGCCGCTGGCTTGCGCAAATCAACCCCGGTCTCCACGGGCTCATCACAGAGCTTCTGGGCAACGATGACTATCTGCTCGACGCCGATCTGCTCTCCGGTCTCCGCGCTTTTGAGCAGGACAAGGAAGTACTTCGCCGTGTCAACGCCATCAAGCATGAAAACCGCGAGCGCTTTACCCAATTCCTGAAGCGTAACGGCAGCGACGTGGTCCTCAACCCCGATGCTCTGATGGACGTTCAGATCAAGCGTCTGCACGAGTACAAGCGCCAGCTTCTCTGCGCCATGAGTATCGCCAGCCTCCAAATGCAGCTGCATGACAATCCGAACCGCGACTTCCAGCCGCGCAGCTTCGTTTTCGGCGCAAAGTCCGCTGCCGGTTACAAAACTGCCAAACGCATCATCGAGCTGCTGCTCTCCATGCAAAAGGACATCAACAATGACCCGATTTGCAAAGACCGCCTTCAGATCTGCTTTGTGGAGAACTACCGCGTCTCCGCTGCGGAAGCCATCGTTCCCGCCGCCGACATCTCCGAGCAGATCTCCACTGCAGGAAAGGAAGCCTCCGGTACCGGCTGCATGAAGCTGATGATGAACGGCGCCGTGACCATCGGCACTTTGGACGGTGCCAACGTCGAAATGTATGAGCGTCTCGGTGACGAGAACATGTTCCTCTTTGGTCTCCACACCGACGAGATCGAATCCTGGCGCCGCAATGGCTATGACCCGGCCGGTATCGCCAACAACGATCCGGAAATTAACCGTGTCATGCAGCGCTTCAGTCAGGGCTTCTCCGACGGAAAGAGCTATTCCGACCTGGTATCCGGTCTCATCTACGGCGGCGATCCCTATATGCTGATCGCTGACTACCGCTCCTATGTGGAATGCCGTGACCGGCTTTACGCCCGTCTCACCGACGAGAGTGAGCGCGCCCGCCTCGCTTTGGTGAACACCGCTGAAAGCGGCTTTTTCGCCGCTGACCGCGCCATCAGGGAGTATGCAGACCGGATCTGGAAACTGTAATCCTGTCCGGTTACGCCATAGAAGCAAGAACCCCGGAAAGCGTTACTCGCTTTCCGGGGTTCTTGTTATATAGAATTACAGCGCCAATTAAGAGTATTTTGAATTGAACGTGCACCCTTTCAAGAACAGATTTCCCTGGTCAGCCTGTCAGCTCTCATTTTTTTCTCTTGCTTTTCCATCGCGGACTGTATACAATTATCTTGTAACAGCGTACATTTAAACTACCGAGATATAAAAAATACAAGGAGGCAGACCATGATACGCTCAAAGAATGAGCAGCAGGTAGAATTCAAATGCATCCGGAATGGAAACGGTGAAGCCGAAATGCACAAGATCCTGAACAGTGTTGAGGAGCTGTATGGAAAAGGCCGCATGTTCAATCACATGATTCTAGCCCCCGGGCGCTCCATCGGCGAACACACCCATGAAGGCGACAATGAAATCTTCTATTTCCTCAAAGGTACAGGGACCTACAACGACAACGGGACTATCGTAAGGGTTCATCCCGGAGACACTGCAATCTGCAGCAGTGGAGAGCTTCACAGCCTGGTAAATGACGGTGAAGAGCCGCTGGAGTTTATCGCTCTGATTCTATACTAAATACAACCTTCTTTCCCTGATACAAAATGCTCAGAAAGGAGAACACTATGAGAAAAACCAAAATCATCGGCACCATCGGCCCCGCCAGCGAGGATCCTTCTGTTTTCCGCAGCATGTGCCTGCAGGGGCTTAACGTTGCACGGCTCAATTTCTCTCACGGCACCCATGAAGAGCACCAGAAGAAGATTGACATGATCAAGGCTGTACGGGAAGAGCTGAATCTTCCCATTGCGATCATGCTGGACACCAAGGGTCCTGAATACCGAATCAAAACCTTCCGGGAGGGAAAAATCCAGCTCTCTGACGGCGACGACTTCACCTTCACCACCCGGGATATTACAGGGGATGAACATACTGTCTCTGTCAACTACAAGGGACTTGCTGAGGACCTGGAGCCCGGCGACCATATTCTGGTCAACAACGGTCTGGTCATCTTCGAGGTGAAAGATATTCAGGATACCGAAATCCACTGCCAGGTGCTTACTGGCGGCGTTTTGTCAGATCGGAAGAGCATGAGTTTCCCCGGTAAGGTTCTGAAACAGGTCTATCTCAGCGAGCAGGACAAGGACGATCTTCTTTTCGGCATCCAGAATGACGTGGATTTTATCGCAGCCTCCTTTGTCTCCTGCAGGCAGGACATGCTGGATCTGAAAGGTTTTCTGAAAGAACACGGTGGAGAGAACATCGATGTCATCGCAAAGATTGAGAATCAGTCCGGTGTAGACAACATTGATGAGATCTGCACAGCCTGTGAAGGTATTATGGTCGCCCGCGGCGATCTCGGTGTGGAAGTCCCTTTCACAGAACTCCCTGCCATCCAGAAATACCTGATCGACAAATGCCGTATGCTCGGCAAGCGCGTGATCACCGCCACGGAAATGCTGGAGAGCATGATCACCAACCCGCGACCCACCCGTGCCGAGATCAGCGATGTGGCCAATGCAGTCTACGACGGAACCAGCGCCATCATGCTATCGGGCGAATCCGCAGCTGGCAAATACCCTGTGGATGCCGTCCGCGTGATGGGAGAGATTGCCGAAGAAACAGAGCGCCACATTGACTATATCAAGCTTTTCCAGACCCGCAGCTTCACCATCCGGAACCGCGTGGATGCCATCTCCCACGCCGCCTGCACCATGGCAATCGATCTCAAGGCGAAAGCCATTGTTGTCACCTCTCTCAGCGGGCTCACGGTACGCATGGTTTCCCGTTTCCGCACACCGGTTACCATTCTCGGTCTGGCAACCAGCCAGAAGGCCTGGTATAAGCTGGCTCTGTCCTGGGGTGTGCTCCCGGTTCTGACGGAGCAGTTCCCCAGTATGGAAGTTCTTAACTACTATGCACTTCGAGCAGCAAAGACCGTCCTTCACCTCGATGCTGGGGACACCGTGGTTATGACGGGTGGAAACACCAGCGGGGAGAGTGGAAACACCAACGTAATCCGCATTGAAACGATTACCTAAGTTGAAAGAATCTGCAGCGCTACATAAACAAACATCAGGCGACCCTGAAAAATACAGGATCGCCTGATGTTTTTCTTTTCAGCGGGATTGTCTGCGCAGTTCCCGCTTTAAACGAATGCTTCTGAGATCAGCCGCCGAAGAAGCCTTTCAGGAACGGCACCAGACCGGTAATCACAACCACGAGCAGCAGGATCGGGCAGATATAGCGTACAAGGAAGAACCACACATCGTAGATCTTCTTGTGGCCGAGAGTTCCGTGGTTGGAAACCGCGTCGATCGCATTTTTCTTGCCCCAGATCCAGCCAACGATCACAGCAGTGCAAAGCGCGATCAGCGGATAGGCAAAGATGCAGATGAAGTTGTCATACAGACTGAAAATATCCTGGCCAAGAATCCGGACATCACCCCACATACCAAAGCTCAGGCTTACCGGAATGCCAAGGATCAGGCAGATCACGCCGCCCATGATTGAGGCCTTGGTGCGGTTCACCTTCGGGAATGTCTCCGTAACATAGGGGACAAAGATTTCCAGGATGGAAACCGAAGAGGTCAGGGATGCAAACAGCAGCAGCACAAAGAACAGGAAGCAGAAGAATCCGCCTGCAGGGAGCTGAGCAAACAGAGAAGGCATCGTGACAAACAGCAGCGAGGGACCGGAGCCGACGTCAATGCTGAAAGCAAACGCGCTGGGGATAATGATCAGGCCTGCGAAAAAGGCAATGGCAAAATCCGTGAATGCAACCTGCATCGTGGACTTCATCACGTCCTCATCATCCCGCAGATAGCTTCCGTAGTTGACCATACCGGTCGTGCCGACATTCAGCGAGAAGAAACACTGTCCAACAGCTGCGGCAATCACCGGGAGCGTAATCTTTGACAGATCCGGCTTGAGATAGTAGGTAATGCCCTCTGCTGCACCGGGAAGGGTCACTGCACGGAAAATCAGCACAATCAAAATAATGATCAGTGCCGGCATCATAATCTTGCTGGCTTTCTCAATCCCGTTCTTTACACCGCCGCAGACGATAACGACGGTCAGCACGAGGAAGATCAGAGTGCCGATGATGGGTCCCCAAACCTGACTGACGAATCCGCCAAAGAATCCTCCGACTTCCGCCGGATCGATGTGTGCCAGGGTGGTGAAAGAATTGATAATGTAGTGGAGCATCCATCCGCCGAACACCGCATAATAAGACAGGGCCAGCATGGCACTGAAGATTCCCAGATATCCCATCCAGGTAAACTTGTTGCCAACCAGCTTGCGATAGGATGCGACCGCATTTGCTTTTCCGTTGCGTCCGATCAGGAAGTCACACAGCAGCATGCCGATACCGATAATCAGCATGACAACAATGTAGACAAACAGAAATGCAGCGCCACCGTTTTGTCCCGTCATCCACGGGAATTTCATGATGTTCCCCAGTCCGACCGCCGAGCCTGCTGTTGCCAGCACGAATCCTAAACGACCAGACCATTGCTCACGGGGTTTTTTGTTGTCCATGGTTATCCTCCTTTTTGTCCTTCGTTTTATTCCCAGACAGCTTCAGTCGAAGCTGTAAATGGACCGTGTTTGCTCAGCCGACGACTTCGTGATAAATACGGATGTATTCTTCGTCAGTCAGATCCCGCTTGACAGAGATCGAAAGAGTTTTGACCTTGGCGAGGATTTCTCTCACCGCGTCTTTGTCTTCTACCACCGGAAGACCGAGGCGCTCATTTACCAGTGCTACATTCGCTCCGCCGCTCTTTTTTCCGATATAGATATGGGGTGGATTCTGACCGGTCATGGTGTAAAGGTATGGGAGCATGATCAGAGGATCGATATCCTTAGCCTTTTGCCAGTAGCCGACCGGCAGACCGGTTTCCCATCCAAAGAGCCTGTCACCGACGATCGCCTTGGTGGACGGTGTGGGTTTTCCGGACCTGACTTCGACTTCTTTTGCCAGGTCGATCAGATTTTCCGTCTTGATCCCGGTGTCCTGGCCGTAGAGGCAGAGCAGGCTCATTACCAGAGGCTCAATCGGGCAGCTGCCCGCGCGTTCTCCGATTCCGTTTACTGTGACGTGGGCACAGAAGGCACCCGCCTTCAATGCAGCGATCGTCGTCGCAACTGAGAGGCCGAAGTCTTCATGGAAGTGGGCTTCTACAGGCTTGCCCACCCGCTCCAGAAGGGCTTTTGTATAATACGCAGCCCCTTCGGGAGAGAATGTACCGAAGGTGTCGACCAAGGCTACGGAATCCATCCAGCCGCCTCCGTCCAGAATTTTGTTCAGCAGATCGACCAGGAAGTCAAGCGACGCACGGGATCCATCCGAGGGGAAATAGGTGACCTTCAGTCCGAGGTCATGAGCATATCTGGTTGAGACAATCGCAGCTTCCACTGCTTTCTCTGGTGTCCATCGCATGCCACCCGAGAGCATATGCTCGCTTCCAGGGATCTCAATCAGGACTCCGTCCACGCCGCAGGCTTTTGCCAGATCCATGTCCGAAGTAACCCCTCGAACAAAGCAGTAGATATCCGCATTCAGGCCGGCAGCACAGATCTCTTTCAGAGCCTCGGCATCCTCTTCCGAAGTAGCAGGACATCCGGCTTCAATCCTGTGAACGCCGGCAGCGTCCAGTTTCTTTGCGATCGCCATTTTGTCTTCCTTGGTAAAGATAATGCCGGCTTCCTGTTCGCCGTCGCGCAGTGTGGTGTCCAGAATCTCGATCTGTTTCGGAAAACGGAATTCGTTCGTAACTTCTGCAGAAAAATCCCCCGGGCTGACCCACCATTTCCCCGCTTCTTTAAATCCCATCTCTCATTCTCCTCCTTTTCCAAACATGTTTTATTAACTTTGATAACAATTTTATCATAGTTTATTGTTCTAACCTTGTCAATATCGAACGTAATGATTGCGAAAAATTTCTTGCAATTTCCACAATATTTTCTATGTAGTTTTGTATAGTTAGTATATGTTATCTCTGTTATTCTGTGTTTGTATTCGGTATTATTTACAAATTTTATTTCCTATTTTTTGCTATTTTGACGATAAATATTTATAATTTCTTTCTTTTAATTTTCTCAAGCTTAATAAGTAATTTGACATGATTTAAAGAAATTGCTATACTGTTCTCATGTGTAATAAAAAGGCGAAACAATTAGAAAGGAGAACCAATATGAACTATACCTTTTCAGACAACATCTCTTCTGTGAAGCCGTCCGCCATCCGCGAAATCCTGAAAATGGTAGCTGCAAATCCAAGCATCATTTCTCTCTCAACCGGCAGCCCCTCCAGCGAGGCCATACCCGTGGATACCATCCATGAGATTTCGGAGAAGATCTTCCGGGAGCGGGGAATCGAATCGCTGCAGTACAGCGTCACAGAAGGCTATTTCCCTCTGCGCGAGACAACGAAAAAGCGCCTTCATGATTTCTTCGGGATCGACACTGAGAATAATGATGTCATCATCACCACCGGTGGCCAGCAGGGGCTTTTCATGACGCCTCAGGTTCTCGTCAACCGGGGAGACACCGTTCTGGTAGAGAGTCCTTCCTTTGTCAGCGGCATCATTGCGATGAAAACAGCCGGTGCCAACGTTGTAGGAGTGGAAATGGATGAGGATGGCATTCGTCTGGACCTGCTGGAACAGGAGATCCGGAATCAGAAGAATGTAAAGCTTCTCTATCTCATCCCTACCTTCCAGAATCCCCGCGGGTCTACCATGAGCCTGCAGCGCCGCAAGGATGTTTATGAACTCTGCCGAAAGAATGGCATTATGATTCTGGAGGACAACCCCTACGGCGAACTGCGTTTCCGCGGTGAAGATATCCCTACGCTTAAATCCATGGATGAAGAGGGTATTGTCGTCTATAATGGCTCTTATTCCAAAGTTCTCTCCGCCGGGATGCGCATCGGGTTTATCTGCGCTCCGAAGCCGGTGATTCAGAAGCTCATCATTGCCAAGCAGGGTGACGACTGCCACACGAACATCTTCTTCCAGATGGTCTGTGACGAGTTCTTCCGTCATTACGATGTCCCTGCTCATATCGAGAAAATCCGAGGGATTTACCGTGACAGATGCGACTTCATGCTCTCCTGCCTTGACAGTGCGCTGGATGAGCGCATCACCTGGACGCACCCGGACGGAGGTCTGTTCCTCTGGTGTTCTCTGCCGGAAGGTTATGACAGTCTGGACTTTGCCAATCTCGCCGCCAGGAAAGGGGTCGCCTTTGTTCCGGGATGCTCTTTCATGGTCAATGACAGTGCGCCCTGTCCCGCTTTCCGGCTCAACTACTCCACACCGTCGAAAGAGAATATAGAAAAAGGAATTCAGATTCTCGCTGATTCCGTCCGGGACTATCTGAAGTAAGATACCAGACAGGAGGCTGATACCATGTTGAAATCTGTTCTCACTCCCGCTCATGGGAAGCTGCGCATCCTCGGTTACTGTTCCGGTTCCGGAAATACTCTATGGAAGGCCTACGAACTTCAGAAGCAACTGGAGAAGACCCCGGAAGGCAGTCCCTTTGAAATTGTAGGAATCTTTGCCGACAATCCTGCGTCCAAAGCTGCTGCCACTGCAAAGGAAAATGGTATTCCCTGTGTCTCCATTGACATCCGTGCTTACTACGACGAGCGGGATAAGCCGCTGAAAGATCGGGATGTTCGTGCGGAATTCGATCGTGAAGCTCTGGTCCAACTGGAACCGCTGCAGGCGGATATGGTCCTTCTCGCCGGATATGTGTGGGCGACAACCGATGCGGTGCTGGACCGTTATATAGTCGTGAATGTGCATCCGGCTGATCTCGCCGTTACCGACTCGGAAGGCCATCGTCTGCTCGCCGGGGCCAATGGAATCAAGGCTGCCTTCCGGCATAACATGGACTATCTGCGTGCCAGCTCTCACATCGCAACCAAAGAGTTGGATGCCGGTCCGCTTCTGGTGCGTTCTCCCAAGGTGCCGGTGGATTACAAGCTCTTTGATGACGAGGAGGCACAATTTCGCTACTATCTAAAACTTGTGAACGAGCAGGCCCGACTTGTTGGCGCGCGTACGGTTCTGGAGCTGGCTTTGGGCAATTTTGGCTTTGATGAAGAAAATCGGCTCTGCTATAGAGGCGTCCCTGCTCCTGCCGGTCTCTGTTTCGAAAGCTGGGAGGGAAACTGTTCTTTCTGCTGAAAACTGCATAAAATATCATACGTCTGGATTTTATCTGAATAGATTTCTTTTCCTTCTTCTGTGGATTCATTGTTTCCCGTAAAAAACTTGACATTATCGACGGAATCTCTTAAAATCATTGTCATTGACAATGTAAAGGATTCGGAAAACACCATGGACAAAAACGACAATCTCACCTTTTCTATCAGCCAGGTTGCAGAAATGCTCGGTGTTGTCCCGGGCACCATCCGCAACTGGGAAAAAAGCGGTCTTATCGCCGCGAAGCGCTCAGACAGCAACTATCGTGTTTTCACCGTGGATGATATTGCCAAACTGCGGAAAATTCGTGAATACTCCATCGACAAGCACATGGGCGCTCATGCCATCAAGGTGCTGATGGGTACGGCCGGCGAGAGTGGAAGCGAGCTGGAAGAGAGCGTCCATCAAAGTCGGGAAAAGCATTATTCAAAAAAGCTCCTTAGTGAAAAGTGGCGGGAGATCCGCAAAATGCAGGGGTACACACTGGAGGAAGTCAGCCGTGAAGTGGGAATCTCTGTTGCTCATCTGAGCAAACTGGAGAACGGCGGAAATGTTTCTCTGCAGCTGATGCGCGATCTTGCTCATTTCTACGGAGAAAGTCCGCTGTACTTTCTGGAGCCGTCAGGCGAAGAAACCTATCTGGTAAAGAAGAACCTGGGGGAGCCTCTGGATGTCAACGGCGACCCGGGCATTACCATGCAGTCGCTTTGCTCACTCCGGCAGCATGTCATGTACCCGGTCCTCTGCGAGGTACAGCCCGGATCCGGGAACAAGCAGCCCCACACCCACAACGGCGAAGAGTTCATCTACCTGTTCTCCGGCACTCTGGAAGTTCGGCTAAACGAGGATCCTCCCTATCTTCTTCACGCGGGGGACTCCTTCTATTATCGTGGTTCCGATCTTCACAGCTGGTGGAATCCCTCCCGAAAGTCTGCCCGGTTTCTGTGGGTCCATTCTTCAGTATCCAAGTAGCAGCCTTATTAGGGCCCCGGCTTTATTCAGAACGCCACAGCTGCGAAACATGAAAGAATCCAGACGGTTCTCCTTCTCTGATCCGCCTGGATTCTTTCTCTATTTTTATTTTGGAGGTTTATGCTGATGAGTGATCGTAAATTTATCATCCCGGAATTCGGTCCCTTTGCCGGTATGCGCGCTGTCTGTGCCGGTACGCTGCTCGCCATGCCCTTCGCTGCGACTATGCTGGCGGATTTCGGTGCGGAAGTGATTCAGATTGAACGTCCCGGCGTCGGCGATACACAGCGTATGCTGGCTCCCTTTGCCGAACGGAACGGAAAAAAGGTCTCCACTGCCTGGGTGCAGGAGTCCCGCAACAAACTGGCTATGACACTCGAACTGAATCTCAAACATGAAGAAGTGCGGGAAATCTTCTATGGTCTCATCCGGGAGTCGGATATTTTCATGGAAAACATGGTCTGGATGGACAAGCTTGGCGTCTTTGACGAAGACCTGCTGAGAATAAACCCCAGACTGGTCATCGTCCACGTCTCCGGGATGGGCCACAAGGAGTTCGGCGGACTGCCCAACATCTGTAATCGCGCATCCTATGACATGATCGGCCAGGCTTTCTCGGGCTGGCTGTATCTACAGGGAGATCCCGACCGCGATCCGGTGATTGCCAAACCTTATCTCAACGACTATGTCTCTGCTTTTTCTGCACTCTTTGCGGCTCTTTCGGGTTATATTCATGCTCAGAAAACCGGGGAAGGTCAGGTCGTCGACGTCGCGCAGTTTGAAGCCATGGCAAAGTACATGAGCAGCACCTACACCGCCTATATCATGAACGGTACTGTTGCGGAGCGCTCCGGCAACGCGAACCCCTCCTTTCAGCCATATAATCTTTTCCACTCCCGCGACGGTTTCCTGGTAGCTCTCGGTGCTTTCGGTCCCGGTGTCTACAACCGCTGCATCCCTGCTATGGGACTGGACCTGGAGTATTTCAACTATAAAGATTGCTCCTTCGACGCCGAAGCGCTCGCCTCGCCCAAGGGCAGATAGCTCAACAACGCGGTTGTCGCCTGGTGCGCCTCTCACGATGCAGAGGAGATCGAACGCATCATGGAGGAAGCCCGAGTGCCCTGCTCCAGAGTGAACACGGCGAAGACAGCCTATGAAAATGAGCACTTCCGGTCACGCGGCGACTGGGTCAAATATACAGACCAGACTACCGGTGCCGAGGTGGAGGCTTTCGGGATTGCTCCCAAAATGAGCAAAACACCCGGTCAGGTCTGGCGTGGGGCTCCCTCCATGGGCCAGGATACCGAAACCATTCTAAAGACCATCCTGGGCTACGATGATGCAAAAATCGCCATTCTGAAGGAGAAAAAACTGATCTGAATTCTTGCACCAACTACGGCAGGCTGCAGACTGTAAAAAGCCGCGCTTTGGAATCATCGATTCCCGAGGCGCGGCTTTTTTATGTTGCCAATTCAATTTGTCTTGATCAAATGACCGGCAGCTATTATAATCATAGGCGGTCTTCCAAAAGTAACTCTTCACCGAATCATCTGCATAGTAAAGAGGTGCCTGTAAATGCAATACGGATTCTTCGATGATCAAAACCGGGAATATGTGATTACCCGACCTGATACACCCAAACCTTGGGCCAACTATCTTGGCTCCCCGGAATACGGGGCTCTCATCTCCAACAATGGTGGCGGTTACAGCTTTGTAAAATCCGGGGCCAACGGACGTATTCTGCGGTATGTTTTCAATCAGTTTGATCAGCCGGGACGCTATCTCTACCTTCGGGATAATGAGAGCGGAGACTTCTGGTCCGCTTCCTGGCAGCCGGTTGGCAAAAGCCTGGATGTCTATCAGAGCGAATGCAGGCACGGTCTGGGCTATACGAAAATCCGGGCGGAATATGCCGGAATCCGCAGTGAAGCGCTCTATTATGTACCTCTGGGCAAAAGCCACGAGGTCTGGGTTTTGACGGTGACCAACACCGGGGATGCTCCCAGAGAACTCACACTGACTGGGTTTGCGGAATTCACCAATAACCCCAATTACGAGCAGGATCAGGTGAATCTCCAGTACTCTCAGTTCATCTCCCGGACACTCTATGACAAAGGCCGCATTCGTCAGCAGCTTCACGGCAATCTGGATGCGCTGGCTTCTGATGACGAAGTGGACAACAAGAACGTCACTGAAAGATTCTTCGGGCTGGCTGGTGGCGTGGTCTCTTCCTGGTGTGGGGACAAGTCTGCTTTCCTCGGGTCCTGGCGCGGATATGACAGACCTGTCGGAGTAGAACGCGGGGATCTGGGAAACGTCCCCAACTATAACGAAAACAGCTGCGGTGCTCTGTCTTCGACCATCTCTCTCTCTCCTTGTGAGAGCAGGACGCTGATCTTCGTACTCGGTGAGAAGGATGAAAAAGAGAGTTCGATCATCCTCGCCTCCTATGGGGACGTCAGCATCTGTGAGAAGGAGATGCTTGAGCTCCGAGATTACTGGGAAGAAAAGCTGTCCCGCTTCCATGTTCAATCTCCCTCTCCGGAGTTTGATACCATGATCAACACCTGGAACGCATACAACTGCTTCATGACCTTCATCTGGTCCCGGGCTGCGTCCTTCACTTACTGCGGTCTGCGCAACGGCTATGGCTACCGGGACACCGTACAGGACATCCAGGGCGTCATCCATCTGGCTCCGGAGATGGCAAAGGAGAAAATCCGCTTCATGCTCTCTGCGCAGATGCACCACGGCGGCGGTTTGCCCTTGGTAAAGTTCAACCACCGGGCCGGTCACGAGACAGGGCCGGAGGATGCCTCCTACGTAAAAGAGACCGGTCATCCCGCTTACCGGGCAGACGATGCACTCTGGCTGTTCCCGACGGTCTGGAAATACGTGACAGAGACAGGAGACCTTTCGTTTCTGGATGAGAAGGTTCCCTTTGCTGATCAGGATACTGCGACGGTCTATGAACATCTGAAACGGGCGATTCTTTTCTCAGAAAACCATCTCGGCCCCCATGGGCTTCCCGCCGGTCTGTATGCCGACTGGAACGACTGTCTCCGCCTTGGTGCAGATGGAGAGTCCAGCTTTGTGGCGCTGCAGTTTTACTATGCATTCACAGTCATGCGCGCTTTTGCATCGGAGAAGAAAGATGCAGGCTATCTTTCCTCTCTGGAGGAAGCACAGGCCTCTCTGAAGGAAAAGATCAACCGCCTCTGCTGGAACGAAGACCGCTTCCTTCGCGGCTTCACCGAAGCGGGCGAAACCATCGGCGAGCGCTCTGCACCGGAGGCCAACCTCTGGCTCAATCCTCAAAGCTGGGCAATCATCAGCGGTCTCGCGGATGAGATGCAGGCCTCTCACGCCATGGATCTGGTCTGGGAGCGACTCAACACCGCTTATGGTGCCATCCTTATGGACCCGCCCTACCATGCCCACGCCTTTGAGGGAGCACTGGCCGTCATTTACAACGCAGGTGTCAAGGAAAATGCGGGCATCTTCTCTCAGTCCCAGGGCTGGCTGATTCTCGCTGAAGCACTACTGGGTCATGGAGACAGGGCTTTCAGCTACTTCCGGGAAAACGCCCCCTCCTTCCAAAATGACCAGGCGGAGATTCGTGGTATCGAGCCGTATTGTTACGGACAGTTCACCGAGGGCAAAGCCAGTCCGCACTTCGGCCGCTCCCATGTACACTGGCTTACCGGTACGGCCTCTACGGTCATGGTTGGGTGTGTGGAGGGGATTCTCGGCATCCGGCCAGACCTGCACGGTATCCGGCTCTCTCCCTCTATCCCCTGTGACTGGAAAACGCTGGAGCTTTGGAAGGATTTCCGTGGGAGGAAGCTCCACATTCTGGTACAGAACCCGGACGGCAAAGAGAGTGGCTGCACCAGTCTCACTGTAAACGGGAATCCGCTCCCCGGAAACTTTATTGCGGAGGAACTGCTCACAACGGAATCGGAGATCATACTGACTCTGTAAAAAAAAGAAGAGCGAAGTCCCCGGCTGAACGGAGTCTTCGCTCTTCTTCATATTACTGATTCACATTAAATGTGTTCTCTTGAGACCTCAGAGACGCTCGAACAAATGAATGCGGAACTGTACCGTCACCGCAAGCTCTGTCAGGGATCGGAGCCGTTCCGCCCCCTCTTTCGGTGTCTTCCAGGTATACGGCGTCATATGGTACAGGGCCTGGATCTCCTCCGGGTCTTTCAGAAGAGCCCTCGTCTCCACAGCTTCGATCTCCGTGAGTCGGAAACCAGGGTACTCGTCCTGCTTTTCCTCGTTCTCATAGGGGTGCTCATAGAGAAT
>JAEEGL010464020.1_pt1 | contig 19914 bp, 35 predicted proteins | sample 9134231 | NCBI WGS metagenome assembly JAEEGL01 (sample SAMN16246548, study PRJNA631951) | gut metagenome | biome: gut microbiome; feature: rumen; material: fiber-attached | host: Bos | place: Iran: Karaj | collected 2018-10 | reverse complement strand
CGACGGGCACCGAGACACCCGGCGGATACGGCGATGCGAAGCCCGGAGCCGCCGCCGAGGAAGGGGCCCGCAGGCAGGTGAAGGTCGCCGCGCGGCGGCGCGAGCTTGCCGCGGAGCGCAAGTCCCGGAAGAGCGACGCCAGGGCCGAGGACCGAAGGTCCAGGCTCAGCCTGACCGGCAGGGAAGGGACCGCGGTCGCCGTTGGAGCCGCGGCTGCCGCCGCGTCGCTTACAGCCGCGGTAGCGTCGCTGTTCGGCAGGAAAAAAGGCAGGAAATAAGGCGGCGGAACGCCGCACAGCGTCCCGGCCGCCCGCGCGATCCGACACGAAAAAGGCCGCCCGTACGGGCGGCCTTTTCCGAACAACAGGTCTTTGAAGTCCGGATCTATTACTTGATCTCGACGGTGGCGCCGGCCTCGGTGAGCTGAGCCTTGAGGGACTCGGCCTCGTCCTTGGAAACGCCTTCCTTGATGGCCTTGGGAGCGCTCTCGACGAGCTCCTTGGCCTCCTTGAGTCCGAGACCGGTGATCTCGCGGACGACTTTGATGACGGGAAGCTTGTTGGCTCCGAAGCCTGCAAGCACGACGTCGAATTCGGTCTTCTCCTCTTCGGCGGGAGCGGCGGCGGCGCCGGCACCGGCGGCAGCACCGGCGGTGATGTTGGCGGCGGAGACACCGAAGGCCTCTTCGGCGGCGGAAACGAGCTCGGCGAGCTCAAGAATAGTCAGACCCTTGATCTCCTCAAGGATGGCGGTGATCTTTTCGTTAGCCATTTCAGAATATCCTCCTGATTAATTCAATACGGTTGTGTGGCCGGGATTCATTCCCCGGCGGGGGCGGGCGCCTCTTCGGCGGGAGCGGCTTCGGCTGTGCCGCCGGCCTTCGCGGCCTGGTCGAGCACGTAGACGAAGTTGACGAGCGGAGAGCGGATGCAGACGAGCAGCTGTGTGACAAGTGTCTCCTTGTTCGGGATGGCGGCAAGCTTCTCGACAGCCTTGTCGTCGATGACCTCGCCGTCGACATAGCCGGCAAGCAGCTTGAACGACTCGATCTTATCGGCGTAGCTCTTGAGGATCTTTGCGGGGGCGACAGGGTCCTTTTCGGAGACGGCGATGGCCGTCATGCCGGTGAGGTACTGCTTCATATCCCCGTAGCCGCAGTTGTCGCAGGCTCTGCCGGTGAGGGAGTTCTTGTATACGTGGTAGCTGACGCCGGCCTCGCGGAGAGCCTTGCGCAGCTTCGTATCGTCCTCAACGGTTATGCCCTGGTAGTTCACTACCACGCCGGAAACAGAGTTGCGGATCTGTTCGGTGAGATCGGCCACTACCTTCTGCTTCTGCTCGAGAATGGATTTGCTGGGCATTTTGTAACCTCCTGGGTAAAAAAATATCCTTCTCCCGTGCGCGCCGCGGCCGGGGAAGGACACAAGGGCGGACCTCCGGAACAGAAAGGAGGGCCCGTATGAACTCCTCGGCAGGGTGGCTTTCGCTTTTACGGGAACCTGCTGTCTTCGGATAACGGACAATATTATACCCGGGGAGCGGCCCCGTGTCAAGGAGTTTTTCGAAAAAAAGCGAAAAAATCGTATTTTTCTTCCGTAGCCGGCCGGACGCGGCCGCCGATTAATATTTTGTTAACAATTATAATATATAATTCTTTTGAATAATTACCAGCACGGCGCGCCGGCCCTCTGCCGCGCGCCGACAGAGAGGTCTGTTTCATGGATGACGATATCAGAAACGGCACCGGCGCGGAGAACGCCGGCGGTGCGGAGCCCGCGGAAGCGGCCGAAGCCGGCGGTTCCGCAGTCGCGCCCGTCGCCTCCGGCAAGGTCGCCGTATACCGCCTGACCGCCGCGGTACTGGCCGTCGCCGCCGCCGCGGTGAGGAGCCTTGCGATCATCTTCTCGTTCGACAGCGGACCCGGCTATTTCGTCGAGGGGGCCTTCCTTCCGGGGCTCGCCGTGGCGCTCACCGCGGTCGGCTTCATATGGATACTGACGTCGCTCTTCCTCGTGCCGCCGGGATCGCTGCCGGTGCAGCCGGATTTCTCGACCGGAAAGGTCTACTTCGCCGGCGTCTTCGCCGCCTTCATTATGATCTCCGACGGCTGCTACCGGGTCTACGGCCTGCTCCGGTCCGACAGCATCGAGACCGTCCGCGCCGTATTCGACAGGAGCAGCACGGCCTATCTGACGGGAAGGAACGCGCGCATAGCGTTCATCATGACCGCCGTGTGCGTGCTTGCCTCCTTCGGAAGCGCCCTGTGCTTCTTCACCCGGGCGGAAGGGAAGAAGAACCGGATAAGCGCCCTTGTCGGCCTGTTCCCGATAATCCGGGCGACCTGCGGCATAGCGCTCACCCACTTCGACATGACCGTCACCATGAACAGCCCGGTCAAGATGATGACCGAGTTCGCCCTCATGGCCTCCATGGTCTTCTTCCTCTACGAGGACAGGTTCGACATATCGGCCGAGAAGGCCAGGCCGCGCCTGTACTTCACCTCGGCGCTCGCGGCTCAGCTGCTGTGCCTCGTCTCCGGCCTGTCCGGGATCGCGGGCTATTTCTCCGGGGCCGTCACGAACTCCGAGCTCGTGATAGAATCGCTCTTCTGCATAACCGTCTTCTTCTATGCTCTCGCTAGGACCGGTGCGTTCTGCGGCGCCGGCGGAAAGCCCGGGGCGGCAGGGGAGGAAGCCGCGGACGGTGAGACCGCCCCCGCGGCGGACCCGGACGCCGATGACACGGCGGCCGGAGCGACAGCCGCGGACGGTGAGACCGCCGTCGCGGAGGGAACCGACGCAGCCCCGTCCGACCCCGACGCCCCCGCGGCGGACCCCGACGCGCCCGGAGACGCGTGATCCAAACCCGATAAACAAACCAACCTACCGGAGGAGACAAGCCATGCCCGGATCAGGTCAGAAAGAAAGAATAACCTGGCTGCACGACATGATCAGCTGCGGCAGCTATCCCAACGCCCCTGGCCTTGCCGAGCGGTTCGGCATCTCGCTGAGACAGGCCGGCAGGGACATCGAATACATGCGCGGCCGCCTCGGCGCGCCGCTCGCGTACGACGCCGGCAGGCGTGGCTACCGTTACACGGCGGACTTCAGACTGCCCGACGCATACCGCCCCGCCGATTCCGAGGACGTAGCCTTCGCCGCCGCGGCCGCGTCGGCCCCGGGCGAGGGCGTGGCGCAGATGATGATACCTTACGACGCCGTCATAGAGGTCTTCGACCGGGTGACGAGGCTCGAGCTCGGCGGCTTCATTACGGGCCGCGCCGGAGGCAGAAACAGGTACCGCTGCGAGTTCCGCAACCCCGACTTTTTCATCGGCATGCTGGCCGCCACGGCCAAGGGAGTCAGGGTGGTATCGCCCGACTGGCTCCGCGAGAGGCTCGTCAAGGTCTGCGAGGCGCTGATAGACGTCAATTCCGACTGATTTTTTGTACAGTACGCACAAACCGGCCGCCTGTCGGACATATAAAAATCTCCGTTTTACCGTATTGAAACGGAGATTTTTTTGTAGTATAATTATCGGGCTTGATGTGCGAAGACAGGCGTTGAAGCGGAAGGTTGCCGTGTGAACAGCGGGGAATTTCCGCGGAGAAGTCCGCCGGGCCGTAACAGGTCCGGACGATCGGGCGCAAGCGGAGGCATCTTTGCTCCGGAACGGCCTTGTTCACGGGCCGCGCCGGGAGCCCTGAGAAGCCCCTTACAGATCCATCCGGAATCCGGACCACGCCCTCAGACGTGACGGTGTGGAGGAGCGGATTTCGGCTTTTGTATGGTCTTGGCAGGGAACGCCCGGACGGGTGTCAAAGAAAAAAGTGCTTCCGTGTCGGAACGCGTTTGCGCGCACCGGCCAAACACTATTTATTCGCGCGTAAACCGCGATTAGGAAGGAGTAACACATGGCAGCAAAGGAAACGCTCAGGATCCGTCTGAAGAGCTACGACCACACACTCATCGACGTGGCGGCAAAGAAGATCATCGAGGTCGCCCAGCGCAACGGCGCCGAGGTCTCCGGACCCATCCCGCTTCCCACCGAAAAGGAGATCATAACCATACTCCGCGCCGTCCACAAGTACAAGGACAGCCGCGAGCAGTTCGAGCTCCGCAACCACAAGAGGCTGATCGACATCAAGAATCCGTCCAAGAAGCTTACGGACGAACTGATGAACATCGAGCTCCCCGCCGGCGTCGACATCCAGTTCAACGCCTGACGGAACAAAGAAGACAGCAAGGCTCCAGGAGAGCGTTTGCCGGTCAAGTTGGCGCAGGCCCCCAGGGGCAAATCCAAAACGTCAACCAATAACCTGCAGGAGGAAAAATGAAAAAGGGTATTATCGGTAAGAAAGTCGGAATGACCCAGATTTTCGACGAAGTCGGAAACGCCGTTCCGGTAACGATAATCCAGGCCGGTCCCTGTGTGGTCGCACAGAGAAAGACCGCCGAAAAGGACGGCTACGAGGCCGTTCAGCTCGGGTACGAAGACGTCCGCGAAAAGAAGCTCACCAAGGCCGAGATCGGACACTTCGCCAAGAACAACATCGCGATCAAGAAACACCTGAAGGAGTTCCGCCTCGAGGACTGCTCCGGTTACAGCGTGGGAGATGTCGTATCTGTCGAAACCTTCGCCGTTGGCGAAAAAGTCGACGTCACCGGTACGACCAAGGGCCGCGGCTACACCGGCGTCATTAAGAGATGGAATCACCACAGGCTGAGAATGACGCACGGCGTCGGCCCCGTACACCGCGAAGTCGGTTCAATGGGAGCCAACTCCGACCCGTCGCGCGTTTTCAAAAACAAGAAGATGGCCGGACAGTACGGCAACGAGCAGGTCACTGTCCTCAATCTCAACATCGTCAAGATAGACGCTGAGAACAACCTCATCGCCATCCGCGGCGCCGTTCCGGGCGCCAAGGGCGGGATCGTGTTCATCCGCGACTCCGTCAAGGCGTGAGCGGCCGCAGGAGGAAACAGCAATGCCTAACGTAAAAGTATTCGATATGGCCGGTCAGGAGGTCGGGACCGTAGACCTCTCCGAGAAGCTTTTCGGAGCCGAAGTCAACGAGGCCGTGCTTCACGCAGCCGTAAGAGCTTACCTGCTCAACCAGAGACAGGGCACCCAGTCCACCAAGACCCGTTCCGAGGTCAGCGGCGGCGGCAAGAAGCCCTGGAGACAGAAGGGGACCGGGCGCGCGCGCCAGGGCTCCACAAGATCTCCTCAGTGGACACACGGCGGCGTGGCCCTCGGACCGAAGCCCCGTCTGTACCGCACGGATCTCAACAAGAAAACTAAGAGAGTCGCTCTCTTCAGCGCTCTCTCGGACAAGGTGGCCAACGGCAACCTCGTCGTGCTCGACGACTGCAAGGTCGAAGGCTTCAAGACCCGCACCGTGGTCGGCATGCTCAAGGCGCTCGGTCTCACCGAAGACGACCGCCTGCTGAAGACCCTGCTCGTCCTCCCCGAGGCCGACAGGAACGTCATCGTGAGCGCCCGCAACATCCCCGCCGCATCCACCACCCTTTACAGCACCCTCAACGTGTACGAGATCCTCAACGCCGAGAAGCTGGTCATCACCCGCGCCGCCGTTGAGAAGCTCACCGAAGTCTACGACAAGGAGGTCCGGGAATAATGAAGAAAATGATTCAGGACATCATCATAAGCCCCGTGATCACCGAGAAGAGCATGGACATGATGAGCCGCAAGCAGTACGTGTTCAAGGTGATGCCTTCCGCCACCAAGCCCGAGATCGCCGCGGCCGTCGAGGCCATGTTCGGCGTGAAGGTGCAGTCGGTCAACACCGTCTCCCGGAAGGGCAAGAAAAAGAGAGTCCGTTACGCTTACGGGTACACCGCCGCTTCCAAGAAGGCGGTCGTGACCCTCACCGAGGACTCCAAGACCATCGCCTTCTTCGACGGTCTGAACTGAGCAGGAGGAACGACAAATGCCTACCATCAAGTATAAGCCCACTACTCCTTCGAGACGTCATATGAGCGTTCCTTCTTTCGAGGAGATCACCAAGTTCACCCCCGAGAAGAACCTCGTCGTCATCAAGAAGAAGAACGCCGGCCGCAACGCGAACGGCAAGATCACCGTCCGCCACAGAGGCGGCGGCAACAAGGTCAAGTACCGCATCGTTGATTTCCGCAGACTCGAGACCGGCGCGTCCACCGTCATCGGCATCGAGTACGATCCCAACCGCAGCGCGTACATCGCCCTTATCGAGAACGAGTCCGGGAAGAGAAGCTACATCGTGGCTCCCCTCGGCCTCAAGGACGGCGACAAGGTCTATTCCGGACCCGACGCCGACATCAAGCCCGGCAACACCCTGCCTCTGGCCAACATCCCCGTCGGTACGCTCATCAACAGCATCGAGCTCTATCCCGGCAAGGGCGGTCAGCTCGTAAGGTCCGCCGGCACCGCGGCCCAGCTGATCTCCAAGGAGAACGGCAAGGCCCTCGTCCGCCTGCCCTCCGGCGAGGTCAGGACGGTCCCCATGAACTGTTGCGCCACCATCGGTCAGATCGGCAACATCGAGCACGACACCGTCAAGGTCGGCAAGGCCGGAAAGACCCGCCACAAGGGCATCCGCCCCACCGTCCGCGGCTCCGTCATGAACCCCTGCGACCATCCTCACGGCGGCGGCGAAGGCAAGTCCCCGATCGGACATCCCGGCCCGCTCACCCCCTGGGGCAAGCCCGCTCTCGGTTATAAGACCAGAAAGACCAAGGCCCGCACCGAGAAGTTCATCGTCAAACACAGGAACGCCAAATAAGGAGGGAATATAGTAATGAGCAGAAGTCTTAAGAAAGGCCCGTTTGTGGAAGAAAAGCTTTTCAACCGCATCAGCGCCATGAACTCTAAGAACGAGAAAAAGGTCATCAAGACCTGGTCCCGCGCTTCCACCATATTCCCCGAGTTCGTCGGACACACCATCGCCGTCCACGACGGACGCAGGCACGTTCCGGTATACGTCACCGAAGATATGGTCGGACACAAGCTCGGCGAGTTTGCCCCGACCAGGACCTTCAAGGGACATTCCGGGTCCAAGACATCCAACACCGGCAAATAAGGGAGGAACCGAAAAGAATGGAAGCGAAAGCCTATCTTAAATATCTCAGGATCTCCCCCCGCAAGGTCAAGATCGTCCTCGATCTCATCCGCGGCAAGGACACCGATGTCGCTATGGCCATCCTCAGGAACACCCCCAAGGCCGCCTCTCCCGAGCTCGAGAAGCTCCTGAAGAGCGCCGTGGCCAACGCCGAGCACAACTTCAGCATGGACGCCTCCAGGCTCTACGTGTCCGAGTGCTTCGTCTGCCCCGGACCCACGCTGAAGAGATACATGCCCCGCGCCAAGGGCTCGGGCGACAGGATCCTCAAGAGGACGTCTCACGTCACTCTCGCCGTCGCCGAAAGAGAAGACAAGGAGGTCAAAGCATAATGGGACAGAAAGTTAATCCTCACGGCCTCCGCGTCGGAGTCATCAAAGACTGGGACTCCAGATGGTGCGTCAAGGACGAGGTCTTCGGAGACATCCTCGTATCCGATTACAACATCAGAAAGCTCCTTAAGAAGGAACTCTTCAAAGCCGGCGTTCCGAAGGTGGAGATCGAGCGCGACCAGTACAGGGTCAAGGTCAACATCCACTGCGCAAGGCCGGGCGTCGCCATCGGCAGAAGCGGCGAGAACATCGAGAAGCTGAAGAAGCAGATCGAGGCCATCGTCGGCAAGGACGCCGCCGGCAAGCAGATCCCCGTGTCCGTGAACATCGTCGAGATCCGCAACCCCGAGCTCAACGCTCAGCTGGTCGCGGAGAACATCGCCGCCCAGCTCGAGGGCCGCGTCGCGTTCCGCCGCGCCATGAAGATGGCCATCAGGAACACCATGCGCCTCGGCGCCCGCGGCATCAAGATCTCCTGCAGCGGCCGCCTCGGCGGCGCCGAGATCGCCCGCTCCGAGCACTACCACGAGGGCACCATCCCGCTTCAGACCCTCCGCGCCGACATCGACTACGGCTTCTGGGAGGCCAACACCACCTACGGTAAGATCGGCATCAAGGTCTGGATCTACAACGGCGAGATCCTCAACGAGGCCGCCGCGCGCGACCGCCGCAACGACCGCCGCAACGACCGCAGGAACGACCGCCGCAACGACCGCCGCAACGACCGCCGCAACGACCGCAGAGGCGGCAACGACCGCAGGAACGGCGACAACCGCGGACCCCGCGACGGCTCCAGCCGCAACGACCGCGCGAACCGTCCCGGCGGCGGCTACCGTCCCAACGGCGCCAACGGCCAGAGACCGGCGCCCCGTCCGGCTTCCCCCGCCCCCGCTCCTAAAGAAGGAGGTAACAACTGATGTTAATGCCTAAGAGAGTCAAATTCCGCCGTCAGCAGCGCGGAAGACTCAAAGGAAAAGCCTCTAGAGGCAACACCATATCCTACGGAACCTACGGTCTCGTGGCCCTCGAGCCCGCCTGGATCACCAGCCAGCAGATCGAGGCCGCCCGTATCGCAATGACCCGTTACATCAAGCGCGGCGGCAACGTATGGATAAAGATATTCCCCGACAAGCCTATTACAGAGAAGCCCGCCGAGACCCGTATGGGTTCCGGTAAAGGCGCGGTCGAATACTGGGTGGCTGTCGTAAAACCCGGCCGCGTTATGTTCGAGATGGACGGCGTCAGCGAAGAGGAGGCCAAAGAGGCGATGCGTCTCGCGTCGCACAAGCTCCCCATCAAGTGCAAGTTCATGTCTAAGAGCGCGGCAAGCGAGGAGGTCACCGAATGAAAATCACCGAAGTCAGGGCCATGAGCGCCTCCGAGCGCGAAGCCAAGCTCAAAGAACTGAAGGAAGAACTTTTCAATCTCCGTTTCCAGCTTGCCATCAACCAGCTCGAGAACACGAACCGCATCAGCGAGGTCAAGCACGACATCGCCCGCGTCATGACCGTCATGAACGAGAAGAACGCGTAAGGAGGCAGGAAAATGGAAGAGAGAAACCTCAGAAAGACCCGTGTCGGATACGTCGTCAGCGACAAGATGGACAAGACCTGCACCGTCGCCATCGAAGACAACGTCAAGCATCCGATCTACGGAAAGATCGTCAAGAGGACCCTTAAGGTCCACGCCCACGACGAGAACAACGAGTGCGGCGTCGGCGACAAGGTCGAGATCATGGAGACCAGGCCCCTTTCCAAGACCAAGAGATGGCGCGTCGTGACCGTCATCGAAAAGGCGAAATAAGCCGCGGGAGGAAGACAGAATGTTACAGCAGGAATCAAGAATGAAGGTCGCCGACAACACCGGCGCCAAAGAGCTTCTGTGCATCCGCGTCCTCGGCGGCACCGGCCGCAGATACGCCAGCGTCGGCGACGTCGTCGTATGCTCGGTCAAGAAGGCCGCCCCCGGCGGAATGGTAAAGAAGGGCGAGGTCGTCAAGGCCGTCGTCGTCCGCACCACCCACGGCGTGAAGCGCTCCGACGGATCCTACATCAGGTTCGACGAGAACGCCGCCGTCATCATCAAGGAAGATCAGACCCCCCGCGGGACCCGCATTTTCGGGCCTGTGGCCAGGGAACTGCGCGAGAAGCAGTACCTCAAGATACTGTCCCTCGCCCCCGAAGTACTTTAAGGTAAGGAGTTGTTTACGATGAATATCAAAACAGGCGATACCGTCGTACTTCTGACCGGCAAGTACGAGGACAAGAAAGACAAGAACGGAAAGCTCATCCCCCACAAGGTGATCGCCGTCTCCCCTAAGGAAGACAAGGTCATCGTCGAGGGCGTGAACATCATCCACAAGCACGTCAAGCCCCGCAAGCAGGGCGACCAGGGCGGCATAGTCGACACCGAGGGCGCCATCTACGCCTGCAAGGTCGCGATGTACTGCGACAAGTGCGAGAAGGGCGTCAGGGTCAAGACCGTCATTAAGGACGGTAAGAAGATCCGCACCTGCGCCAAATGCGGCAGGGAATTCTGACGGGAGGGAAGACACAATGGCAAGACTTAAGGAACAGTACCAGTCGGAGATCGCCCCCGCCCTTATGCAGAAGTTCGGCTACAAGAGCGTGATGCAGATCCCGAAGCTCGACAAGGTCGTCATCAACGTCGGCTCCTCCGAGGCACGCGACAACGCCAAGGTCATCGACAACATCATCGGCGACCTCACCACCATCACCGGCCAGAAGGCGGTCCCCACTTACGCCCGCAAGTCCGTCGCGAACTTCAAGGTCCGCGAGGGCATGAAGATCGGCGCCAAGGTGACTCTCCGCGGCGACCGGATGTACGAGTTCGTCGACAAGCTCTTCAGCTTCGCGCTCCCCAGGGTCCGCGACTTCAAGGGCATCAGCCCGAACGCGTTCGACGGCAGAGGCAACTACGCCCTCGGCCTCAAGGAGCAGCTCATATTCCCCGAGATCGAGTACGATAAGATCGACAAGATCCGCGGAATGGACATCTGCTTCGTGACCACCGCCAGGACCGACGAAGAGGCCTTCGAACTTCTCAAGGCATTCGGCGCTCCCTTCGCCCAGAACTGAAGAAGGAGGTAAGACAAAATGGCAAAGAAGTCCATGATCATCAGACAGCAGGCCGCTCCCAAGTTCTCCACGAGAGCTTACAACCGCTGCAGGATCTGCGGCCGTCCTCACGCTTATCTCCGCAAGTACGGCATCTGCCGCATCTGCTTCCGCGAGCTCGCCTACAGAGGCGAGATCCCCGGAGTCAGAAAGGCTTCCTGGTAACGTGGCCCTCCGCGGTTCGCGCCGCCAAGGAACACCTGATAGACGTTACCCTGAAAACCCCACAATACCGGAAGGAAATTAAGCTGCGGCCCGATTTAACCGCCGGTATGCCGCCGTCACAGAACGGCAGCAAGATTCATTTAACTTGCATATGGAGGAAAGAACAATGCAAATGTCAGACGTGATTGCCGATATGCTCACCCGGATCCGCAACGCCAGCAACGCCAGGCACGCGACCGTCGACATCCCGGCATCCAACATGAAAAAGGCCATAGCGGACATCCTCGCGGCCGAGGGCTACATCAGCGGCTACGAAGTCATCGAGGACGACAAGCAGGGCATCATCCGCGTTACGCTCAAATACACGGGCAAAAAGCAGCAGGTCATCCGCGGCATCCGCAGGGTCTCCAAGCCCGGCCTCCGCATCTACGCCAGCTGCGACGAAATGCCCCGCGTTATGAACGGACTCGGGATCGCCATAGTTTCCACATCCAAAGGCATCATGACCGACAAGCTTGCCCGCAAGGAAAAGGTTGGCGGAGAAGTGATCGCCTTCGTGTGGTGACCGGGGATAAGGAGGAATCGAAATGTCCAGAATAGGCAGAATGCCCATCACCATCCCCGCGGGCGTGGAGTTCAAGGTCGACGAGGCCAACGTCGTCACCGTCAAAGGCAAGCTCGGGACCCTCTCCGGAAAGATCGACCCCCGCATGACCGTCAAGGTCGACGGAGCCACCGTCACTGTCGAGCGCCCCTCCGACGAGAAGGAGCTCAGAAGCATCCACGGTCTCTCCAGGACCCTTATCAACAACATGGTCGTCGGCGTCTCGACCGGCTACACCAAGGTCCTTGAGATCTACGGCACCGGTTACAGAGCCACCATGCAGGGTAAGAACCTGCTCCTCTATCTCGGCCACTCGCTGGTCAACGGAGTTCCGCAGGCCGCCCTCACCATCCCCCAGCCCGAAGGCATCACCTTCGAGGTCGCCGAAAAGGTCGTCCCCATCACCATCACCGTCAAGGGCGCCGACAAGCAGCAGGTAGGTCAGATCGCCGCCGTCATCCGCGGCAAGAGACCGCCCGAGCCTTACCACGGCAAGGGCATCCGCTACGCCGGAGAGAACGTCCGCCGCAAGGCCGGCAAGGCCGGCAAGACCGGCAAATGACGAGAGTGATGAAAGGAGAACAGCACAATGGTATCGAGAAAAGATAAAAACGCCGCCCGTCTTAAGAGACACGTCAGGGTCAGGGCAAAGATCTCCGGCACCGCCGAGCGTCCCCGCCTGGCCGTATACCGTTCCGAGCGCAACATCAGCGCCCAGGTCATCGACGACGTCGCGGGCGTCACTCTCGTTTCCGCTTCTTCCTACGAGAAGGAGTTCGGCACCGGCGGCAACAAGGAAGCCGCCAGAAAAGTCGGCAAGCTCGTTGCCGAAAGAGCCATCGAAAAGGGTATCACCGAAGTCGTGTTCGACAGAGGCGGCTATCTTTATCACGGACGTGTATCGGAACTGGCCGAGGGTGCCCGCGAGGGCGGCCTGAAGTTCTGACTTCCGGTTTGTACACTGTTCAAAGTTATTGAACATTCAAGGAGAGAAAAATGGCATTCAGAAACAACAACACCGAGGAGAAGGAATTTACCGAAAACCTCGTTGCCCTGAACCGTGTTTCCAAGACCGTTAAAGGTGGCCGCGTAGCCCGTTTCGCCGCTCTCATGGTGGTCGGCGACGGCCGCGGACATGTCGGCTGCGGCATCGGAAAGGCCACAGAAGTCCCCGAAGCCATCCGCAAGGGGATCGAGGACGCCAAGAAGAACATGATCACGGTTTCCATCAAGGGAACCACCATACCCCACCAGGTCACCGGCATCTACGGAGCCGGAAAGGTCCTGCTCAAGCCCGCCGCCCCCGGTACCGGTATCATCGCCGGCTCCAAGGTCAGAATGGTGCTTGAGGCCGCCGGCATCAGCAACATCCGCGCGAAGTGTCTGCGTTCCAACAACCCCGTCAATGTCGTCAAGGCGACGGTCGAAGGCCTCAAGGAGCTCCGCTCCGCCGAGGAGGTCGCCCGCGTCCGCGGCATCGAGGTCGACGACGTGAAGGGAGGCGTGAAGAAATGAAGAAGGTCACGCTCGTAAGATCCCTGATCACCTGCAAGCCCAATCAGAAGGCCACGGCCGATTCCCTCGGCCTGCGCAGGATCGGCGACTACGTCATTCACGCCGAAGGTCCCGTGCTCGACGGAAAGATCAAGGTCCTCTCACACCTCGTAACCGTTGAGGATTGCGAAGGAAAGGAGAATGCGTAATGAAACTCAGCAAGCTCAGACCCGCCGAGGGATCCGCTGCCGAAGGCTTCCGCAAGGGCAGAGGCACCGGCTCCGGCAACGGCAAGACCGCAGGCAGAGGCCATAAGGGACAGAACGCCCGCTCCGGCGGAGGCGTGAGGCCCGGCTTCGAGGGCGGTCAGTTCCCGATCTACAGGCAGCTCCCTAAGAGAGGCTTCAACAACAAGAGATTCGCCACCGTTTACGCCACCGTGAACGTCGGCGACCTCAACAGGTTCGAGGACGACGCCACCGTCGATCTCGAAGCTCTTCTGCAGGCCCGTATCGTCCGCAAGGAGTACGACGGCCTCAAGGTCCTCGGCAACGGAGACCTCACCCGTAAACTCACCGTAAAGGCCGCGAAGTTCTCTGCGGCCGCCAAGGAAAAGATTGAAGCGGCAGGCGGAAGCGTTGAGGAGGTCTAAGGATGTTTGCGACCTTTAAAACCGCATGGAAGATCACCGAGCTGCGTTCGAAGATGCTCTTCACGCTCCTCATCATACTGATCTACCGACTCGGCGCGCAGCTCCCCGTACCTTACATCAGCTCTTCGGCGCTCGAATCCTTCAACCAGGCGACCACCGGCTCGATCTTCACCTACCTCAACATCCTGTCCGGCGACGCCTTCGGAAAGGCTACACTGTTCGCCCTCTCCGTATCACCGTACATCACCGCGTCCATCGTGATCCAGCTTCTCACCGTCGCCATCCCCGCGCTTCAGAGAATGAGCAAGGACGGCGAGGAAGGGAAGAAGAAGATCACCGCCATCACCAGGTACACCACCGTCGGCCTGGCCCTCGTGACCGCCTACGGCTACATGAAGGTCATGCAGAGCTACGGCATGCTGGTCTCCGGCGTGACCTGGTTCGGCAAGGTCATAATAGTCGCCTGCTACTGCGCCGGCTCCGCCATCATCATGTGGCTGGCCGAGAAGATCAACGACCACGGCATCGGCAACGGCATCTCCATGATACTTTTCGCCAACATCGTTTCCCGCGTCCCCGCCCTCCTCGGGCAGGTCTGGGGCATGGTGTTCACCGGGGCCACGACCTTCGCCGGCTTCAAGTTCACGGGCCTGCTGCTGGCCATCCTCTCCATCGGTCTGACCCTGGCCATCACGGTCTTCATCGTGTGGTTCACCGAGTCCGAGAGAAGGATCCCGATCCTCTACGCCAAGAGGGTCGTCGGCCGCAAGATGTACGGAGGCCAGTCCTCCAATCTTCCTCTGAAGCTCAACATGTCGGGCGTCATGCCTGTCATCTTCGCGAGCTCCATCGTGTCGCTTCCCGCGACCATCGCCAGCTTCTTCCCGAACTCGAAGTTCGCGTCGTTCATCAACTCCGTCTTCAACTATAACGGCTGGCTTTATCTCATTATCTATCTCGCGCTCATCGTGGTGTTCGCCTACTTCTACATCCTGATCTCCTTTGATCCGGTCGAGGTCGCGAACAACATCCAGAAGAGCGGCGGCTCCATACCCGGCATACGCACCGGACGGCCCACCATCCTCTACATCAAGAAGATCCTCAACAGGATCACGCTTATCGGCGCCATCTTCCTCTGCTTCATAGCGGGACTTCCCATGCTCATCAACATAATCAACGGCCTGATCAATCCGAACAGCACCACCTTCGCGGGCATTGCTTTCGGAGGCAACTCGCTGCTGATCGTGGTTGGCGTGGCCATCGAGACGGTGCACGATCTTGAGGCTCAGGTCGCGATGCGCAGTTACGGCAAGGCCCAGACGAAGGGCATCTTCGGCTGAGAGTCCGCTCGCGTAAGAGCAGTCACAAAGGCTGGTACCAGATGAATCTGATCATTATGGGAGCCCCGGGCGCCGGCAAAGGCACCCAGGCCGAGGCCATATCCGCCAGGGAGGGCATCCCGGCCCTGTCCACCGGACAGATACTCCGGAACGCTCTCAAGGCGGGCACAGAGCTCGGCCTCACCGCGAAGACCTACATGGAGGCCGGAGGCCTCGTCCCCGACGAGATCGTAATAGGCATCGTCAAGGAATATCTCGATTCCGACGAATGCGCCAAGGGATTCGTACTAGACGGCTTTCCCCGCTCGGCCGCGCAGGCCGAGGCGCTGGACAGGCTGGGCGTCAGGATCGACGCCGTCCTGTCGATCAACGTTTCCGACGAACGAATCGTAAGAAGGATGAGCGGCAGGCGCGTATGCGAATGCGGCGCGTCCTACCATCTCGACTATCTCCCCCCCGCCGTCGACGGAATATGCGACAAGTGCGGCCGCAAGCTTTACATCCGGCCGGACGACCGCCCCGAGACGGTCATGAAGCGCCTCGAGACCTACCACGAACAGACCGAGCCCGTCATCGATTTCTATCGCAGACGCGGCCTGCTCGTCGAGGTCGAGGGCCAGGAGAAGGTCGAGGACACCACCGAACTTGTCCGCCGCGCGCTCGCGGACATTGCCGGATGATACCGCTTAAGAACGAGCTGCAGATCGCCGAGATGAGAAAGGCGGGCAGGATCACGGCCGAAGCGATGGAAGTCGCCGCGGAGCACATCCGCGAAGGCGTCTCCACATACGACATCGACCGTGCCATAAGGCGCCACATCGAGAAGAGAGGCGCACGCCCGACCTTTCTCGGCTACGGCGGCTTCCCCGGAAGCGCCTGCATAAGCATCAACAGCGAAGTCATACACGGCATACCGTCCAGGGACAGGATCCTCAGGGAGGGCGACATCGTCAAGATCGACGTCGGAGCCTTCTACAGGGGATTCACCGGAGACATGGCGAGGACCTTCCCGGTCGGAAGGGTCTCTGACGAGGCCCTGCGGCTGATCGAAGTCACGAAACGCAGTTTCTTCTGCGGCGTCGAGAACTTCAGGGAGGGGAACCGCATCGGCGACATCGGACACGCGATCCAGAGCTGCGTCGAGGCCGAAGGCTTCAGCGTGGTTCGCAGATACATCGGCCACGGAGTCGGCCGCGAGCTGCACGAGGACCCCGAGGTCCCGAATTTCGGGACCGCCGGACGAGGCGTGAAGCTCTGCGTCGGAATGACTCTGGCGATCGAGCCGATGGTCAATATCGGAAAGCCTGACGTGAGAGAGGGCGACGACGGCTGGACGGTTACAACGGCCGACGGCAGCCTTTCGGCTCACTACGAGAATTCGGTCGCGCTGACGCACGAGGGGACTGTGATCCTCACGGCGCTGTGAGCGGGCCCGCGCATTTGAGACAGGGGTGATTATTCTGCCTAAAGACGACGTTATCGAATTCGAGGGTACGGTCATCGAAGCTCTTCCCAACACCGTATTCAAGGTTCAGCTTCCCAACGGTCACATAGTGACGGCCCACATCTCGGGCAAGCTCAGAATGAACTACATCAAGATCCTTCCGGGGGACCACGTGACCGTTGAGGTCTCGGTCTACGACCTTACAAAAGGCCGCATCACCTGGAGGACCAAGTGAGTTTCTGAGACACTTCACAGTATTGAAAGGTATGGTAGCATAAATGAAAGTTAAGCCATCCGTTAAGAAGATCTGCGAGAAATGCAAGATCATCAAGAGACATGGCCGCGTCATGGTCATCTGCGAGAACCCGAAGCACAAACAGCGCCAGGGTTAATAAACTGAAGAGAAAGGATAAACAGAATGGCTCGTATAGCTGGTGTCGATATTCCCAATTCGAAGCGCGTCGAGATAGCCCTTACCTACATCTACGGTATCGGCCGCAAGAGCGCTAACGACATACTTGCCAAGACCGGCATCAATCCCGATACCCGCGCGAAGGATCTCACCGAGGACGAGATCGCGAAGCTTCGCGACGAGATCGAAAACAACTATATCGTCGAAGGCGATCTCCGCCGCGACGTCAGCCTCAACATCAAGCGCCTCGTCGAGATCAACTGCTACCGCGGCATCAGGCACAGAAAAGGCCTGCCCGTGAGAGGACAGAGGACCAAGACGAACGCCAGGACCCGCAAGGGACCGGTCAAGACCATCGCGAACAAGAAGAAAGGAGCGTAACGCGCAATGGCTAAAGTCACCGCAAAGAAGGTCATTAAAAAGCGCCGCGAACGCAAGAACATACCGAACGGCCAGGTGCACATCCGCGCGACCTTCAACAACACCATAGTCACCGTGACCGATACCGAAGGCAACGCCATTTCCTGGGCGTCCGCCGGCGAGCTCGGCTTCAAGGGTTCCAGAAAGTCCACTCCTTTCGCCGCGCAGTCCGCTTCCGAGACCGCCGCAAAAGCGGCCATGGAGCACGGTCTGAAGTCGGTGGAGGTCTACGTGCTCGGCCCCGGTTCCGGCCGCGAGTCCGCGATCCGCGCCCTTGAGACCGTAGGTCTTCAGATCACACTCATCAAGGACGTCACACCCGTTCCGCACAACGGATGCAGACCGCCCAAGCGCCGCCGCGTTTGATCATTTCAAAGGAGGAACAATCAGATGGCTAGATACACAGGCCCTTCCTGCAAGCTTTGCCGCAGAGAAGGCACCAAGCTTTTCCTTAAAGGCGACCGCTGCACTTCCGGCAAGTGCCCCTTCGACCGCGTCGACACCGGTTCCCGCAACCGCGACGCCTCTCCCGCGGCTCCCGGACAGCACGGAGCGGCCAGGAAGAAACTCAGGGAGTACGGCATGCAGCTCCGCGAGAAGGAGAAGGTCAAGAGGTTTTACGGCGTGCTCGAGCGCCAGTTCAGGAACTACTACGACCAGGCAGCCCGCATGAACGGCATGGCCGGCGAGAACCTTCTCGTTCTCCTTGAGAGGCGCCTTGACAACGCGGTGTTCCGCATGGGCTTCGGCTTCAGCCGCAGCGAGTCCCGTCAGCTCACCCTCCACGACCACATCCAGGTCAACGGCAGGAAGGTCAACATCCCCTCTTACTCCGTCAAGGTCGGTGACGTCATCAGCGTGAGCGAGATCGCCCTCAAGTCCGACGCCCTCAAGGCTCTGTCCGAAGGCATCGGCAGCAGGACCGCCCCGAAGTGGCTCGAGATCGACGCGGCAAACGCCTGCGCCAAGGTAGTGGCTCTCCCGACCAGGGAAGACGTCGGCTTCGACTTCAACGAGCAGCTTATCGTCGAGCTCTATTCCAAATAATTCCGCTGTATCTGAAACGCCGGTCCGTCCCGCGGGGATGAGACCGGGAGCGCAAGGTTTGCGCAAAAGAATACTGTCATATGGAGGGTATAACCGGAATGATAGATATACAGAAGCCCAACATTACGGTCGCTCACATAAGCGAAGACGGCAGGACAGGTCAGTTCATCGTCGAGCCTCTTGAGCGCGGTTACGGCACGACTCTCGGCAATTCTCTCCGCAGAGTCATGATGAGTTCGCTGCCCGGAGTCGCCGTCACCAGCATAAAGGTCGAGGGCGCGCTTCACGAGTTCACGGCCCTTCCCGGCGTCACGGAGGATCTCACCGAGATCGTGCTCAACGTGAAAGGCATCGTCGCGAAGCTGCACACGCAGGCCCCGAAGATCGCCATCCTCGAAGCGGCCGGACCCCGCGACGTCACCGCCGGCGACATCAAGCAGGACTCCGATATCACGATCCTGAACCCCGAGCACCACATCGCCACCCTGGCGGAAGGCGCCCGTCTGTTCATCGAGCTCACTTTCGAGAACGGCCGCGGCTACGTCTCGCAGGACCGCAACAAGCTCATCCACGCCGACGTCTACGGCTCCACCGTGTCCGCTCCTATCGGCCTGATCTACACCGATTCCATCTACACGCCGGTCTACAGCGTGAGCTACACCGTCGAAAACACCCGCGTGGGAAGCAACATCACCGACTACGACAAGCTTACCGTGGATGTCACCACCAACGGCACCATCACGGCAAGAGAAGCGATCTCCCTCGGCGCCAAGATTCTCAACGAGCATCTCAACTTGTTTGTCGATCTTTCCGAGAAAGCAAAGAACGCCGAAATCATCGTCGAGAGACCTGAGAAGGAGAAAGAAAAGGTTCTTGAGATGACCATTGAGGAGCTTGACCTGTCAGTGCGCAGTTCCAACTGCCTGAAGCGTGCCGGCATCGACACCGTGGAAGCACTGGTCAGCAAGAGCGAGGACGAAATGATCAAAGTCCGCAACCTGGGGAAGAAGTCGCTCGAAGAAGTCATCGCCAAACTCAGATCCCTCGGCCTTACGCTGCGCAAGGACGAGGAATGAGCGCTGACCTCTATCACTTCCATTTCAATAATCAATAGGAGGAGCAGTAAGATGCCCGGAACCAGAAAACTCGGCAGACCGACGGCCCACAGAAACGCGATGCTCCGCGGTCTTGTCACCTATCTGTTCAAGTACGGCAAGGTCGAGACGACCGTGACCCGCGCCAAGGAGCTCCGCGCCATGGCCGACAAGATGGTCACGCTCGGCAAGCAGAACACGCTTGCCAGCCGTCGCGCCGCGCTCGCATATATTACCGACAGAAAAGTCGTGGAAAAGCTCTTTGACGAGATCGCCCCCCGCTACGAGGACATCAACGGCGGCTACACCGCCATCTACAAGCTCGGGCCCCGCAGGGGCGACGCCGCCGAGATGGCGCTCATAACCCTCGTGAAGACCGAGGCCCAGATCGAAGAGGAAGCCAAGGCCGACAAGAAAGCCGGCAGGAAGACCGCCGGCAGGAAGGCCGAAAAGAAGCCCGAGAAGAAGGCTGAGAAGAAGGCCGAAAAGAAGGCCGAAGACAAGCCTGAAGAGAAAGCCGAAGAAAAGGCCGAAGAAGCGGCCGAAGAGAAGGCCGAGTAAAACGCAACGACAAAGGACCGGCCGCCGGACGCGAAACGCCCGGCGGCCGGTCCTTTTGCGCGCACAGCGCGCCTTCATTGCCGCCCGCGGGG
>JAEEGL014724360.1_pt1 | contig 19916 bp, 16 predicted proteins | sample 9134231 | NCBI WGS metagenome assembly JAEEGL01 (sample SAMN16246548, study PRJNA631951) | gut metagenome | biome: gut microbiome; feature: rumen; material: fiber-attached | host: Bos | place: Iran: Karaj | collected 2018-10 | reverse complement strand
TGCTTGGTGTCCTTGGGCAGGCAGTATCCGCCGTAGCCAAAGCTGGGATTGTTGTAATGGCTGCCGATGCGCGGGTCAAGGCAGACGCCGTCGATGATCTGACGGGTGTTCAGGCCCTTGAGCTCGGCGTAGGTGTCCAGCTCGTTGAAATAGCTGACCCGCAGGGCGAGATAGGTGTTGGCAAAGAGCTTCACGGCCTCCGCCTCGGTAAAGCCCATGAGCAGCGTCGGCACGTTCTCCTCCTCCGCGCCCTCCTGGAGCAGCTCCGCAAAGCGCCGCGCCTGGGCAGTGAGGCTCTCGTCTTCCAGATCGGTCCCCACGATGATGCGGCTGGGGTGGAGATTGTCATACAGCGCGCGGCTCTCCCGCAAAAACTCCGGGCTGAACAGGATCCGTCCGCAGCGGTACTTCTCCCGCACCCCGGCTGTATAGCCCACGGGTATGGTGCTCTTGATCACCATGATCGCCTGCGGATTCACCGCCAGCACCCGCTCGATCACGTCCTCCACGGCGCTGGTGTCGAAGTAGCCGCGCTTGGGGTCGTAATTGGTGGGCGTGGCGATCACCACGAGCTCCGCATCCCGATAGGCCGCTTCCCGATCCGTGGTTGCCACAAGGCTGAGGGACTTGCCGGCCAGGTATTCCTCCAGTTCCTTATCCCGGATGGGGCTCTGGCGGCGGTTGATCATGTCCGCCTTGGCAGGGGTCGTGGTGACGGCGGTCACCTGGTGATGCTGTCCCAGCAGGACGGCCAGGGATAATCCGACGTAGCCCACGCCGGCAACTGTGATCTTCATTTCGTTTCTCCTCCCATATTGAAATCCCGGTACCACCGGGCAAATCTGCGCAGTCCTTCCCGCAGGCCGATCTCCGGCCGAAAGCCGAAATCCCGCTCAAAGTCCTCGGAATCGGCATAGGTCACGGGGACGTCCCCGGGCTGCATGGGGACCAGCTCCATGTGCCCCTCAAGGTCATAACCCGCCGGCAGTACGTCGGCGTCCACCAGCTCCTCCGAGAGGATCCGCACAAAGTCCAGCAGGTTCTCAGGGCGGCTCCCGCCGATGTTGTACACCGCATAGGGAGGCAGGGGCAGTCCGTCCTCCCCGGTTTTACGCTCCGGAGCGCGGCGCATCACCCGCAGGACGCCCTCCACGATGTCGTCCACGTAGGTGAAGTCCCGCTGACAGTTGCCGTAGTTGAAGACGCGGATCTTCTCCCCCGCCCGAAGTCGGTCGGTGAAGCTGTAATAGGCCATGTCCGGGCGGCCTGCAGGCCCGTATACCGTAAAGAAACGCAGGCCGGTGGAGGGGATCTCGTAGAGCTTGGCATAGGCGTGGGCCAGCAGCTCGTCGGATTTCTTGGTGGCGGCGTAAAGGGACACCGGGTGATCCACCCGGTCTTCGGTGGAGAAGGGCACCTTTTTGTTGCCCCCGTAGACGGAGGAGCTGGACGCGTAGACCAGATGCTCCACCCCCGTTCTCCCGCCGTCATAGGAGTGGCGGCAGGCCTCCAGGATGTTAAAAAAGCCTACCAGATTGGACTCCACGTACACGTCCGGATGGGTGATGGACCAGCGCACGCCCGCCTGGGCCGCCAGATTCACCACCACCGCCGGCCGGTACTCCGCGAAGGCCGCGTCCAGAGCCGCCTTGTCGGCGATATTGATCTGCAGAAACGTGAAATTCGGGTAGGCCCGGAGCTGCCGCAGGCGGTATTCCTTCAGCGACACCTGGTAGTAATCGTTCATGTTGTCGATCCCCACCACCGTCACGCCGGGGATTTCCTCCAGAAGGCGGCGGGAAAGGAAGAAGCCGATGAAGCCGGCGGCGCCGGTCACCAGGATCGTTTTGTTCTCCAGTCGGAGGTTCGGATTCAGCATATCCCCCGGTACTCCTTTCTGACCCGTTCATAGCTCTCCAGGGTCCCGATATCGTAGCGCCTGCCGGGCATCTCCATGGCATACACCGGAAGTCTCCGGCACAGCCAGGCCAGGAAGCTCCCCGGCGCGTCCGCGCCGCAGCCTTCCTCCAGGGCCAGCGGCAGCAGACGCAGGGCCTCACGGGTGTACACATAAAAGGGCGGGCAGACCCAGTTTGACGGCGGATCGGGAGATTTCTCCGCCATGTCTGTGATACGGTCCTCCCCGTCCACCGTGACGACGCCGCATTTTTTCAGCCGCTCCCGGGAGGGCTCTGCATAGCGCATCACCGCGCAGCCGCCCTTTTCCCGGGAAAAGCGCAGGAGCGTCCCCAGGGAAAAATCCAGGAGATTGTCCCCTGCCATGACCAGCAGATCCTCCTCCCGGCCCAGCGCTTCCGCCGCCAGCAGAAGATCCCGCACCGCGCCAAGGCGCGTCTCGTTGGATACGCTCCCGTCGTCCAGGATGCCGATCCGCTGCGGTCTCTCCTCCGCCCAGGCGCGAAAGGCGCCGGCATAGCGGTGATTGGTCACCGCCAGGAACTCCCCAATCTGTCCGGTCCCGTCCAGATCGTCCACCAGCCAGTCCAGGATGGTCTTCTCCCCCACCTTCAGCAGCGGTTTGGGGAAGTTCTCCGTCAGCGGATAGAGCCGCGTGGCATAGCCCGCGGCCAGGATCACACACTTCATAGCTTCACCCCGTCCGCACTGTGACAAATATGGGCGCTGTAGCGGCCGCGCATCTCCGGGAAGGAGCGCAGGTACTCCCGCTCCACCTTCTCCAGGATCTCCGCTTCCTTCGCCGGGTCGATGAGCGCCACGCAGCAGCCCTTGAAGCCCGCGCCGCTGAAGCGGCCGCCGTAGATGCCCTCCGTCCCGGTCATGATCTCATACAGGCGGATCAGCTCCGGCGAGCCGGTCTCCCAGTTGACGATGCTGCTGCGCCCGCTCTCGAAGGAAAGACGGCCATATTCCTCAATATCGCCCCTTCTCCAGGCCTCGGCCCCCGCCTCCACCCGGCGAAACTCCGTGTACCAGTGCTCCGCCCGACGGGCGAAATTCTCCGGCAGCCGGTCCCGGTAGCGGCGGAAGACCTCCTCCGGCACGTCCCGGAGATTGGTCTCGCTGAACTTCCCGTAGTCCATGCCCGCGTAGGCCTTCAGAGCGTAGGCTGCGCTGCGTGCCTCGTCTACCCGCATGTTGAAGCGGGAACTGGCCAGGCTTCTCTCCATGCCGCTGAAAAACACGGCAAACGCAAAGGGCCGGCAGTCCGGGTGGCGGGGGATGCGCTCAAAGCTGTCGTCCCGGGTATCCAGGTACAGCAGATGATCTTTCTTACAGTATACCTCGCAGGATTGGTCCAGTTTTCCGCAGGAGACGCCCACATACTGATTCTCCGCCTCCAGAGAGATCTGGATCAGCTCCCGCGGGCTGAGACGGATGCCGTTGAGCTTGCACAGGGCGGACAGGAAGCTGATGATCACCGCCGCGGAGGAGGACAGCCCTCCGATGGGCAGTTCCCCGTCGATCACGGCGCACAGGCCCGTGTGCAGCGGGAAGCGCCTGACCAGGGCAAGGGTCGCCCCGCGGAGATGGTCGGCCCAGTCGTTCTGCTTCAGGGCGGGGGTGGAGCTCACGTGCCACTGGGCCCGCTTGGGGAACTGGAGGGACTGGATCTCCACGACCCCGTTCTGCTTGGGGCCGCAGGCGACGTAGATGCCCTTGTCGATGGCGAAGCCCGTCACCTTCCCCAGATTGTGATCGCTGTGGGCCCCGATGGGACAGATCCGGTAGGGCGTGAAGGACAAGGTCTCCGGCTCCTTGCGATAGATCTCCCAAAAGGCGGCGACGGCCTTTCCGCCGCCCCCCGCGCTGGTATAGGCGGTACGGACCTCGTCCCCCTCCGCCTCCCGCCGGGCAGCATATTCCCGGGTCCGGCCGTCCAGAGGACGCTCGCTCTGCTCCGGCAGCAGCCAGGTCTTTCCGCTCTTCCGCGCGCCGGGGATCCGGCCGCTGCGGCACAGTGCCGTCACCTTCCGCTCCGGCACCTGCCAGCGCGCCGCTGCCTGATGTACGTCGATGTATTCCATGGCCGCTCCGCCTCCAGTCTCTGTTGCTTCGATCCTATCATCCGCCAAAGAAAATGTCAAGATATATCGTGATATTTACACGTCATATCTTGACATTTCTATTTTTTCGCTTTTCCTTTCGCCCGTTTCTCCTCTTCCGGCAGGAGACCCGCGATCTGAAACACCCTGCGCATCTGCTCGTATTGCGCCTCGTCGATGCCGCGGTAATTCATCCGCTCCAGCCTGTTTCGAGGCAGCCTCGCATACCGGACGATCCGTTTCAGCCAGAACCAGGGCAGCAGAGCAGGGTGCCGCTCCACCTGGGGAAACTGGACCTTCATCCTCTCGAGGGGAAGAAACACCGCACGGGTGAACGAGAGCAGCTTTGCTTTTCGGGCAGACTCCGCCGACAGAGAGGCCATCCTGCCCAGCTTGTAGCGCTCGTCCGTGGCATATACCGCGCCCTCCGCCGCGAAGCGGAGCAGCGTTTCGCTCTCTTCATCCGGCTCAGCGCCCTCAAAGCACAGCTCGGCCAGCCGCTCCATCCGCTGCGCGAAGCGCTCCAGATCCATCTCCCGGAGCCGGTCCCGGACGTATTGCCAGTCCTCCACGGTCTCCTTCTTTTTCAGGAGCCACAGGTCAACCAGTCTGCGAAAGCCCAGGGCGCCGTTGCGGAAGTCCTTGCGCATATGCACCAGATGGAAGAGATAGAAGTCCTCCCCGGACATGCGGAAGCGGTGGCTGCAGCCCTCCTCGGGAATGCAGCGCTTCCAGATCTGCCGCTCCCAGTCCCGGACCGCGCCGCTCTCGTCCGTCAGGCGCTTGTGGACCTCCACGTTCATGAAGGGCGGCTTTTTGAAATCGTCGTGTTTCCAGGCGCCGCCGCCTTTCCCGCTGTAGCCCAGCGGAACGAGGGCCTCCCGGACCTTATCGTAGTTATAGTCCCGCACCAGAACGTCCAGATCCGCCATGCTGCGGCTCAGAGGGTCGGCATAGTACTGCCGCATATGCCAGCCCTTGAGAGGGATGCAGTCGATCCCGGCCCGCTCGAAGGCGTCCAGCAAGGCAGCCCCCTCCCGGTCCTGGTTCACGGCCTTTGCCAGCCGCGGACTGTAGGGCCTGCGCAGAAGCTCCTTCAGGCGGAGGAGCTCCGGCTGCTCCACCCGGTCCAGGGCGGCATAGACGACCTGGAGCACGTCGTGCCGCAGGGCGAGATCCCGGACCTGCTCCGGGCGGATCGACGCCCACTTGCCTTCAAAGGGCGCGAGCTCCGGTTCTTCCCCGAGGGCTCCCGCGCGGAGCAGCGAGAGGAGCAGCGTTTGTTCGGTCGTGGGCATCGTCGAGTCTCCTTATCAGACGAGCATTTTGATGATCATAGAGAAGCTTTTCTTTTCTGTGGTCAGGAATATCACGAAGGCCACGGCTGCGGATATTGCCACCGAAACGCATGCATACAGGATCCACCCCGTCCAGCCGGCGATGCTTTCCACCGGAACCACAAGCCTCGCGAGGAAGTAGGATACGACGATCGAAAGCGCTGCCTGACCGATCCTGATGATCGAAGGTCTCACGTCCCTGAACAGGATCTGTCTGTTGGTAAAGAAGACCATCTCAAAGCTGCGCCAGCCCACCGCGGCAAGATTCCCGGCCATGACGCCGTAGATCCCCCAACGCTGGACCGCGGCCAATTCAACGACGATGCAGATGCACGCCTCGATCGTCGCAGCCTTTTTCGTCTCTTTGAAGAAGCCCGCCGCATTGATCATCCCCTGTGCGGGAAGCCGGAACGTGCTGGCAAACCCGCGCGAAACAAACATCACGGCCAACAGCGCATCCGCATACTCGATATCGGCTTTTTTCGTATACAGGTTGATAAAGGATGTGATCATGATCAGCGAGGTGGCCAACAGGATCGTGATCAGCACGAGGAAGGTGATCTCAAACAAGCCGAACCTGTTTCTGACATCTTCCCGGTTCCCGATAGCATACGAGCGTCCCAGATACGGAACGACGGAGTTGCTGATCTGAATGCAAATGGAATTCAGCCCGGCAAACACAAGGTTATATACGCCGTAAATGCTCGCAGCCTCAAGTCCGACGAAAACGCTCAGAAGGATCGCCTGGCTCCCGGTAATGATCAGCCCGATGAATTGATGATACATCGCGTCCGATCGTTTCGCCACGCATTCATTGATCGGCGTCGAATTCTTCTTCAGGTATGGATAATGCCGCTTCACATAAACGGACAGGCCCGCCGCCCGAAGGACATATACCGCCGTGATCATCGCCTGCGTCCAAAGGATGCTCAGGCCGAGGCGGATGCTGAGAGCTGCCAGCATCGTGCTGAAGATCAGGCAGGCCGATTGGATCAGGGAGTAGACGTATACCTTCCTGTCGGCGTGAAGGAGACTGCGGTACCGTCCGGTCGCGAAAAACTCCATTGCTCCCGACATGCTCATGATCAGCATGAGCAAGACCATGAAGAAATACTGCAGATCTCCCTTCATTGCCAAAGGATAAAGAAAGGCCGTTACAAAGGAAATGAGCAAATAAAGGATACCGACACGGTCGAACATGTTCCCCGTGGCTTTCATCATGCCGCTGACGGTCTCTTCATCATTTTCGGCAAGAGGCTTGAACATCGCCTGCGTCGCAGCGACTGACAGCCCTGCCCCGACCAGACTCATATAGGAAATGATTTGAGTGATCGTGGCAGTCAACCCGTTCACCTGGGATCCATACGCAGAAATGATCATCGGCGGAAGGATCAGGTTGGTCAACACATTAACGGCCTGCATCACGATGCTCCCGCCGACGTTTTTCATCACGCCTTTTGCTTTCAACCGAACCCCTCCTTTCGCACGATGCTCGATGCCGCCCTCTTTTCCGGGCAGCGATCCAGGATATTACGCGAGATAGAGCCTCTCCAGCTCTTTGACCCTTTCCCGCACGTCAAATACGTTAAGCTCTCCGTCCACCGGGGAGCCCCGCTCCCGGGGCTTGCATAATACCGCCTCGCTCCATTCTTCCACGGGGGCCTCCAATTTCAGGCTTTTGACCAGCTTCGTCCTTATTACCGTCTCCGGCAGCCTGTCCGACACGACGCAGCGGAGGCCGGAGGCCTGCGCCTCCAGCAGGACGAGAGAAAAACTCTCAAACAGCGAGGGCAGCACAAACACGTCCATCGCCTTCATCAATACCGGGATATCCGAACGGTTTGACAGGATGCAGGACCGATCTCCCGCTCCCAGAGCCTCCAGCCTGTTCCTGACGGTCCCTTCCAGAGGGCCAGACCCCACGAGAAGAAGAAAAGCGTTTTTCTCATGTTTGAGCACTTCCGAGAACAGGTCGATCAGAAACTCATGGTTCTTTTCCCTGGCGAAACGCCCCACATTGCCCAGAACGAACGCGTCCTCCGGGATCCCGAGCGAAGCTCTGATCTCATCCCGCGAGACGGGAACATCCCGGAAGCGGTTGAGATCGATCCCGTTGTATACCAGGGCTGTGTTCTTCGCGCCGAACATCCCGCAAAGCGTCTTTTGTATTTCCTCCTGTGGGGCAATCAACTTCATCCCGGCCCTGTCGACCAGGCGTTTGCAGCTGCGCAGGTTGATCCGGCCGGACAGGCTCTTCCTGTTGAAATAGCTCTCCGGGGGTGTGTGGCAGGTGAAAAAGACCTTTTCCGGGAGATATCCTGCGATCCGCGAAAAAAACTGCGGACCGGAATGGATGTGCACCACGTCAGCGGCCTCTTCCTTCAGGATCCTGCGCAGCGCGCGGGGAACGGCGAGCGCTTCATAAAGCTTGCGGACGAGCTTTGCAGCAAAACGCTCGTTCCGGGGCGGCGGAGAATCGAAAACCGTACGGATCCGGATGCCGTTCGCCTCCAGAAGCCGGTCGTTGTAGGCATCGCGCTCCCTGTATTTGACGACAAAAACCACATCGAAACGGGATTTGTCCAAGCTGATCGCATGAGAGCAGGCGACGCCGATGCTGCCGCCCTCGCCCGTACATCTCTCATACTGTGCGACTTTCAGTTTCCCCATGCCCATGGTCTCCTTTTGTGTTGAGCCGATCCGGACTCAGACGATCGTCGAATACAGCTTGATCAGCGGAAACAGTCGAAATCGAAGCAGAAACCAGGCGGCTTTGTCTTTCCTGCCGCCCTTCCAGCAGGGCTTGGCCAGGTATTTCTTCAGCATCGGGTCGTCCAATTCCTGCCGAGCCGCCCTGATGACCTCCCGATACGGAGCGTTTCTGAAATTTGTCAGCAGCACGTTCATGCTCGCGCGGACGGCGTATTGAGACAGCTGTCGGCGAAGGCCGAATCGGTCCAGGGGAAGACTGTTCTCAAGAAGCCGGACTCTCAGCTTGCAGCTCTCCCAGGGGATCTTCTTTTTCCTTGACTTTGTCAGCGACTCCTGATTGAACCGATAGCAGTATGGGTGGGAATCCAGGATCTCGATCCGCTCTGTTTTCGGAAGGATCGGGAAGACGATGCATCCGTCCTCGCCCAGAGAGATCCGATCGTCCACCCGCATCTGTGACTCGAGATACAGCTCTCTTCTGATCGTCTTGGCCCAGATCGTTGGATGGACCAAAAAAAGACGCGAGAGGACTCTTCTCTCGATATCCTCCCTTTCCAGCAGGCCGGTCAGCCCTTCTATGAAGGCATACCTGGCCTCTTTCCTCCCGTCCGGATACGCTTTACAAAACCCGGCGGCCACCAGATCCGGTCTGTTCCTCATGATGGCCGCGGCAAAGTCCGCCAGGTAATCCGGCTCGATCCAGTCGTCCCCGTCCACGCAGACGATGTACTCGCCCGAGGCGACCGCCGCCCCCGCTTTGCGGGCGGAAGTCAAGCCTCCGTTTTTTTTGTGGATCACGCGGATATTGTCGTTGTCTTCCGCCCATCGGTCAATGATCCCGGACGTCTGATCCGTCGATCCGTCGTCCACCAGGATCAGCTCAAAATCCCGAAAAGTCTGGGCCTCGATGCTCCTGATGCATTCATCCGCGAAGGCGCCGATATTGAACATGGGAACAATCACAGAAAACAGCATTTTTCTGTCCTCCGAACAGCAGCAGTCACACGCCGGAATGATCCGATGATCTCCCGTTTTCCGTCAATCACCGCGTTCGTACGGGGTGACAGAAGCTTCTCTTTTCTGGACGAAGACGGAATCGGGCGGGATCTCCCCCCTGACGACGCTCCCTGCGCCGATCACGCAGTTGTCGCCGATGCGGGTTCCGCGCAGAATGATGCTCCCCGCCCCGATCCAGACGTTGTCGCCGATGACGACTTCCCGGGTGATGAATCTCTCGCCGTTCATCTTCGGATCGCCTCGAAAATCGTGATCATGATCATAGATCAGCACGTTCGGTCCGCAGGTAACGCCCTTGCCGATCCGAATATGCTCCCTCGCCACCAGGATGCAGTTATACCCAAAGGCGGTATCGTCTCCGATCTCCAGAAGCCCGCCCGGCGTCACACTCAGACGCACGCCCGTATGCGCCCGGACCCTTTTCCCCAATCGAAGCTGTCCGCGGCGCCAGATGTTGATCATAGTATTGGGAGAGAAACGCTCCAAAGGATAGAAGGAAAAGCCCTTCGGACGCAGGAGCTTGATCAAACAGAAGCGCAGCAGCGATACGATCAGCGAGATCGCACTCTTTGTCTTTTTGAACATATTTACTCCGTTTCAGCTGTGTTGTAATCCCAGTTTTTGATCTGCTCGCCCAGTACCAGGACCAGAATGATCAAGCCCCAGTAGACCAGACGGCGCATGGAAAAGCCGGAGAGGCCGTAGGCGTACATGGCGACCACGATGGGGATCAGGGTAATATCTCCGGTCAGCCTGGCAAACAAGCGGATGGTGAACAGCACCAGAACGCCCATGCCGACGATCCCCGATGCGGCCAGCACCTCCAGATAGGTGTTGTGATATTCGACCAAGCCGCCCGCAGCCGTTTTCGCGTGTATTCCGGGACCGAGTCCAAACAGCGGACTCGTCCGGAAGGTCTGACCGATGCCCGAGAAGATCTCCAGCCGGCCAAGCCCGTTGGAGTCGCTGGCGATCCATTCATAAGCCAGGCGATAAATGATCCTGTACGTCAGCAGCAGGAGCACCGCGCCGACCAGCAATTCCAGCAGGATCAGGATGATGCGTCTGTGTTCGTTCTTTGTTCCGCGGTTGATAAAGACCATCGCCTCGAAAATGGCGCCAAAAACGACTGCCAGGACGCCTGTAGAGGATTTTGTGGCCAGCAGGATATTGATGCTCGCCGCCGCAAGCAGCAGGTTCCACAGCACGCGCCTGCGTTTCAGGACCTCCCGCAAAAACACGAAGATCAGTCCGCACAACATCACCGCGACCTGATGTGGATTGCTCCCTCCCCCGGAATAACGATTGGAGAACCACAAAGGCGCGCCGAACACGAATTGGACCCCTGTTTTCGCGAGTGCGAACAAAATGATCTGCCAAAGGACGGCGAGCGTTGCAAAGCCGGACAGAAGCCGTTCGTTGTACTGCAGGTCGTTGGAATCAAGTCCCTGATACATTGCCAGAGAAACGAACATCAGATAGATCCAGGTCGGCCAACCGTCCAGGTCGACTTCTTCCGGCGCGGCGATCAGACCGCAGAGTGTGCCGAAAGCCATCGTCCCAAGGAATCCGATATAAAAGCGAGCCAGGATTCCCTTTTTGATCGTCCGTCTTGGGAAAAACCGAAGGCACCAGATAAAAACGAGAAGCTCAGCCGGGCCGATCTTCCAAATACGCAGGCCGGTCATCGGCGCCAAAACAAGGCCGACGACCAAAAGCCAATCCCAAATCCGTTTTTTTTCTCTCGCTGCCAGGCGGTTTTGTTTTGACATAAGCTATTCCCTATCTTCAGCCAGACGGAAGTCTCTCCCGAAAAGGAGATCCGCCTCATCCGGTGTATACTGCACGTACCCGCTCCAGGGGTAAAAGGTCATTTCGCCAAAAAACGTTCTTCCGTCCGCGTTGTACAGGTCAACACGCACGAAGGGGAAGCCCTCGGACAGTATTTCCGCTGTCCGGATCATATGCTCCAGGTTTTCCGGCCTGGGGATCTCGCGGTCACAGGCAGGGCAATCGCTTGTGACGTGCAGATCGTTCCACCGAACATCGTAAAAATTCCGCTTATGACCAACGAATCGGTCCACGTCCACAACGACATACTTTGCTTTTCCACCATAGCAGAAAAACTTGTAGTCGTTTACGCCTGCCTCTGGTTTTTCTCTGTTGACCAGCAGCTCCTCCACCACGATGCCGGGCTCCAGTCCGTAGTAGGCCCATTCGCGGCCCCCCGTGTGGGGCAGCTTCCTTTTGGGACGCAGCTTTTCGCGCACCTCCCGCAGGTCCAGCTTGACCTTGTCCGGGCAGACGATCACGTTCAGCCCCCCGCCGCCGTTGGTGGTCTTGATCACGAAGCTGTCCGGGAGCCTGTCCCAGTCCACTTCGTCGACGCTGCCATAATGGGCGATCAGCGGGATCAGCGTATCCCCCAGGCCCTTGCTCTTCACGTATTCCCGCACCGCAAACTTGTCCGCACAGATATGCATGACAGGGTTATGATAATGGAGTTTGTACCACTGCAACTTTTCCGTGAAGCGCTGCGGGTCCTTCAGATCCAGCCGCCGGCCGGTCTTGATGCGATACTGGAGCTTCAGCATCGGCTCATCCGGGATGAAACGAAGAAGCCGGAGGATCGCTTCACGGGTCTTTCGGGATCTTATGATCTTCTTATAATCCATCGGGCAGTTCCTTCAAATACTTTTCGACAATGATCCTGCGGTCGAACTCCCGTTCGACCTTCGCCCTCCCGGCGAGCCCCATCTGCCGCCGCTGCTCCCGGCTCATCCGCAGGAAGCGCTCGATCTTCTCGATCAGATCCGCGCTGTCCTTCTGGCGGACGACAAAACCGTTGACGCCCTCCTCCACGATCTCCCGGCAGCCGGGACGGTCGGTGGTGATGATGGGGCGGCCGCAGGCGCAGCTCTCCAGGAGCACGTTGGACATCCCCTCCGGGTAAAAAGAGGGGTGGATCGTACACTGGGAGATGGCGTGGATCGCTGAAATATCGCTCACATTCCCGTGATACAGGATCGTCCCTTCGCGCTGCTTCTGTTCCAGGATCGCTTGATAATCCTGCTCACAGCGGCCGCAGACATGGAAACGGGTCTCGGGGTGATCCCTCCGGATCGCTTCGGCAGCCTCGAGAAACTGGTCGATCCCCTTTTCCCGCATGATGCGGGAGATGAACGCGAAGTTCACCGTCTCCCCATCCGGCCAGGGCAGGACCCTGTACTGCTCCAGGTTGACTCCGGACCCGGGGATCAGATCATAGGGTCCTCGAACGATATGATGCTCCAGCATAAAATCCCGATTTGCCGCGTTCTGAAAGTACACCTTCTGTGCCTTGCGCAGTCCGAAGCGGTAGAGGGCGAGGGTGAGCTTTTGAATGGCGCCCCCGTTCTCCACAGCTGTGCCGAGCCCCGTGATATTGGCAACGTAAGGGATCCCCAGCGCGGCGCAGGCCATGCCTCCGTAGATGTTGGGCTTGATGGTGTATGTAAAAACAAGGTCCGGTGTTTCTTTCCTCAGCAGATCTTTGAAACAGCGCAGAAGCTTCAGCTCCTGCAGTGGATCTTTTCCGTGTCGGTCGAAGCGGAGATCTGCGACTCGGCAGCCCGCGGCGAGAAAATAATCCGTGTGGGCTTCTGCAGGCATGCAAAGAACGATCTCATGTTTCTTTGCCAGCTCATCCGTCAGTTCCCGCCGGAAGCTGTAAAAACCGGAACTGCTGTTGGTAAGGATCAGGATCTTTGCCATGCCGCCCACCCTTCCTCTATGGTTATCTGACAAGAACTTCGCTGTATTTCATCATGCTGATCCCGCTTTCATAATTGCCGATCTGTGGGATATTGCTCTGCCCGCGGAGGTTGTTGAGGATCAGCTTCATGTGATCGCAGCCGCACTCCCAGGCGTGGGGATAGCCGCCGCCAAAACGGGGATTGACCTCGGAGATCCAATACTCCCCGCCGATCTCGAAGAGATCGATATCGATCTGTCCACGGAAACCGGCTTCCTTCACGAAGCGTTCGATCAAGTCAAAGAGTCGGACATCCTTGAAGGAAACCGCTTTGTCCGTTTCGCCCGCGCGCATCTTGAGCTTCTTTTTGGCGAAGATAGAGACCGCCTCGCCCGTGAGCATATCGACATAGACGTCTGCGCCGATCTCCTGCCCGTTCAGATACTCCTGGATCATCAGTCCCTCCTGGTGGGAGAGCAGCAGCTCCACCGTCTCCCGGTCACAGGCCACGGACACGGCAATGCTCGCGCTGCCTCTCACCGGCTTGAGGAAGACCGGATACCGGGCTTCCCCGGCTTCCACGGCGGCAAAAAAAGCGTCCGGGTCTATCCAGGAGCGGGCACAACGGTAGCCGTGTTCCGAGAGCCAGCGATAGGTCCGGTACTTGTCCAGCGCCAGCTCGCACAGCTCCCGGTCGGAGCCGATCACCGTCACGCCGAGGGCGGCAAAGTCCGCCTCGTGGGCGGCCAGAAGACTCAGCTCCGGGTCGATCAGCGAGAGGACGGCGTCGATCTTTTCTTTTCTGCAGATCTCATAGATCCTGTCCAGATACCCCGGCTCGGTCATCCGCGGCACGATATACCAGGCGTCCGCCTCGTAAAGGGCGGGCGCCAGGGGGCTCATGTCCGCAGCAACGACACGACCGTTCCCCGCAAGGGCGCGCCGGAAGTATTGAACGATCTTATTGCGCGTTCCGGCGCTGAGGATCAGGATGTTCTTCTCCTCACGCGATCCGTTTTTCCTTCCGTACATGCTGCGGAATACGGAATATCTCTTTCTGTCGATGAACTGTCCGTTACGGCACAGCTCGTCGTGAAAGACGCCCTCGCAGAGAAAGCCGCAGGACTCATAGAGTCTGCAGGCCGGCGTATTCTCTGCGTCAACATTCAAATAGACCTTGTTCAGACAAAGGTCTTCAAAGGCATATGAGAGGATCAGCTCCGTCGCCGTGCGCGCGATCCCCTTCCGCTTATAGGCGGGTTCTCCCAGACAGATGTAATACTCCGCTTTCCGGCTGTGCTCGTCGATGGTCAACAGTCCGATGAGCCCCACCGGTACGCCGCCGTATTCGATCACGCAGTCCCGGCGGACCGTGTCGTCCTTGGAAAAGAACCACCGGCGCGTTTTTTCGACCTCCAAAGGAAGGTCATAGTGAAGATATTCGTTGTTGCGCGGATCGTTGATCCAGCGGACCTTGTTTTCAATATCTTCTTCCCGAAAATCCCGTAAAACGACGCTCCCGCTCTGCTTAATCATCCGTCTTTCCCTCTCGGTCCTGCTCCATCCGTGCTTTCCTCTGATCGATGAATTTGCCGGCCTTGAAGCCGGAGCCCACCTGAATATCGTCACGCCTGACGGTCTTTACAACGGTCTCGGCAACAATACCCGCGTCCCGGAGAAAGGAGATGCGGTCCACATACTGTATGTCGTATGCGAGCTTCGTGTCCCAGTCGATGGCGTTGCGGCCGTGGACCTGGGCAAGCCCCGTGAGCCCCGGGCGCACATCGTGCCGGCGCTGCTCCTCCCGGGTATAATAGGGCAGATACTCCGCCAGCAGCGGGCGCGGGCCGACCAGCGCCATGTCGCCCTTCAGGATGTTCCACAGCTCCGGCAGCTCGTCCAGGCTGGTGGAGCGCAGCAGGCGGCCAAATCCAGTCAGACGCGCATCGTCCGACAGCAACTCCCCGTTTTCATCCCTGGCGTCCGTCATGGAGCGGAACTTGTACAGGCGGAAGAGCTTTCCGTCCTTTCCCGGCCGTTCCTGATGGAAGATCACCGGGCTCCCCAGCTTTGCCCGGACCAGAAGCGCCGTCACGCCCATTACGGGGCTGAGAACGACCAGCGCCGCTGAGGCCAATAAACAGTCCAGCGGGCGCTTGAAATAATTTTCATATGGTCCGAAAGGCCGATGCCCGGTATGCATGGTATCCAAAGCCGTCCCCTCAGTCAAAGCAGCGGTGGATGATCTCAATGATCCGATCCTGCTGCTCCGTAGTCATTTTATTGTCGCTGGGCAGGCAGAGACCGCGCCGGAAGATGTCCGCACTCACGTCGGTCCCCATGTTGACGAAGACATTGCCGTGATAAATGGGCTGCAGGTGCATGGGCTTCCAAATGGGGCGTCCCTCTGCGTTGAAGGCCTCCAGGGCCTCCAGGATCTCCGTGGGACAGCTCTTCCCCGGTTCGGTCCGGAAGTCGGCGAGCAGCTCCCCGCGATCCTGGAAGCAGACGGCTTCCGGATCGATCGTCATGCAGCTGAGCCAGAAGTTGGGGGCGCTGTTGACCTCGTCGTAGGGGTTCATCCGCACGGGCAGATCCTTCAGCCCCTCCCGGTAGCGCTCATAGATCGCGCGCTTCTGGGCGATATGTTCCTCGATATACGGGACCTGGCCGCGCACGACGCCCGCGATGATGTTGCTCATCCGGTAGTTGTAGCCCAGTTCCGAGTGCTGATACCAAGGCGCCGGATCTCTGGCCTGAGTGCTCCATTTCCGCACCTTTGCGGCGTCCTCCGCCGAATCCGTCAGGAGCATGCCGCCCGCGGAGCCGGTGACGATCTTGTTGCCGTTGAAGCTGATGACGCTCTCGGTCCCGAAGGAGCCGGTCTGCGCCCCCCGATAGGTGGCGCCCAGAGACTCCGCCGCGTCTTCCACCATGAGCGCGCCGTGCTTTTCACAGATGGCGCGCAGCTCGTCCAGCTTGCCGGGCGTGCCGTAAAGATGCGCCGCCACCACCAGGCCCACCTCCGGATAGATGGAGAAGGCCCGCTCCAGGGCGCGGGGGTCCATGTTCCAGGTGTCCGTCTCGGTGTCGATGAACACCGCCTCGCCGCCCTCGTAGGCAACGGGATTGACCGTGGCGTCAAAGGTCATGTCGGAGCAGAAGACTCTGCGCCCCTCCAGGCTGCCGCGGTCGACCTGGGGGCGACCGTACAGCTTTTCGCCGCACAGGCGGATCGCCAGATGCAGCGCAGCCGTCCCGCAGCTGAGCGCGACGCCGTAATTGCGCCCGATCTTCTCGGTGAAAATCTGTTCGATCTTGTCGATATTCGCCCCGATGGTGGAGACCCAGTTGCTCCGGATGGCTTCCTGCACGAAGAGCTGTTCATCCCCGTGCATCGTGGGGGAAGAGAGCCAGGCCCTGTCCTCCAGCACCTTGACTCCGAAAAAGCGGGGGTCCTTATAAAAATCGTGCATGCTCATAAGCTGCTCCTAACGTGACGCGAAAGACGGGAACGAGCCCGTTCCCCGCAACTTCTACACGCCGAAAAATACCTCGCAAATCTTTATTATTTTAGCATGTCACAGCCCGCTTGTCAATGAAGGGGCCTTCTGATCCGCCGGTTTTTCCGCCCTGTTCCGCCTCTTCCGGGCAGAAGGACCCGGGAAAAAAACGACCCCCCGCAGCCTGTGTGCGCAGGGGGGCGTTTCCTTATGTCCGCAGTTCCGCCTGCTCTCGGCCTGCCGCGGCCGAAAGAGGTCGTTCAGCCGAAATTGCGGCTGTAGACGCTCTCGGCCAGGGGCGCGGAAGCGAAATCCACCACGATCCAGCCGGAGAGCTCCTGCGCGCCCTTGAGCTGCTCGTTCAGGACCTTCGCGAAGCGGTAGGGATGTCCGAAGGTCGCCGTTCCCTTGGTGCTGAGGAAGTGGATGGCCACGTTCCCCTCCCCTGTCTTCGCGTTTTCCAGGCCGGCGCAGAAGGCGGCCCACTTCGCCTCGGTCGGGTATTCGTAGCGGTCCTGCACCCAGAGAGTGTAGCTGCCGTTCGGCTCGGCGGCCGTGTTCAGGCTCAGATCGGCGTATCCGTTCTGATTCTTCCACAGCAGGGGGATGCCCGCCGCGGCTCCCAGGTCCGCCTCATCCTCGTAGCGGCGCATCAGCACCAGCTTGCCCCGGGCCTCGCCCAGGGTGGGGATGGTATCGGTCAGCAGCCAGAACTCCGGTTCCTTCTGCACACAGGCGTTCAGGATCGTCTCAAAGTCCTGGACGCTCTCGTCCCCGTGCTCCTGCTTGACGGCGAAGATCACCGTCTCTCCGGGGTGGGCGGATAAAAAGGCATAGCACTGCTCCAGCACCTCGTCCAGGCTCAGCGCGGCGTCCCAGGGCATGGGGCCGCTGCGGCAGTTGGTGAAGCCGTGCATCAGCTTCATCCCCTCCCCATCCACGGCCAGGCGGATGTCCAGATAGCGGTAGCCCGCCTCCAGCTGTTCTCCTATGTCCATGGCCTGGCACTTGGAGAAATAGCCCAGCTGCACGTAGTGGGTGCCGCTGTCATGGGTGCCCGGGAGCACGATGGTGTCCAGCGTCAGCGCGTCGTCCAGGTCCGCCATCCAGTCCGCGCTGCCCGCCACGGGGGTATTGTCCCCGGTCTCGGTCAAGGGGATCACGAACATCACCAGCAGAAACAGCAGGATCGCCGCCAGCAGACCTCCCAGGACGCGCAGGATCACCCGCAGCGCGCCCGTTCTCTTTTTTTCTTTCGTTTTCTTCGCACTCATGGTCTTTTCCCCCTCATTCGTTCTGAAAGAAGTATAGCATCCCGCCCGGAAAAAGAAAAGCCGAAAGCGTCGGTTTTCGCCGAAAAACCCGCTCTGCGGCCGCAGAGCGGGTTTTTCGGTCAGCGGATCTCCTCCAGACGGACCCGGAAGGAGATGCGCCGGGGCGTGGCCACGGCGTCGAAGCGGATCACGTAGGCGCCCTTGTCCAGATCCAGCTCCGTCACCGTACCCGGACCCAGGATCTCATGGCGCACCCGGCTGCCCACGTCGAAGCTGCCCACGGCCTTTTCCGTCGGGAGAGCCCTCTCGTTGGCGGCGATGTATTCCCGGGCGTCCCGGATCAGTCCCTCCTTGGGCGGCTCCGTGTACTCCAGCAGCTCCTGATCGATATCCAGCACGAAGCGGGAGGGATAGCGGGGCGAGCCGTCCAGGTTCCGTCCCTCCGCGTCGGAGAGATACAGGGCCTTCTCCGCTCTCGTCACCGCCACGAAGGCCAGACGCCGCTCCTCCTCCATGCCGGGGAGGGTGCAGGTGCGCCCGGAGGGGAAGATGCCCTCGTTCATGCCGCACAGAAACACATGGGGAAACTCCAGGCCCTTGGCCGCGTGGACGGTCATGAGCTTCACCTTGTCTCCCCCGTCCTCCGCGTCGGCGTTGGTGAAGAGGGCCACGTGGCTGAGATAGTGCTCCAGGGCAGCCTCCTCCCCGCAGCCGGTCTCGTACTCGTAGACCGACTGCTTGAGCTCCGCCAGGTTGTCCAGCCGCTCCTGGCTCCCCTCGGTGCGCAGCATTTTTTCGTAGCCGCTCTTGTCCAGCAGATCCGACAGCAGCTCCGAGATGGGCCGGGCGCTGTAGTCGGAAGCGAAGCTCTCGATCAGGTTCACGAAGCCCGCCGCCCGGGTCCCCCTGAAGATCTCCTCCTCCAGATTCCGGCGCAGCGCGTCGTACAGAGAGCAGTTTTTCTCTGCCGCGTACTCCCGGAGAAACTGCATCCGCCGCTGGCCCAGGTTTCGTTTGGGGGCGTTGGCGATGCGGGCAAAGGACAGATCGTCCTTGTAGGCCACCATGCGCAGGTAGCTCAGGGCGTCCTTGACCTCCTTCCGCCCGAAAAAGGGCACGCCGCTGTAGAGGGCGTAGGGCAGCTTCCGCTTCCGGAAGACCTCCTCCAGCTTGTTGGTGAGATAGTGCGCCCGGTAGAGCACCGCCATCTCCCGGAAGGGCACGCCCCGGTCATGCAGCTCCCACATCCGAAAGGCCATCCACTCCGCCTCGGCCTCGCTGTCGCGGGCGTGGTGGCACAGGGGCAGCGGCCCCGCGGGGAGCGTGGGGATCAGGTCCTTTTTGATCCGGTTCCGGTTCTTGTCGATGAGAGAGTTGGCCGCTGCCAGGATCTGGGGCGTGGAGCGGTAGTTCTGCATCATCATGATAGTCTTCGTCCCGGGAAACTCCCTGTCAAAGTCCAGGAGAAACTTAACGTCGGCCCCGCGCCAGCTGTAGATGGTCTGGTCCGGATCCCCTACGATGAAGAGATTACCGTGGTATCCGCACACGGCCTTCATCAGCCGGTACTGCGGCGGGTCGATGTCCTGGAACTCGTCGATCATGATGTACTCCAGCCGCTGCTGCCACTTGAGCCGGATCGCCTCGTTCTGCTCGAAGATGAAAAGCGTGACGAAGATCAGATCGTTGTAGTCCAGGCCAAAGCACTTTTTCTCCTGATAGAGATAGCCGTAGAAGATGATATCGTCCACCGCCGTCGCCTGCTCGTATTTGACCCGCAGGTCCTCCAGGGACATGCCGATCAGATCCTTGTAGTAGTCCGGGCGCTTGATCCCCTTCTGGATCTCGATCATGTCCCGAGCCTGGGCGAAGGTCTTGTCCCGCAGGCTCAGGCCCCGCTCCTCATAGATGATCTGGAGCATGGCGTCGATATCCGAATTGTCCAGCACCAGAAAGCTCCTGGGGTACTGGACGGCGTAGCTGTCCTCCTGCAGCACCGAGACACAAAAGCCATGAAAGGTGTTGATATACCCGGTGTCGTTGTCCCCGGTCAGATTGTGGATGCGCTGGCGCATCTCATTGGCCGCCTTGTTGGTGAAAGTGACACAGAGCATGTTGGCCGGGAGGATCCCCAGCTCGTTGACCAGGTAGGCAAAGCGGTGCGTCAGCGCCCGGGTCTTGCCTGAGCCCGCGCCCGCGATCACGCGCACAAAGCCCTCCGTACTGGTAACGGCCGCCAGCTGGGAGGGGTTCAGAATGTCTTCCCACATAGGCCTTCCTCAGCTGAGCACCTTGCCCAGCACCCGCAGCGGCAG
>JAEEGL014204778.1_pt1 | contig 19916 bp, 11 predicted proteins | sample 9134231 | NCBI WGS metagenome assembly JAEEGL01 (sample SAMN16246548, study PRJNA631951) | gut metagenome | biome: gut microbiome; feature: rumen; material: fiber-attached | host: Bos | place: Iran: Karaj | collected 2018-10 | reverse complement strand
TACCTGCACCAATGTTGCCCTCTACGATAATCACTCCGCTGTTCATAGCCACTCCTCCTGCCTGTTCCTGGATGTGGCCAATTTAAGGCGGAATTATGTGGCCAATTTAGACCGGAAAATACAATGGATAATGTTTTGGGAAGTGTACTGAGTATATGCACATGATCGCCAATACCACCGATCTGAATGGGAATACCATCAACACCGCGAATGATACCACCAATGTATTCAAATAAACGGTTCAAATCATCTGGTTCAACGAGCGGACTTGTTGTTTTTACATGGAAAATCAAATGAACGACTATTTTGACCAACGAACTGCTCATGACATTTTGCTCTATATTCTGCCGCCCTTTCAGGGCTAGGTTATATGGGGATACTGCATCTCCGGGGTTACACGCTGCGCGTTCCACCCCGGGCTGAATTCCTGTGCCCTTCAGGGCACTAACAACATTCACATCATCGACTTGTCTACGTAGATTCTCGAATTGAATGCTCTTTTTAACAATGCTTCGTCTGAATTGACGTCAATCTTCAGTGCCTTATTCTGCCGCCCTTTCAGGGCTAGGTTATATGGGGGATACTGCATCTCCGTGGTTACACGCTGCGCGTTCCACCCCGGGCTGAATTCCTGTGCCCTTTCAGGGCACTAACAACATTCACATCATCGACTTGTCTACGTAGATTCTCGAATTGAACGCTCTTTTTGACAACGCTTCGTCTGGATTGACGTAAATTCCTATTGCCTTATTCTGCCGCCCTTTCAGGGCTAGGTTATATGGGGGATACTGCATCTCCGGGGTTACACGCTGCGCGTTCCACCCCGGGCTGAATTCCTGTGCCCTTTCAGGGCACTAACAACAATCACATCAACGATTTATCGACGTAAATCTTCGAGTTGACCGACATTCTCAACAACGACTCGCCAGGATTGACGTAAAGCTCCATTGCCTTATTCTGCCGCCCTTGTATGGACCGACTGCGTTATAATAATAAAATTATTTCGTCTTTAACGGCGATTTTTTGGCTTCTTCTTCAACTTTTGTGCCTGTGAACATATTCTCTGACTTATCCGCAGGAACGACCCAATTTTTCGGATAATAACTAAATGCTTTAGCATTTTTAAACATCTTTCTCATATCGGTAACTTTCGACACGTTCCAATTCTCTAGTGGCTGGTTGAACGAACTGGCACCATGAAACATACTGTACATAGTGTGGACATTTGACACGTTCCAATTTTCGAGTGACTGGTTAAACGAAGTCGCCTTCTCAAACATCTCACCCATCATGGTGACGTTTGACACGTCCCACTTATTGAGCGGCTGATTGAACGACGTGGCATTATTAAACATCCTAACCATATTGTCGACTTTTGACACGTTCCAATTTTCGAGCGACTGATTGAACGACTCGGCACCATAAAACATCTCACTCATATCGGTAACATTCGACACGTCCCACTTTTCGAGCGGCTGGTTGAACGAACTGGCCTCTGCAAACATCCCAAGCATATCGGTGACGTTTGATACGTTCCAATGATCAAGCGGCTGGTTGAACGAACTGGCGTTCGCAAACATCTCAATCATACCAGTGACGTTTGAAACGTTCCATTTCTCGAGCGGCTGGTTAAACAAGCTGGCATTCTTAAACATCTTAAACATATCGGTAACTTTTGACACGTCCCATGCTTCGAGCGGCTGATTGAACGATCTGGCTTCACGAAACATCTCACTCATATCGGTGACATTTGACACATCCCATGCTTCAATCGGCTGGTTGAACGAGTATGCAAGTGCAAACATCGAGTTCATATCCTTCACCTGACTCAGATTCGGATTGTCCAGAGGAAGCTTGTTAAGAGACGTACAGCATGATGCAAACAAAGCCATACTCTTCCACGACACATTGCCCCAACTGTCGATCGAGACGACGGCTTTCCAACTATGATCGCCTGCATCCGGCGCATCGCACAGAGGATTTTTAAATCTTTTAAATTCGGGATTACAACGGTCATCGTCTGGTCTTCTGGCACATAGAAACATCGCGGGAATCTCTCCGCGCACCCAGATTTGATGGGTACCAGAATTCTTTTTATAAATACACTTTTTATTATCCGTCAGTTCTTTATATTCAAAATCGCCGTCACCCTCACAGTCGAGGTCATACTTAACGGGATATTGCCCACCCACCGAATTCATCGCGACGAGAATATCGATATTATCATTCTCCTCATCAATATCTGTCGTAATCGTATATTTAAAAATATCATCGCCCGAGTTTGGTGCGGCAACTGCGGGGGCAGCAGTGGATGGGGCTGTCTGTTGAACATCATCAGCGGTTTTAGGGACTTCTTGTTTTGTGCCGCAGCTGTTGGCGATCGTGAGCGAAGCGAGGACAATTGCGAGGAGGGTCATTTTTTTCATAGCCATACCTGTTTAAGAATACTTGTAGAACATTTTTTCAAATTGCATAATGGATTTATGCACATTACATGTCCCAACCTAACACATAACCCACATCGTCGCAACATCAAATGCATATGTGGCGCGTGTCGCGACACGCGCCTACATATTACGACCACCTAGGGCCGCCACACAGGGCGGCCCCTACAATTCGCTGGCTTGTCTTTGTGCTGTTGGCGCTACGGCTCGCATGATATGAAATCGGCTTTGCAGATGCGCGCGACTATCGGTTATGCGCCCGATTCAGCCCTGAATGGGCGATGAGAGTTCAGCCCGGGGTGCAGCGTAGCGAAACCCCGGGTAATGGCAACACCAAACATCATTAGCCCTGAATGGGCGACAGAATTAATCGCTAAAGATATATCGTTCGTCATAATCGATACCACACGCTTCAAGAAACGATTTGTATTCATCCGAAAAAGTCTTGTTCGTATGATGTTTCTCCTGATTTTGTATGTATTCGATGGTTTTCGTGATGACAGACGGACTAACGGAAAAAGCGCCATATCCGCTCCGGGGTTACACGCTGCGCGTTCCACCCCGGGCTGAATTCCTGTGCCCTTTTGGGGCACTGCACATCATCAATTTACAATCGAACCCACAGGGCTGGACGAACGCCCATTTTTTCGTTGTTGACGCTGCGACCATCGTCGCTGACATCACCGAATCTGCCCACGTGGGCGGCATAGCCGGCATCATAGCCCGGCGAACGCAGCCACCAGAGCGTTGTACAGCCATTTTCTGCGCATTCGGCGGAAGTCCCGATTGCATTTTTGTTCACAACATACATCGTGGCCTTTGCCGTTCGTGCATCTCTTGCCGATTCGTTTGGCAAATGATTCATGTCGGTGATTTCATCTACGGGTATTCCCTCGATTGACGCAGAATCTGTGAAATAGGCAGGATTTCTGGCGTCTTCCAAAGAAAGCAGGAAAACGTCATCGTCCGTGTCATGGCCGCCTGCTGTTCCATTAAACGAATTGTCGGGGTTCGTGAGATGCGTTGTGACGATTTGCTGTTGTTCCTCAGCGCTGAATGCCGCATTTCTGAAATCACCGTTGAGCCAGCCGCGCAGCGAGCAGTTTTCCCAGGTGACGGATTTCTTTTCGGTATTGTATGGTTTGGCGTCGATCACGAATTTCGACAGCAGCAGCACTTTTTGGTTTGTGCGGTCGACTTCGAGTACGCGCCATTGCAGGGGCGCCGGTGCGTCGGTCTCCTGCGGGTAGTTGCCAAATGATACGGTGGTGCCTGCCGTGATGTTGGTGTCGATGCACCGGCCCTCGATCTTTGCGCAACGATCGTCAGAAGCGGGGGCGGCGGCTGCGGGGCCTGAATTAGCGGGAGCATCAGCGGTTGCTGGATCGGCTGGTTGAACACTGTTTGCGGATTTTGAAGATTCTTGTTTTGTGGCGCAGCTGCAGACGATCGCGAGCAACGTGAGGGCGAGTGTGAGGAGCGTGAGTTTTTTCATAGTGATACCTGTAAGAGAAGGGGTGTGAATTATCATATGGGGTTCCATATGATATGGCACACACAGGGGGTATGTGGAAATGCATCGCAAAATCCCCTGGCAGGCAATTCGTGCCAACCGGAGGCTATATATGTGAAACGTCTGTAGCGTTCATTTCATTCCTGGGTCGTCCCTACATTACGGGCGACCACATTGGTTCGCCCCAACATTAGGATTGATGTAAATCCCCTTTATCCCTTGTTCATTTCGCACCATAACTCGCTAAATGCGAAATGGCGAGCGAAGAGTCTTCGCAATGCGAAATTTAAAGCCGCGTATCGCGCAGCGATAGCGGCTTTGCGAAGGCGTATCGGCGTAGGGGCGGCCCTGTGTGGCCGCCCGCAAGCCGATAGCCGGAGCGCGTCGGGCGTATTGTCGAGCGCGCCGTGCGGTCCGCATGGCGCGCTCGACAATAGCCCGCGCAATATAATTCTATACAAATCTTAATGGCTTTGTTGTAAACGCACGAACCGGACACATCAAAAGTGGTTGACTCGTATAACCCATCGCATATAATCGCAATTTATAGCATTGTTGCATTTTACGGCAATGCGATTGATATATAAACCAAAACAATGGCGGAGGCTGATATTATGAGTAAATACAATTTAAGCATTATAGCTGCGATTGCGATTCTATTCGCTGTTGCCGGGTGCAAGACTGTTAAAGATGCGGCAGATATCAAAGATGCCGTTATAAATGACGATGCGGATAATATAAAAGATGATGCGGGCAACAAAGATGCGGATTGTGCAGACCACTGCACAACGGTTGAGAACGACGATTCCCTGAATGAGCCTCCGGAATATAACGATGAAGCCCCGAGACCTTTCCGGTTTACCGTGCGCACCTGCAAAAGTGAAAAATATGAAATTCCCCTGGTTGGCGCTGAAGATTTTGATGTTGAGCTGATCGGTGATGAAATAAATGATTATCACATTGATTACGATCTCGACTGCGACGGTGACGGCGTCTATGAAAAGACGCATCAGACCGGTAATGTGATTTGTGATTTAGCGCCGGGAAGTCACCATATTGCCATTCGCGGCACTATTCCTGGCATTCAGTTTGACACCGGGTCGCATGCGCCGAATTCCGACTGCCTGAAAAAAAATACAAATAGCCGTGTTGTCTCGTTGGATCAATGGGGGGATATCCAATGGAGAAATCTTTCAAAAATGTTCAGCTGCGAAAATGCGGATATCTATGTGGGAACCTCAAAGGGAGGCATAAAATCCTCCCCGGATTTCTGGAACGGATACAGGCGGTATTATAACGCTAAAGATGTGCCGGATTTGAAGTATATCCGAAGGCTGAGCTGCGTGGGCTGCGCATATACCGATTATCGCGGCAGCTTTGAAAAATGGGATGTTTCCGGCATTACCAACATGAGCTATATGTTCAGCAGCATTTCACGATTTGATGTCTGTAACAGCTGCAACACTCTGAATGGCGAGTTTAATCAGGATATCAGCGGCTGGAATACTTCGAATGTGCGGAATATGAGTGGCATGTTCTATGGCTGCCATGCGTTCAATCAGCCTATCGGCAAATGGAACACTTCCAATGTTACCGATATGAGTTCGATGTTTTATGATGCCGGCAGTTTCAACCAGCCTATCGGTAAATGGGATACTTCAAATGTTACCGATATGTCTGATATGTTTGCAGATGCACTTGCATTCAACCAGCCGATTGCATCCTGGAATATTTCCTCTGTTGAAAGCATGCGCAATATGTTTTATGAGGCCTGGAACTTTCAGCAGGATCTTTCCAAATGGGATGTTAAAAACATTATCACGAACGATATGCTGGGATGCGAATTTGATAAAAAACATGCGCCAAAGAATTATATTGCTTCCAGCGAGTGCAGTGATGCGGCGAAGCCGTGATTGGCGGAGGGCTGCTCAGCTCTTTGGCGGGGGCTGGGCAGATCTATAGAAAATAATAAATGCAGCAGCCCAGTGGTGGCCCGGATATAACAGGAATTGTGTGAATGCCAGACAAACGTCACATCGAAGTCGTCGCAGCCCTTATCATTAAGGACGGCTTATTTTTCGCCGCTCGCCGGGGACCCAACAAATCCCATGCGGGATGCTGGGAATTTCCGGGGGGCAAGATTGAACCCGGTGAAACGCCGGCCGAAGCTCTGCGGCGTGAGTTGTATGAAGAACTGCGCATGGATGCGCATCCGGTGGAATTCGTGCAGATGCGCACGACCGAAATGCCCGACCTCGACATTCACGTGCATTTGTACCGGACGCTGCTGGAAAGCGAGAATTTTGAGAGTCTGGAGCATTCCGGGACGGCCTGGCTCACGATGGAACAGGCAAAAAAACTCGAATGGACGCAGGCCGATCGCGCTTTTTTGGATGATATCGATATCGAATTGCAAAAGAATCGATCGATTTGGGAAGCGCTGCCCGAAGAACTCGAATCCTTGCCGACCCGTGCCGGCGGAAAGCATCTGTTCCGTGCCATCCAGCGGCCCTGGGATGCCCGCGTGAAATCCCGAAGCATCGGGCACAGCGGCATGATGCTGCTCAACACCCGGTATGACTGCAGCCAGATGCGGGTTGCACAGCAGATCCATGCAGACGACGACACGACGCGGATTATTTTTGAATTATGCGATGGTGCGCGCATCGAAACGATTCACATGCCGCGGTTTATCAAATCGCCGCGCGTGACGCTGTGCTTGTCGACCCAGGTGGGCTGCGCGATGAACTGCGCTTTTTGCGCAACCGGGACGCTGGGGCTGCGGCGCAATCTCACCGCTGCCGAAATCGTTCAGCAGGTGAGCCTTTCGTGCGATTTGCTTGGCCCCCACAAAACCCACGAGATCAATCTGGTCTTTATGGGCATGGGCGAAGCGCTGATGAATACGGCGAATGTGCTCAAGGCGATTGAGATTATGGCGCATCCCGATGGATTGAATATCGCGCCTGTCCGCATGACGCTGTCGACTTGCGGGGTGCTTTCGGAACTGCCCAGACTGTGCGATTCTCCCTATCGTCCCAATCTGGCCATCAGTCTGCATGCGACCACCGACGAACTGCGTTCGAAGCTGATGCCTGTCAATCGCAGATTTCCTCTGGCCGAGATTCACAAAGCGCTTTTGAACTGGCCCTATCGTTCGCACGAAAAACTGCTCATCGAATATGTGCTGCTCAAAGACGTGAACGACAGCGAAGCCGATGCGCAGCGGCTGGCTGAATTTGCGCGCGATTTGCCGCACAATATCAACATCATTCCGTATAACGAAACGCCGCACGACCAGTTCCATGCGCCCGAATCGGATGGTATTCAGCGGTTTATATCGTGGCTGCAGGAAAACGGCTGTTTTGTGACGCTGCGCGTGGCGCGCGGCGTGCAGGTCGGCGGCGCATGCGGCCAGCTGATGGCCAAAATGCAGCAATCTCAGGGGGATTTGTAGTCGCGCTGGATCAGATGCGCCACGCCCATCATGTGATAGGTGCAGGGCATGGTGTCGCAAAGCGTGAGCGACTGGATTTGGTAGCCCAGCTGCCCGAAATACTGGCATTCGCGGGCGAGCGCAAATGCGGTTGGCGACACGATGATGATATGATTTGCACCAAATTTTTGGCAGTATTCCGCGACCTGCATGGAGTAGGGCAAGCGGTTGCTGTGCATCAGAATGATGTCGGCACGCCGTCCCGAATAGTATCTTTTGACCAGATAGTGATCGGCGGTATCCGTATAGAAACTGGTGTTCTGCCAGCCATTCCGTTCGGCATTGTACTGTGCCGACTGAATCGCCGGCCATGATGCATCGATACCTGTATATTCATGGGCTTTGAACAGGCTGGTATGCGTACCGCAGCCGCAGCCGATTTCGAGCACTTTTCCGGCCGGAAGGTCTTTTAAAATCTGCCCGATGGTCTGCCGAATCAGATGGGCGTTGTCGGGATTTACCGGTGTCCATGCGCCTTTGAGCGCATACAATACATTGCCGCAGTCGTCGATATCATAGCCGTACCACGGTGTGGGAGACAAGGCTTCGGGCTTTGGATAAACATGAGAACCGTGCGGCGGCAGCACTTGCAGAATGACGGAAATGCCGAGCATTTGTGCGATCTTTTGGCCTGCACAGCGCACCCTTTGAGCAAATTCCGGCTGCGGATACAGGATAATCCGGCGGTTATTATCTTTATCGGGCAAATGTCGGGCTTCAAAACCGATGCGCAGATTCTGCGGCAAATCGAGTTCGGCGAGGTGCGTCTGAACTGCGGTGATCAAATCGTTCAGTTCCGGTACCTGCAGCACACATGATTGAAGCGGGATAATGCTTTCATCTTTTGGAAATGCGGTGATATCCTCGCCATCACATTGGAGCGCCAGCAGTTCTGGGCGAGCAGTGATACCGAGGGTATGGTTCAAGACGAGGGCTTCGGCGCGGCAGCGGTAGGCAGTTTGCCGGATTGCGGGCAAAAAGCCGATCTGATCGGGAAGCGTGCAGAATTTCTGCAAAAGCCGAATCCAGTTCTCTTTTCTGAACTGTGTTTGTGCACGATAATGCATGCATTGAAACTGGCATGCCGGACATGCGCGCCACTGCGCGCACAGGGCTTCACAGCGATCGGGCGATGGCTGTATGACATCGTTCAATACAGCAAATCTGCGGCGCGCATGCTTATCCGTCTCGTCTGCCTGCGGTTCGGCGGCAGACACGATTTCGCCGGGCAATACATTGGCGATGCGGATTTTGTGGCCGTCTTCGTCGCTAACTGCCAGCCCCTCGCCACGAAACAGGAGTCTGGATATGGTGTAGGTCATGGTTTTGTTCCCAATCACGGTCATTCATCTCTACCCAAAGCATCCTGCGGTACTGGCTTATGGCTTATGGCTTGTGGCTTATGGTCTGAATCCAGGGGTAATCCAATCACCTCTATAAGCTATAAGCCATAAGCTATAAGCATTCCTCGCTCACATTTGGAAGACAGCACCAGATTTACTTGTTTTTTTTCACCGGCTGGATGCCCTGTCGGTTGCCGAAATCGATGTTGCCTGCGTCGCCGGGATTTTTGCGAACGGTTGGTTCATTTCGGAATGCCGAAAAGACGATGAGCACGAGCATGCCGCAGCCAAAGAACGAGCCGCCGGCGCGCGGGAAATCGAGCACAAACGCGATAAACAGCGCAATTGCGCCCAGAATCGCCGTGACGATGAGGAACAGTTTCCAGGTCGCAAATTTGGGCGCCGGATTTTCTTCGAAGGGCTCCTCAACGGGTTCCTGATGCTTTTGGGCTTCGAGGTCTTTCTGCAGACAGCAATTCTTGTATTTTTTTCCGCTGCCGCATGGGCATTTTTCATTTCGGCCTACTGCCATCGTATTATCTCCACAGGTAAAACAGAATCGGCACAAGTGCCGATATGTGCGCCAAACACAGCGCAGGCGCGCAATCTACCGCAACTCGGGTGCAATAGGAAACGAAAAATCGACGTGTTCCTGCGGGGCGTGTCCTGCATTCCGCAGATTAGAGACACCTGCCTGGCTCGACACAATAATGATCTTTGTCACATTCAACTATTATTCTTCAGAAAGCTATCATTATCCTGCCCGGAATTCAGCAGCATCTTTTTGGCAAACTCCAGTGCGATTGGGTTCATATTTTCCATGGCAGTGGCGAAATTAAAATCGTAGTTATCATCACCAAACAGGCAATCTGATACAGATTTAAGTGCAACAAAATCGACCTGATTGCGCATACAAACCTGTGCAATTGCACAACTCTCCATTTCTATAAACAGCGGATGAAAGGTATCGGAGATCCATTGGGCGCGTTCTCCGCGTTTTGCGAACCAGTCGCCAGTTACCCCTGTGCCGCACAAATACGGCACTTGCATTTGATCAAGCACAGACTTTGTCTTTTCAATTCGACCAGCCGGAAACTCAACGAGATTGACCGTACTGACAAGTCCGATAGGATCTCCGCATCCCGTTGTATCAACATCGTGCTGTATGAATTTGTCAGCGATCATCAGGGTTCCGATTTCGACATTTTTGAAGCAGCCGGCAACCCCCACGTTTATGATGAGGCTGGGATGATAGAGTGATATACACAGCTGCGCAGCCATCGCGGCATTGACTTTTCCTATGCCTCCGACAAAAGCCAGAATATCATTTGTTATTCTATAAAAACTGACACCTGCTACTGTCTGTATTTGAGTTGAGACATTATCGCGCAGCAATGACTCGATTTCTTTAGGCATAGCATAATACAGAGCAATCTGTGTGGCTGCCGCACCCTTGGTCTGTGGATTTGTCTGCGTATCCGTATGGCTGTCTGCCGGTATATCTTTTTTACATCCAGTCAACAGTGGCATGGAACCAAGCGTTGCTGCACCGACCGCTGCTCCCATTATTTTCAACAATGATCTTCTGGATAATTGTTCACTCATCTGCGTAATCCTTAAATAGATATCAGTCGATACTGATTCGACACCAGTGACGACATCTAAAACATTTTATGTGTTGCATAAAGCCCAAATTTAGTCCGTGCATATCGCAGATTCAGAGGCGCAGCCGCCAGCGCCCAAGCGGGGCGCTTGATGTTAACCGTGGGTGGAGCGCAGCGTCACCCACGGATCCGACGCACCGCAGGTGCGCCCGGCATAGGGTGCGCGGCGTATCGCAGATAGCCGCGCAGGCCGTGCGTATCGCAGATAGCACGGCCAGATACGAAAAATACATACACGTGTGTGATGGTAATACTTGAATATGCGACGGATTCGGGCTAAACCGTTGCGCCGATCTGTCCGGCGTGACAGATGGATTGTTTCATCGGCCTGGTGCCGGATTCTTTGAGGAATTCTTGCGTGGAAGCAGAAAAAATAGACATGTCGGGAGCAGAGCGCGCACATGATATCCCGACACCCGAGGAATGCGTCTCGGGCGATTATGCGCTTGCCGTTGAGAAGGAGCCCAAGCGTGTGCTGACCGGTTTTTCGGCGATGATGATCGTCGTGGCGAGCATGGTCGGAACAGGTGTTTTTGCGACGTCGGGCATGCTTTTCGATGTGCTGGATCATTCGTCGACGTCGATTTGGACGATTCTGATTGCATGGCTGATTGGCGGCATTGCGGCGTTTTTCGGCGCGATTTCGTATGCCGAGCTCGTGTCGATGTATCCGCGCAATGGTGGCGAATATCAGATTTTGTCGAAAGTCTTTCACCCGGTGATTGGATTCGTGGCGGGGTGGATTTCATTGATCGTTGGTTTTTCTGCGCCAATTGCGTCAACGGCAATTCTTTTTAGCGAATATGTCGGGCAGGCGCTGCCGGTGCTGAGCAAGTTCTGGCTGGCATTTATTGTGATTGTGCTGCTGTCGGTGGTGCATGGCGTGAAAGTGACGTTTGGCAGTGCGGTGCAGAACTTTTTAACGGTTGTGAAAGTGCTGCTGGTGACCGGATTTATCGCTGGCGGCATTTATCTTGGCGATTTCTCGCAGCTTGCCAATCACTCGGCCTCGCAGACGGCGTCGCAGATTTTGTCGCCGGGGTTCGCGACGGGCCTGATTCTGGTGACCTACGCGTATACGGGATGGAATGGCTCGGTTTATATTGCGGGTGAAATCAAGAATCCGTCGCGTGCACTCCCCAAGGCGCTGGCGCTCGGAACGGGTCTGGTCACGCTGATTTACCTGGCTTTGAACACGGTCTTTCTGATTTCGGCGCCCGTGGACGAGCTGTATGCGGCGCTGCATGAAGGCGGCGAAAACGCCAATACGGTCATCGGCGCGGTGGCGGCAAAAGCGCTGTTCGGCTCGGGAATCGGCACGGCGTTCTCTCTTATCATCGCTTTCTTACTGCTCAGTTCGCTGTCGGCCATGATCATGGCGGGTCCGCGCATTTATCAGAGCATGGGCGAGGATTACCGTGCATTTCGTTTCTTAACAAAGCGCAAGGGCAGTTCCGGACCATTCTGGGCCATTGCGCTTCAGGCTATCATTGCCATCGGGATGCTCATGACCGCACGATTCGATGAGCTCATCACCTATATGGGATTCACGCTGTCGATTTCGACGGCGCTCACTGTCGTCGGCGTTTTCGTGATGCGCCGCAGACGTCCGGACATGATTCGCCCCTATAAATGCTGGGGTTATCCGGTCACACCTGTGATTTTCCTGTTGCTGTCGCTGTGGATGGTTGTTTTCACGTTTATGGATCGTCCGGCTGTGGCTTTTGTCGGGGCAGGAACCATTGTCTTTGGCGTTTTGCTGTATTTTCTTGTGCGTCCGACCAAAAATCCGCTGTCCGGCAGTTCGGACTGATTGTCATAAGGCGGAAAGTCGCGTATAATTTTGAGCGTTTTTGTGTGCGGGCTATGGCGTGAACGCCATACGCCCTGCGGCCCGTGCTATTGGCTGCGCCAATACGCCCGGGCTTGTTGAACTCGCAAATCGGGAGAGAATAACGGATGATTTTAGATAACCAGATGAGCTCTGCGCTCTGTGCCGCACTCAAGGATGCACAGGATCTTGCACAAAAAAACAAGCAGGAGAACGTCGAGATTGAGCATGTTCTGCTGAGTTTGCTGGCCGTGGACGGCAATGTATCGCGTCTTTTCCGCGATACCGGTATGGATATCAACTATCTGATTCGCCGTCTGGAGCGCGAGGTTGAAGGATTTCCCAAGTCGTACAAGACGAATCCGGCGGTTGCCGGCAGCAAGCTTGATCAGGCTTTGCAGTATGCATTCGAAAACGCCCAGAGCAATGCGAGAACATATGCAGAAACCTACGATTTTATAGCGGGTGTGACCCGCGTGCCATCGGGCAGTGCATCGGTGATGCTGCGATCGATGAACATGACGGCGCTCTCGATTCAGGGTGCGATGCTGCGCATCGGTGCCCAGCCGGAACCTGCAAATACAGGATTCTCGCCATTCAGCCAGGGTTATGGAAATTCCGGTACGGCATTTGGTTCACCGGCGATGAATTTCAATGCGCCAAACGCGAACTTCAATACGCCAAACGCAGGATTTAATGCGCCTGCAGCGCCCAATGCCTATAATGCGCTCAGCAGCGCGCCCAATGCGTACAATGCCAACAATTATAATTACAACCAGCCGGCTCAGAATCAGCCGGTTTATGGCGGTGGTGCAGCAGCTGCAGCACCTGCGGCGGCGCAGTCAAATCAGCAGATGCCTCAGATGTGGCGTCCGCTTTCGGGCAATCTGCCCAATGTGCAGAAGCTCACGACCGACTGGACGCTTCTGGCGACCCAGGGCCGCTTGAAGCCGTGTTTGGAACGCGACCTCGAAATCCGTCGCATGATTCAGATTTTGATGCGCAGAACCAAGAACAATCCCGTCATCGTTGGCGAGCCCGGCATTGGCAAAAATACGCTGGTGATGGGACTTGCGCAGAGAATCGTGCGCGGCGAAGTGCCCGACAGATTCAAAAACGTTTCGCTGCTCAAGCTCGATTCGACGACGGTATTTGGCGGCGACGATTTCCGCAGCGGCTATGAGGAATGCTTTAAGATTTTGATGAACGAGATCACCAACGCCAAGGGCCGCGTGATTCTTTATATTCCGCGGTTGTTTGCGTATGGCCGCCGCTCAAGCGATCTGGTCGCGGTTTTGTCGAAATACCTGTCGCGCGGCGATTTGCTCGTGATTACGGCTGCAAGCGACAAAGATCAGAAAAAGGCTTTCGAAGACCAGCCGCTTTGTGCGCCGCTGTTCCATCCATTCACGCTCGAAGAGCCCACGGTTGAGAATGCGACCCAGATGCTGCTTGGCATCAAGCAGATTTTTGAGGTTCATCATGGCGTGCCCATTACGGATGAGGCAATTGCTGCCGCAGTATCACAGTCCAAGCGCTATATCACGACGCGCCATCTGCCCGATAAGGCTGTCGATTTGATCGACGAAGCCGCAGGCAAAGTGCGTATGGAGCTCGATTCGATGCCGGCTGGCGGCGATATCATCCGCGACCGCATGAATGATCTGCGCACAGAAATCTCGATGCTCGCCCGCACGCCGTCCGAAAAGAACAATGCGCGCCGCGCTGAACTCGAAGCCGAGCTCGTTCAGAAATCGAGCGAACTCGAGAATTTCAAACGCCAGTGGCAGGAAGAAAAACAGGCAATTGCCGAAATCACGGCGATTAAATCGGCCATCGAACGCGCCAATGTCGAGATGGAGCAATATCGCCAGCGCGGTGATATCCTTGGTGAACAGAACATTCGTTACGGCAAGCTGCTCGATTTGAATACCAATCTCAAATCGCTTGAAGCCAAGCTCGACGGGCGTCCAAGAATCGTCAAGAATTCCGTCGGACCCAACGAAATCGCCGAGACCATCGCTACATGGACCGGAATTCCGGTCGCCAAGATGCTCGAAGACGAGGTCAAGAAACTCCTCGCCATCGAAGAGAATCTGGGCAAGCGCGTGATTGGTCAGGATCAGGCGGTGAAGGCCATTGCTTCGGCCGTTCGCCGTTCCAGAACCGGACTTCAGGATCCCAATCGCCCCATCGGCAGCTTCATTTTCCTTGGGCCTTCGGGTGTCGGTAAAACGGAGCTGGCAAAAGCATTGGCCGAATTCCTGTTCGATGACGAAGGCGCCATCGTTCGTCTCGATATGAGCGAATATATGGAAAAGCATGCAGCCGCAAAGCTGATCGGTGCGCCCCCGGGATATGTCGGTCACGAAGACGGCGGTGTGCTCACCAATGCCGTGATGGAAAAGCCTTATTCTGTTGTGCTCTTCGATGAAGTCGAAAAAGCGCATCCCGATACGTTCAACGTGCTGCTGCAGCTGCTCGATGACGGTCGTCTCACCGATTCCAAGGGACAGGTCGTCGATTTCAAGAACACCATCATCGTCATGACGAGCAATCTGGGCGCGAAATTCATTCTGGAATACATCCGCACCGACCCCGAAATGATGAAGACCAAGGTGATGGAAGCCCTCGAAAACCATTTCCGCCCCGAATTCCTGGGCCGTATCGATGGCAAGATCATCTTCAATTCGCTCACCAAAGACAACATCCGCAGAATCTTTGGTCTGCAGATGAAGCGCATTCACAAGCTGCTCGACAACCGTGGTCTCACGCTCGAAATCGACAAACCGGCCGAGGATTTCCTGGTAGAGCAGGGTTATCAGCCCGAATTCGGTGCGCGTCCGATCAAAAAAGCCATCATCGATTACATTCAGGAGCCGCTCTCGATGCTGCTTCTGGCTGAGAATTATCCCGAAGGTGCCACAATTACGGCGACCTATAAGGAAGGCGATGATGCGCTGACGTTTGGCAAGCGATTGCCGTAATTTGCGCTTCATTTTTTCGTGGCTGCGCGCCGCAGGTGTTTGCTGTCTTTTGGTTTTTTGGACAGCCTGCGGCCGTAAGCTACAAGGTACGCTCGCACGGGCGACCACACGGGGTCGCCCCTACTCGCTTCGGGGCTTCAAGCTCCAAGCTCCAGGCTCACTTCACCATCCCAACTGCTTTAAACAGCTCCATGAACACCTTTGACGTCGAGAACGGCGCATCCAGGATTTCATCGCAGGTGACCGAGTGGATATTGAGTGTGGCATTATCGAGCGGATAGCCGGTGATCAGCACTGTTCCTTTGCCGTCGATGATATCGACCGGGATATATTCCACAGATTTGGGCCGCAGACACCAGGTGGCGCGTTTGTCGTATTCGATATTTTCTGCGCCGTTTGCAAATACGCCCAAAATCGGGCTGATGATGAGCTTTGAGCGCAGTCCCGGTTGAATCTGGATGTCGTAATCTATTTTGACATCCGCAATGCCGAAATCAACGCCGGGCGCTGAGATGGTGATGCGCGTACTGTTCTTGTCCAGATTTTGTATATCGAGCGAAATACCGCCTTCGACCGGCAGAACATTGGTTTCTCCTGCCTCATTGCGTTTCCAGTAATACTGGTAACTGTTCTGAAATACGATGTGATAGTTTTTGTATATCACGCGGTAAACAAACCAGTTTGCATTGCGAATCCACAGACCATAATCTGTATAATGCTCGATCACGCTTGTGACGTAGTCGGGATTGGATTGCTCCATACTCTCGAGATAGTGCGTTCGCGAAGAATCAGACATGGCATGGATGACATAATCTGTTCCCGACGGCTGGAACTGGTGGGTCATCACTTCGGCCGCAGATGAATACATCGAAAAGATCTTTCCGGGATGCTCGGTGAGGAAGTCTTTGGTCATCTGGACATCGGAGATCATTTCTTTGAAATATGCATCGAGCTCAGGTTCGTATGTGCCGTTTGTTTTTATGGTATGCTCGCGCGCATAAACGACGCCGACCGAGATGATGCCCGAAGCTGCGATGGCGAGTGCGAGGGTTGTATAGAGTGGTCTGTGGAATTTTCGGGGATGCTTTTTATACCGTCTGATGAGGAATGACAGGAGTTCGCATGCAGCGATGGTATACAGTAAAAGACACAGGATTTCGCGCAGTTCTGCGCCGCCGCCGCTGAAATAATGGTATTCCATTGTGGCGCCCAGCGTCGTCATGCAGCAGAAAGACAAAACGCCATATTTGGCAATGGCTTTGTCGTCGGCTTTGTGTCTGATAAGCTGTACAAAATAGAATATAAGCAGAACAAATGTGAGTATAGTCCAGCGGTTAAGATCGATTTCATAGAAGTAGAAGAACTTGTTTCTGGGCATGTTGTAATACCATTTCTGGTAATCCGAGATGGCGAAATTCCCATGCAGCCATGCGTCGAAATGACCTCGCGACAGCAGGAATCCGGTGATGAGGATAAACAGTGCGCTGGTGACGATCTGGATGCCCAGGGTGCGCAGCACGACGGCTGCAGAACGCTTGCGGATGATGGTTGTCACAAATATCATGCAGTTCAGGGAAAGCCAGACGCACAGACCGTAATCGTTGCTCCAGCAGAACGCGAATCCCGACATTGCCGAAAGCCCGAGTACGGCCAGTTCATGCCGATATTTGAATTCCGCAAACTTACGTCGAATCAGGATAAGCCACAGACCACCTGCGACAAGGACGAGCGGCAGTATCATACCGCGTATGCCGCGCCCCGAATTACCGGCGACAAAAATGCGGCAAAGCGCTTTGGTAAAATAGGAAACCGTATGGATATCATCCAAAAAGATGAGCATCATGCAGGCCAAAAACGGAATCAGTCCGTTGTATTTGAAATAGCATCTGCACAATCCATAGATCATCAGGGGAAATGCCATCAGCGACATGATGTTGCAGGCAAGCATGCTGGCACCAAAGGTGCCGCCAAGGATCTGTGTGAGCGTGCTCGTGAGCCACAGATGGCCGGGGCCCAGATACATCGCAAAATCCTGGTATGGAATCTGTCCGTCCAAAAACCTGCGGATGACATTATAGTTCTGGAAAGTGCCGTTAATGGCCAGAAAGTCGCCGTTCTGTGAATGCCCGAGTGCATAGAAGAAAAAAACAATCAGGCTCAGCCCAAGGCTGATAAAAAACGCTTTTTTAGAATCGAAATCAGACAGATTAAGGTGCAACAGTTTCATAATCACAAAGGTATGAACACAGCACGCCGTCGCTCATCGCAGGATGGACGGCGTTGTTTGTGGCTGTGTGAAATTAGATGGAATCGAACCGCAGAAAATGCATCGAGAAATTGCCTCGTCCATGGGTGATGGTGCGCAGTTTCATCGAATAGCCGAACATATTTCTCAGCGGAACGACGGCATGAATCACGCTTCGCAGCGGGTCGGAATCGAGGTTTTCGACGATGCCTTTTCGCTGGGTGAGATCCGACATCAAATCGCCGATGCTGTCTTCGGCCGAAATGATATCGACGGCCATGAGCGGTTCGAGGATGCGCACGCCGGCTTTTTTGTAGGCGTTTCGCACGGCTTCGCCAGCGGCGATGCGCGATCCGATCAGATTGACCTGGCCCTTGGCATCGAGTCCGATCGCGGTGATGCGCACCTCGGCATCGGTCATTTCGAAACCATTGGGGCCATAGAGCATGGCGTCTTTGGCGGCCTGAACCACGGCATCGGTGATTTCGGGCCTGATATATGGATGGCCTTCGGGCAGGTCGAGTTTGCATACCAGCCCGGCGTCGCGGTCGAGCGGCTGCACCGAGACCGAAACATTGCCAAAGATGATATCGTCTTCGTGTTCGCGTTCGAACTGCGCAGTTTCGCTCGCTTCTCCGACGAGCGCTTCCTTGCATACAACGCTGGGATTTCCGGTGCGCACCGCGACATTGTATTCGCGCCGCAGCCGCTCGCAGACGACTTCCAGATGCAGCTCGCCCATGCCGCGCAGCAGCATATCGCCGGTCTGTTCGTCTTCTTCGAAAATCACGGTCGGATCTTCTTCGTGAATGGCGTTGAGCGATTCGACGATTTTGTCCTTGTCTTTGATGGATTCCGGCTCGATCGAAATCGACATCACGGGATCGGTCGACTGCAGCTTTTCGAGCAGGATTTGTTTGGACGGATCACAAAGCGTGTCGCCCGTTGCCATGCCTTTGGTCTTGGCAATGGCGATGAGCTCGCCGGCTGCTGCCGACTCGACGCGATCGGCGCGGTTCGCATACAGCCTGAAGATATGCTTAATCTTGAACGACTGCTTTTGGGTCGCGTTAAAGATGGCGTCGCCTTCGTGCAATACGCCCGAATAGATACGGATAAAAGCCAGACGTTTGGCTTCGATTTGCTGAATTTTAAAGATAAATCCGCAGAATTTTTCCTTTTCGGAGCGGATTTGTTCGACGGGATTGCCCTTGAAATCGGTGCCGACGAGCGGCGGGAGGTCACCGGGCGCCGGCAAATAATCGACGACGCCGTCCATCAGCGGCTGGATGCCCTTGTTTTTGAGCCCCGAACCGCAAAACACCGGCACGGCCTTGAAATCGATGGTCGCGCGCCGCAATGCGGCTTTAATCTGATCCTCGGAAATCTCGGCGCCTTCGAGATAGGCTTCGGCGATTTCGTCGTCGGCATCGGCCAGTTTTTCGATGAGCGCATCCCGGGCGGTTTCGACATCGCCGGCCATATCGGCGGGAATCGGGATTTCGATGATGCTTGCGCCCTGATCGGCCTCGTCAAACCGCATGGCCTTGCGGGTGATCAAATCGACCACGCCGCAGAACACCTGGTTGTCGAAGATGGGCAGCTGCACGGGAATCGGATGTCCGCCAAGAACGTCGTGGATTTCGCGCACACAGCGGTCGAAATCGGCGCCCGGACGGTCCATCTTGTTGACGAAGGCGATGCGCGCCACGTGATACCGGTTGGCCTGATACCACACGGTTTCGCTCTGAGGCTCGACGCCCGCAACGGCATCATAAAGCGCAATCACGCCGTCCAGCACGCGCAGACTGCGTTCGACCTCGACTGTAAAATCGACGTGGCCCGGTGTGTCGATGAGGTAGATATCGTTGCCTTTCCACTCGATTTCGTTCACCGCGCTGCTGATGGTGATGCCGCGTTCTCGCTCCTGGTCCATAAAATCCATGGTCGCCTGTCCGTCGTGCACCTCGGCAATGCGCCACGTTCGCCCCGAATAGAACAGAATGCGCTCGCTGACGGTCGTCTTGCCGGCGTCGATGTGTGCCATAATTCCAATATTTCTGACATTGTCTTTGCGACTGGCTGCCATGTTTTTCTCCGTAATGGTTGATTCTGGGGTGGGCATTGCGATCCCACAAACGAACGATTATACCATAACAGTTGATTCGCGAAACGACTTTGCGCTGTTTTTGTGTATTTTTGCCTGCGCTTTGCGCCTTGCGGCGCATACGCTCCGGCCGGCCGTCTATTTTTCGGGAAGCGGCGCGCCGCTTCCCGAAAAATACGCCGGCCGATGCTTTGTATGGAAATCTAAGAGGCACCGCTTTTCTTTTTCTGGGGCTCTGCCCCAGACCCCGCCAAAGGGCTAAGCCCTTTGGAATCCACAATAATGT
>JAEEGL017239145.1_pt1 | contig 19917 bp, 19 predicted proteins | sample 9134231 | NCBI WGS metagenome assembly JAEEGL01 (sample SAMN16246548, study PRJNA631951) | gut metagenome | biome: gut microbiome; feature: rumen; material: fiber-attached | host: Bos | place: Iran: Karaj | collected 2018-10 | reverse complement strand
TGGACTCTTCTGTATCCATATTCCCGGGCTCACTACCATAAACATTCATCGTAGAGATGAAAACAAAAGCCTTAGGCACGCCTGCTTTTTCCAATGCATCACATAAATGGATCGTCCCCGTATAGTTTACATCGTAAAATGCCCGTTTTTCTGCTTCCGTTTTCGGATAGACATGTGCCTTTCCGGCAGCATGCAACACAACATCATACTTATATGGCAAATCTGGAACATCTATCACGAAATTTGCCTTTAGCATATCTTCGTTTGTGATGCCTATAGTTGTTACATCATAAATCTTGTCCAGTAACGGCTTCGCGTTGTGACCCAAAAAACCAGTGCCGCCAGTAAACAGTAACTTCTCCATTTTACTTAAATGCTTCAAAATTCTTATATACCTCCTCAAAAGGAGCAATATCATCTTTATTATAAATAAACGTGCATTTTGCTTCACGAAAATCTCTCCACCATTCTGGCTCACAAATAATTCCGCCTTCCACGCGCTTGGCATAGTCAATCACCTCGCTCATGCTAGTAAACGGTTCAAATTCCTTGCGGTCAGCAGGATCAATATATCCTTGCTCCATTCCCTTGCACCAGAGGTAGTCAAGGGGCATTCCAGCAAACATTCCAGTAGAGTTCCAAGCAGATGCTCTGAAGTTGGTTTCCATAAAGTACATGGTTCCATCCTTGTCAATCAGGAACTCCACTTCGAACACCCCTTCAAAACCGATCTCTTCAAACATAGAAATGAGTTTTCTCTCCATCTCTTTGTCAGTAAACATACAGACATCATGGTAAGGGCTATAGTATGCAGGTATCAGGTACTTCCATGTCATCTGGGTCACAATCTGCATCTCCTTGCCGTGGTTAATAGTATAGCCCTCTAACGCCATTTCGTTTTGCTTATCCACATAGTGCTGAACCATCAGTTCTTCACTGGCCACCCTTTCCATCACACCCACCAGTTCCTCTTGGTTTTTGCAGACGAACACGTCAGCTTTCCAGTTGCCCACGTTTGGCGATATGTCCTTGGTTATAACAGGATACCACAAATCCTTGGGAATTTCACCTCCCTTATGAATGATATAAGACTCAAGTACATTAAAACCATGTCGTTTGGCACATTGCTGAATCTCAAACTTATCAATAAACCGATTGATACGACCTTGTTCACCAGCATTATAGCTGATGAATTTGTCTTTCCATTCATTATAATGTAGGTCAAAGAATCCTACCGTTTTATCATCTGAGAATACCAGGAAAGGCTTCACCTTCTCGTTCCCATACTCACGCATCAAGAGTTCATAACCCTCCTGAATGCTATCCACCTTATGCAATTTTGAGATGTATTTACTCTTGGTAGCCACCTCATACCTTCTCTTCACCGATATGTATATCGGATTAATTCCCATGCACCCCAGACTCCTAATCATCCCAAGGGGATTATAGTGCTCCAGAGCAAATACAATAAACTTGTGATCTTCTAACATATTACTTTATTACGCCAAATACATTCAGCAATACTACAATCATTAAAGCCGGCACAACAACAATGGTCAGCCACTTATCCCATGTTCTCAGTTTACCGTCTCTACCGTCTGCAGTGAGCTCTTTCTCATAGTTCTTAAACTTCCATACTTTAGCCACAAAATAGCACACCAGCAAGCAGCCAAGAGGCAGGAGCACATAACCAGAGAAGCAGTCAAACCAGTCATAGAATCCATAGTGTTCAACACCTCCAAACGAAGGCCAAGGCAGGGTCACGTCCTTCAGCGGGCCAAATCCAAGAGAAACCAGGATGTTGCCCAGACCTATAATAATAGTAGAAGTCAGAACTGCATATCTTCTTCTCATATGGAACTTGTGCTCAAATGTGCGAACTGAAATCTCAATGAAGGTAAACAAGGATGAAATCACAGCAAGGGCAATAGCAGCAAAGAAGAAAGAACCAATGAAACGGCCGCCAGGAAGTCCATTGTAGATATTTGACATCACATCAAAAATCAGAGCCGGTCCTTTCTGCACATCCACACCAGCACCAAATGCTGTAGGGATAATCACAAACCCTGCAAGAATAGCCAGTGCGGTATCTGCGATACTGATAAAGATAGCATCTTTACGTAGGTTGTTGGATTTAGATACATTGGCGCCAAGGGTTGTGAAAATACCCCAACCAATACCCACTGAGAACAACACCTGAGTGGCAGCATCAGCAAATACCTTGATGTTGAACTTAGAGAAATCTGGCAGCAGATAGTACTTTAAGCCTTCAGCAGCACCCTCTTGAACTGTTAAAGAATAGATGCTACAGAATACCAGCAGAATAGCCAACCCTGGCATAATCACCTTTGAGAACTTCTCAATGTAACCGGTTATTCCGAACAGTAGCATAATCATCACAAAGAGCAATAAGCCTAATGCCCAAATAATTGGTTCTACCGGTGATGATATAAAGTTCTGGAAGAACATATTGGCATCGGAGCCAAAATCACCGCTGGTAATGAATGTCCATGCATACTTCAGCACCCAACCGCCAACAACTACATAGTAAAAGTTGATCATCAGGGTACAAATATTGGCAATCCAGCCAACAAAACCCCATTTCTTGTTGGTCACTTCGAAGTTTGTAACCGTATCCTTCCCGCCATGACGACCAATGGCTGTTTCCATCTCCACCATCGGGTGTGCCATGATGAACACAATGATGATATAGGTTAAGAGGAATATGGCTCCACCTCCTCTATAAGCCAAATATGGGAATTTCCAGATATTTCCCAAACCGATTGCTGCTCCGGCAGCAACCATCAGAAATCCGAACCGTGAGCCCCAGTTCGATGTGCTACTTTTAGCTTTCATATAATAATACTTTTATTGTTCCAAATTGACCAATTCTACGGAGTTGCCATGCTCGCGGATGATACGTACCAAATCAGCCGTCTTAAGCCAGACTGTTGCCGTATTGTCGTTGGGATGGATACCAACAGGTCCTTCCCCGAACGCTTCATCCAAGAAGAATTTCACCCTGTGTTCCTCATCGCTCAATAAACCCAAAGGGCTTACAGCACCAGGGAACAATTTCATGATGTCCATCAGTTCATCAGCTGAGCAAAATGTTAGAGGTCGCAATTCATGTTTCCTACGGAAATCTTTCAAATCCAAACGCTTATCACCTCTTACTGTTATTAGATAGTAATTCCTTCTTTTGTCATCCCTGACAAACAGATTCTTCGCATCTGCATCAGGATAAGGCAGTTTAACAGCTTCAAGTTCTGCCATATTGAATACAGCCCCATGTTCAGTTACCTCGTATTCAATATTGTGGTTTGTTAAATACTTGTAGGTTTCCTCTTTGGTCATACTTTAGTCGGATTATTTTTTCTTCTTAGAATCAACACCAAATTTGAATTCAAGTCCCAATACGATTCTAGGGTGTTCTTTGAAGAAATCGTTACCCCAAAGATAAAGATTGCATTTGCCAACAGAATAATAAGCACCTAACGCAAGATCCGCATCTCTGTCAAACTTCCATGAATAAATTGTACCTACCATTGGAGTAATGGAATGACCATTCTTAAAAGGAACTGTATATGCAAGATATAGCCATTGATCAATGGTATTCTCAACATCACCTTTATTCACTGTATACCAGGTATCAGCAACATAGAAGAGCCTGCCGTCAGAAGAAATGTCTCCATTGATATACAGGGCAGAGGTCAGATAACTGAATTTGAAGTTATCTTCCAAGTCGAAAGAGGGAGTAAATTGAGCACCCACATTGAAACTCTTACCAAAGGATAGCTTTCCTAAACGAGCAGTCAAGCCTAAATATCTTTCACCCATACCGGTATAATAGTCGGCGCCTAAAGCCATCCAATCAGTCGCACCATACTGGATTGTACTATACGTTGTCTGGTTATTGATTCCAGGTCTGGCTTTAAAAGAAAAATAACCATAAATGTTATCTTTACCTGCGGTACCCGCGAAATTAGGCACCTGAGCAAAAGCAATACTATATGTAGCTAATGCAATAAGAACTAATAATACTTTTTTCATATGATTATCATTTTATTTTAACTTGTCCCAATTCTCACAAACGATACGATATGGCTCAGGATCTTCCGCATTGTAATAGTAGGTACATTTCGCCTCCTTGAAATCCTTCAGCCATTCACCCAATGAACACCTACCCTCATCAACACGCTTACCAAAGTCAATAGGCTCAACCATTGAAGTAAACATTTCGAAATCAATAGGTTCGGGCGCGTGACCTTCTAACATAGCCTTGCTCCAAAGATAAGGAAGAGGATTGCCTGCAACCGTAGCAGAATAACTCCACGTTGAATTGCGGAAATTGATTTCAGAGAAATACTTATTATCATCCTTATCAATAAGGAATTCTATTTCAAAAATACCCTCATATCCGATTTCAGTCAACATGGCCGTTAACTTGGCCTGAAGATCTTTATCCTTGAATGGTTGATTGGTATGGAACGGGCTATAATAGCCTTTGATAGGGTACTGATAGAAACATTGTGTTCCAACAAACATCTCTGTGCCTTTGTTGACGCTGAAACCCTCCAGTGTCATTTCCGTCTTCTTATCAATGTACTTTTGTAGAAGAACCAGAGGGCTTTTAATCTTAGTAAAAGCCTCTTTCAACTCAGCCTCGCTATAGCAAATATTAACATCACCTTTCCATGCACCTGAGTTAGGGGATATGGCTTTTGTTATGACAGGATATTCAAGACCAATCGGTATATCTCCACATTTTACAACCTGAGCCGGAAGAGTTGGTACTCCATGGCGGTTTGCACATTGGAGAATTTCAAACTTATCCATGTACTTGGTGATGCGTCCATTGGCTCCAGCATTAAAGAGGATGAACTTATCCTTCAATTCCTCATAACGCACATCATAGAAACCCACGGTCTTGTCATCACTGAAAAGCAGAATGGGTTTCTTTCCTGTCTTCTCTGCGACATCACCGTAATTGGTCATCAGCACTTCAAAAGCCTCTTCCTCTGTATCTACTTGATATACCTTTTGGGGAGACTTACTGGCTGATGCCATACGAACTCTATACTTGAGTCCAATAAAGATGGGGCGTATTCCCTTTTCGCCAAGACTCCTCAATTGTCCCAGTGGATTGTAATGTTCAATGGCAATGACAATCACCAAATGATCTTGCAAATTATCCATGTTATATGTTTCTATTATCAATTATTTTCTTGCAGCCTTATCATGCTCATCCTTATACACCCCACGTCCTGTCAGCACCGGTGCTATCACGCCAAAGAAAGTCTTCACATCCAGTGCGAAAGACAGATTCTCCACATACTGAGCATCATATTCCATTTGCTCTTCACGGTAAGCGGCACGATTTATCACATCCACTGTACAGAACATTCCAGGCAAGACATCATACCGCCTACAAAAACGAGCATTATCCTTAAACGGTTCAAACTCAAAGTCCAGAATAGGACGAGGCCCAATGATTGCCATTGTACCATTCAGGATATTGAACATTTGAGGAAGTTCGTCTAAACTAGTTCTACGAAGAAAGGCACCCACTTTAGTGATTCTACTATCAGATTCTGAAGTTGCTACACCACCCTTTTCAAATGCCCTTTGACACATGGTACGGAATTTATAAACCGTGAATTCCTTCTGCCCTTTGCCAAGCCTTTTCTGCTTGAACAAAGCAGGCCCTTTACTGTCCAACTTAATGGCTATAGCAATAACCAGCATTGGGATGCCAGCTACAATCAGTCCCAAAACTGATAGTGTACAACCTATAAAACGTTTAAAGAAAAGTCTATACATTATTTTTGATGGATTGAATAGTATTATTTATACCCTCTCTAATATGCGTCCTTGGAAACCATCCTAATTCTTCAAGTTTCTTTGTTGAAAACACAGCCTTTTTTATGACTGTATATCCTTTTTTTTCTATTTCGTCCGGAATATCAATCACCACTTCCCTTCCTCCGTATTCTGCAACCAAATCGGCTAGTTCTTTAATGGTAATGTTAGATTCCATATCTGCCACATTATAGGCTTCACCGCTTTTCCCTTTTAATAGTATATGCAAAATAGCAGACGCACAATCTACAACATAGCACCAAGAACGGAATTGTTCGCCAGTGCTTTTCATAACAATATCCTCGCCTTTGAGAACATTGCGGATAAACTGAGCATAAACACGGCTATCTGATTCCGTAAAGAACGGACCATATACATGACAAGGACGCGCAATAACAACATCCGCATCGTATTCTAAGGCATAAGCCATACACAAAGTTTCAGAAGCTCTCTTAGATGACGGATAGCAAGCACGTGGCGTAGCGCAATTTACATAACCACTGTATTCTTCTGTAACAACCCTTCCATCTCCTTCGCCATACACTTCACCTGATGACACATATAAGAATCGCTTCATTTGGTGTTGACTCCCATATTCTATCAAGTTCGTTACACCCCAGAAGTTAGCTTTCATTATTTCTACAGGTCGTGTGGAATATGCAATTGGATTTGAATCACTGGCCGCATGGATTATATAGTCAAAATTGATATCATTTTCGAGTGGTTGCATCACATCATATTGGATGAAATGAAAGTATTTATTGTTCTCAAACATCCGAAACCGTTTTTGTGCACGTTCCACATTTCTACCCGATGCATATACATGATAATTCTGGTTGGGATTCATCATTAATGTGTCAACCAAACAACCACCTATAAGTCCGGTAGCACCAGTTACCAGAATATTGGCACCATTCAACTCACGCCATGCTAAATCAAATTTGAAGATATTAGCTATGTCTTCTACGTATGCAGTCATTTTATCCAATTTTCTTTATCTTTCTTTATATACCCTTTGAACATTTCTAAATCATCTTTGTTCGTTAGTTTGATGTTCTTGTCCGAACCCGCTGCAAAATATAAGGTCTCACCAAGCTCCACCATCATTGTATTGACATATGAGGAGCCATATATTCCTATTTCTTTTTCGAATGCCTCGTGGTAGCCCCAATTCAATTTTTTAAAGCTGTATGCTTGAGGAGTTTGTACTCGGCGAAGTGTTTCACGAGGTATATATTTTTTTGTAGAGTTCTCGTCATCAGGGTTAATTACAAATATTTGTTCATTGTATGGTAGAGATGTAACTGCATTACCATACTTCTGGGCTTTCATAATAACATCTGTTAACACCGTCTCATCGACTAACGGACGAATACCATCATGAATGATAACAATATCGTCATCTTTCACTTTTCCTTCTAGATTGTACACACCATTACGTATACTCTCTTGGCCAGTTTTCCCTCCGCTAGTCACCCATTTCAATTTGTCTATATTAAACTGATGAGCATATGCCCACAACACCTCATGCCATCCATCAAGACATACGACCTCGATGGCATCAATTAACGGATGACGTTGGAATCCTTCCAACGTATAAACTATAACCGGTTTATCGTAAACATTGATAAACTGCTTGGGAATATCTTGTCCCATCCGACTGCCAGTACCACCAGCAATAATTATAGCAACATTCATTGTATGTAATATTTGAAATTGATACTTTACAAAAAAAAATACTATTCGTCTTCTCTATAATTGATAATCTTTTTTATTGTAGTTGCCTGATCAGCAACATACAACTCGCCTTTATAAAAGAACACTGCCTCCGGTTCTCTAACGCTAGTTTTCATCAAATCAATATTCTTCACTACTCGTCCTTCTTCAAGGCTAACGATATCGACACCCTGATAACCTTCGTTTGTCTCACCGTACGGGACATAAACTTTTTGATTGCGGAGGCAAGCCCCTTGTTGTATCATGTGGGCATTGTTTACTGTAAACGATGTCAAGGCATCATTCAAATCAAGCGTTACGATCCTTATGCCTGTACTATCAATTAAACCATCGTCTAGCCTAGGCGTTTTGAATTTGAAAAAATTTAAATATGCTCCACTTCCATCTTTTGAAGGCTCGACTATATATGAATTCCATCCCATTATCCACATACATCCGTCAGCGTTTGACAAAAGAGCATCTGGGCAGATCCCAACAACATCAATAATCGGGGTTTTAATTAATTGAACTTGCTTTAATTCCCATTGGTCGTTATGATGTGTTATTCGGTAGACCCATATCAAACCATTCTGCCCATATTCCCCAACGAGTGCTCCACTCACATAAATAACAGGGAACTCATCCTTTATATCTACTTTGTAAGCACCAAAGCTAACCACATCACAATGTTGGAAATCAGAACCATCATATGTCATTTGACCAATGTGGCGTTTCTGATCTAAATCATAAATATCACATGTTTTCCCAGCCGAGAATTGAAAAAGAAATTTTCCATATGCAGCAGCGCCTTGCTGAGAATAAGTATCCGCTTGTTTTATATAATCCTTAACTCTTCCTCTTGTCTTTTCACTAGAATGGCAAGAAAAAGGAATAATAAACAGTATGAGGAAGATAATAAAATTAATCTTCATAAAAATGGCGTTAAATTTATTTACCCATTAAATAGTGAATCCCACGAAATTTTGTATACGGCTCAGTCAAATTAATATATTTTATGACCCCATATCTTGTCGCCATATCGATCTCTAGGTTCTTCGGCAAACTCATATAATCACCATAAATCTGTTTCATATAATAATCGTAGCCTGCGGGAATCTTTATTGTTATACCTTCGAACTCCGCATCTACTGTGTCAAAGCAACTACGTTCAAACACCCGGAAAAGACCTTTAAACGAAGTAATCGTTTCCTTGACATATTTTGCAGTGTAAAAATCATATTTTGTCATAGCTGCTTGATGCTTAGTCCAAATACGATAACGCCTTTCGGGGTCTTTTACAAGCGACAAAGCTAATTTAGTCGGGAACCTAAGTAATTTCCCTTGATTATCAGGAAGACGCTGCACATTGTAAATATCATACATGATGGAGTGATATATCTGCAACGCTCTACCTATCATCGAATTAGGACACCCTTCAAACGGAATAACATCAATATAGCACCCATGGAAGATATCTTCATTCTCAGCATGCCTGTTGATATAGGTTGACTGTATATCAACAAAATTCATTGCCGTATGATGATAGTTATGCTCTCGGTCTGTTCTTACCAGCACATAGTGACTGGTATCAACAATATCTTTCCATATCTGATAGAAGCGTTCATAGTCTTTTCGGGGCATAAACACATCAAGGTCATCATCCCAGGGGATGAAGCCTTTATGGCGTACCGCGCCCAACATAGTACCACCACCACACCAATAGGTCAGTCCATTATCTTCACAGATTTTTTTGAAATACTGAAAAATTTCCAGTAATTTCATTTGGAGTTGCCTTATTGTAACTCCTTCTGACAGTTCATAATCTCTAAATTTTTGATATTTGTCCATATGATGATTATTTAAAAAATTGCCATAATACTTTCGTGAATTCTATACCAGAGCACTTTCAAGAATGATACATAAAAAGGCATCTGTTTCATTCTCTTATAGTCTTTTTTAATCTTTTTCAACAAGGAGATGGGATGCCTCGTCATTTCCTGTGTTTCATCCTTAATGGTATGACCAAAATTGGCTCCTACTACATTTGATCCATGTTGACGGTATAGTATAGTAGCTTCTTCTAAATAGTCGTAATGTCCCTTCTTTATGAGCACATATTCCACCCAGTTATCATGGGCGCCCTGCACCCCTTCAAACTGATGATAAGGTAGTACGATTCCCTTAGCCACCTTATTCATCATCTGAGTACAACCGTATGTTGCATGGCGGTTCACCCATTGCTTATAGAAATCTCGGGTATATTCAGGGTGTCGGTTATCTCCTTTCCATAGCGATGGCATAAGGACATTAAGATCTTTATCAACAACTGTCAAATCGGTAAACACCCCGACAGCCTCAGCAGGCCATTGAGATTCCACCTCTCGTAGTTTTCTGAGCGTCCTTTCTATTTTATCCGGCATCCAGACATCATCCTGGTCACTGAACATGTAATAGTCTGCATCTGTCACCTCTAAGAGGTGCATAAAAGACCGTCCTGCTCCCAGATTTTCCTTAACATCATCCACAACATGAATCCGTTTAGGATATCTCTGTGCATATTCAGTAAGAATCCCTAAAGTATTGTCTTTTGACCCATCATCACGGGCGAACAACTGCCAGTCTTTATTTGTCTGTGCAAAAAAAGACTCTATCTGTTCTCGAAGATATTGACCACCATTATAAGTGGACATCAAGATTGCTATCATCTTTACTAAGATTCGATAAGTTTCTTTAATAATGATACTTGTGATTCCAGTTTGTTCTCAGGATATAGTATCTCAACTTCCTCGTACGGAATTGATTTTCCTTTCACCTCATGGCAGAAGCTTTCAATCTTCCCGGCTGCTCCGTCCTCATGTAAACCAATATTCAGTCCTAACGGATATTTTTCAATCATCTCATACTGAGGATCTTTGGCAAAATAAAAATTCAGTATAGGCTTTCCCGTGGATAGTAGTTCCAACATCTTACTCGGTGCCTGGAGAGTACTTACATTTCCAACATTTACCAGCACATCATATTCATTGCAAATCATCTCCACATAACGGTCATGATTAACGAATTCCTCTCTATGGATATTCTCCGTAGTATACTTGTTAATGATATCTTCACATTCTCCTTTCCCAACAAACATATCAAATCTAATTCCGTTAACCTTAGAAAGCGTTGATAGGGCAAACTCCGGATTACGGATCTTCTTGTAAAACATTCCAGCAAAAAACAGCTTGCAAGTAGCAGATGATTGCGTATTATCCTTTTTTCGCGTGCAATGTAAATCATTCAACGGATAAAGCAAAGGATAGCATTTTGTTGGATTAATCCTAAAGTGCTGCGGTACAAACTTATATAATTCTGATGACAATAAAACCGCATCTGCAGCATCGTATATCTCCTGTTCTTTTTTCCTATTTAAAATCTTCCAAATTGGCCTGAATAATTTGTATTTGTAGTATATATAATGTGGAGAATATGGATCATAAAAAAAGGACAGCCACTTAACTTCCGGATGATGCTTCTTGAATCTCAATGTCGCCAATTGTGGAAATGCTGTATTTGATACGGTAAAAACAACATTTACTCCAACTTCTTTATCTAACTTCTCCAATTGTTTAGCATATTGGTTTACTTCCCAACGCTGAGCAGATGGAAAAGAATACTGTGTTTGAATCAGTTTACAGACATTAATGGCACTCGATATTAATTTGTATAGCAATACATGGTGACCTTTATTAATACAATCTCTACATCTTAATATCAGACGATGGCGGAAGCTTGTAATATATCTAACATCATACTCCTTGGATGGTTCAAAGTCATTGCAGTCTGTTCTTGTGATAATATGAAACTGGTAGTCATGCCTTAATTCACGCACGTATTTATCTATACATGCAGAAGGCGCACCCATATCAGGGTAATATAATGTACTTAGAACTGCTATATTCTTCATGTACAATCTTTTTTAGAACTCAATACTGTTGAAACAAAGTACTAAAGATGGTATGATATTCTGCATAAGGTTTTCGATAGGATTCTGCATCAAAACGATCAACATAAACATATAGCGTGAGCCCCATAAATAAAATTAAAAGTGCAGTTCTTATTACTTTGTTTCTTATTTCTTTATATGTTATAGGGATGGCAACCAAATAAAAAATGCTAAAATAATAGGCAACTCTTGATATCATATGAATAATTGTAGCTAATGGCATTACCATAGGGGCAATCATAGATACCGCGACCATAAAACGAGGACCATTTTCCGTACGTTTTAAACACAAGTAATAGCCGCTCACAAAAATAGGTACACATTCCAATATAGCTCTTATTCCAATCTGTGTTCCTGACTCTTCACCGTAATCTGACCCAAAAGTTGCAAAAGCATCCATCATTAGGATTTCTGAAAGATATGTTTCTAATAACCCTTTTACTGCAAATAACATAAAGAAAACCGTAATCATGCCTAGAGCCATAAACTTCCCCCATCTTAATGGCATAAACTTCAAAAGCAAAAAAGGAAGTGTAAAAGCTGCACTCTTATGGATACTAATGGCTATTGCAAATAAAAATAAAACCAAAATAATCTTCTTTTTATTTCTTATATCAACGTCATCTAATAACATAAATGCATTTAACACCAATGCGATTGCCCATCCTTGTCGTATCATAGACTGTTGCAAAAGAAACATATCGAATGTAAATGCATAAACAAAAAAACTCAACCAATAATATCTTCTGGGGGCATATTTCTTTATGAATCTATAATAGATATAATTAGAATAAACAGAAATTATCGCAGCAAATATAAACCAACCTAGCGGATAAAGATACATTTCAATTATAAACCACCCCTTGTCCTTAAAGCCTTTATTAGACAAAATGTAATCTATTGTAAATTTTTCTGCATCTCCAAAATCTTTCATATATGACATATAATCTGTTCCAAAATTATATCTCAAGCATGAAAATAGGGTCAACAACATGAAAGCAATAGCTAGTCCATTACTATTCTTCCCCCTAGAGCCCCATAATGCAAAAAGAAGTGCTACAAGACTAATAATTATTGAAGCTATCATCTCTGGGCAACTCTTGAAATGACCTGATTCAGTAACAAAGTATTCTTCTGTTTACTAAACATCTCAGCTATCACGCTATGACTATCTCTCAAAACATCCTTATATCGCTGATAATTGATCTGCATTGTTTCGATTGCACGAACAAATTCACTATTGTTATTTGCTTCAAATAAAACTGCATTCTTTCCATTAAGAGAATATTCAAGAGCTTCTTCATTTAATGCAGCAACTGTTGGCAATCCTAATATCTCCGCTTCTGCCATTGCAAGATTCGCATGTGGGATAGTAAAATAACTCAGATTGCAGAAACATTGCTGCATAATATGAGTAATCATATATGTTGCAGGAATGTTCTTGATACGGCTATCAGAATCCATTAATTTTTTTACTTTCCAATTATATGTATAATAACCTAATGAGGCTAGATTTTTTTTTATTTGCCCTCTTAAACTCTTCGTCTCAATAATAGGATTTAAACCTATACAAAGTAAACGGGCAGAAGGATCTTTTATTTCACTCACAAAAGTTCGAAGAACTTGCAATGCACCTTTAATAGGCTGAATTCCACCAGTAAAAAGATATACCCTCTTGTCAGACATATTTTCTCCAAACACTTTAGATAAAGGATAATATTCAAATCGAGAATTCATATCTATCCAATCATATACAATCGTGGAATCTTTTTCGGGAAAAATAGATGCGCTATAGTTGTTAATTGCTATCAACTGATCACAATACCTATGCACCATCTTGCGTGCCCAAGATAATTGAATAATATGTTCATTTAAAGGCCAATGTTCACGAACATGCAATATTGTTATGCATCCAGATTCTTTTGCTGGCTTTAAATAACGATACAGCATCATATTATTAATGTAAACTATATCAATTTTGTTGCTTTTCAGCATGCTCTTGAAAGCCGATATAGAAAACATTATATGTAGATACCTCAAGGAATTTTTAGGCTTTAACAAAGCCTCATTATACAGAATAGATTCAAGTTTATTAAAATATATAATTTCAATGTTTAGCTTTTTTATCTCCTCTACTAAGGGGCCATACACTTTCAATCCTACAATTGGTATAAACTTTCTGCGGTCTATCGCCTTAATTACATTTAATAGGCAATAACTCCCCCCCCCAATTTCTGATGATTGATGAATAAACAGAATACGTTGCATATGACTATAATGCTAAAAAAGATTCGCCTTCCTTTCTGAATAAATCTACAGCTCTATCTACCTGAGTCCAATTGATTTCTTTTGATAAAACATCATTTATCGATTCACTTTTATTTTCTGCAATTCTATCGAGAAGATTTAATTTGGAAAGAAGTGTAAAAAAACGATCGTTCATTCCGACATTTTCTTCGATCTCTAAGAGGACAGCAAAGGGCACATGGAATAAAACAGCCATTATCATTCCGTGATATGAATTCGTTATAAAAAAAGAAGAAGACCCTATTTCTTGCAACCAGTGAGTTAAGCTAGTTTTATTAACATCCGCATCCGAATAGCATACTTTTCCAGACCTTAAGGCTCTATAACCTGCAGGTAACGTTTTATTACGCAACAAATAAACATATGTATAATTACCTTTTGTTATCTTAATATCAATATTCGCGAACAATAACTTACCACAAAGAATTGTCGGATCTGGAACTATTTGTCTATTCTTGTCATAATTCAATTGATTTAAAATACTAATTCCACTATTTTCACGAGTACCTATTATATCAAAACTACGAATCCACTGTCTAGCTAATATAGCTGCTTTTTCAGGAAACTCTGTGCATCCAAAACTTACCGCGTATCCAACTTTTCTAGCATTACATGAGAAGGACAAAAAATAAACCGATGTGGGCTTATTTTCGCCTTGTGTTGTAAAAAATGGATTAAGCACCTGGTCACTTCCGCTAATTAGAATATCATACTCACCGACTATTGCACATACGTCTTTCCAACTATACAGACGTTTTGTCAAATGAAGATAAGTATTACGAAATAAATCTAAGCTATGATCTTTAATCAACTCCTTTTTTATATCTGAAAAGCGAAATATCAGCTTTTTTAATAACTTCGGATATAAAATATATGATTTGATGCTATAATCAAATTGGAGCGGCTTATAATTAATAATTGACACACTATGCCCTTTCCTTTCCAAGAAGGTCTGCAAAGCATATGCTTGCAAAACTGCACCATAGTTTGCTGCCCAGTGAAAAGTCAAAATTCCTATCTTCATGATCTCTTCTTTTTTATTATAAATCCAATGATTTTGTCACGAAGCTCTTTATTAATACCCAGAATCCAAACTGAAAAAGTTACAGACGTAATAGAAATCAATACCATCAGAATAAAACGGATCCAGCGAGAAATAAATAAATAATCAGAAAAGTGATACGCCAGCAATGGTATAAGCACAGATGCTATCGTCACTTTAAAACAAGGATAGAAAACACTATAAATGTCCTTCCATGAATAATCAACTAGTTTTATTAACAATAGAGGCTTTTGAAGGAAGCTCAATATTACATGAAGAATCAAAAACGCCCACGCCCATGTCAATGGGGATAATCCTATACGGAAAAGTAAATAAACAATGGGAAATAATAAGATCCCTAAAGTTGGGGACGCCAGTGCGTTTTCTTTCATACATCCCTTTGCATAAAGCGCTGTGTAAAATGACGTATCAAAAACCTGGATAAGACTTGTCACTATCGCTAATTGTAAAAAAGGCGCAGAATAATCAGGGACTTCTTTCAGCCATATTTCCAGTAAGTCTTGAGCTACCAAACAAATAGGCAAAGCAAGCAGCAACATCAAATAGTAGCTATACTTTGTAGATTCAACAAGTAAGGTTTTACTCCCCACATAGTCCTGTGAAGCATACTTTTTTACAATTTGGGGATTAGCGGCTGTACGAAAGTTTGCCACAAATTGGTTGGCGGCCATGTTAACTTGGTTTGCCACTGCACGCGCAGAAACAACAGCGGGAGAAAAAAACAAATTAATTAGTATAGTTGACCCTTGATTTGTTAAGGCGCCTTCTGTACTCGCTATCAAATTCCATGCGGAATAGCTTGTCACATCTTTCAAAATTGCTCTGTCTACTTTGCGATATCCACGACACTCAGCAAACTTCCTGTTACAATAGTATACATAAAAAAGAACTATACCAACTTGAACCAAGCACAGTAAAGATGAGTACATCACAAGTTTATCTATACTATCAAATACAAGTAGATAACATATTAAAAGTTTTAACAGCACCTCAACTATTCCGATATATGCATATACTGCCATCTTTTCATGAGCTATTATACACGCATTAAAAGGAATCACAATCAACTGGAAGAAACAGGATATAATAGAAAATTGATAAGCAATCTTTGCAGCAGAGAGACGATCTATAGGAATAACAAGTTTATTCGAAACGAACCATAGTCCCACGGATTCAGCAATAATAAAGACCAAGACTGCAAGACCGACATTCGCCCAAAAAAGAGTGGAAAAGGTCCTTTGCAATTTAGGCTGATTACCGGTTCCCATTTCAAATGTAAGGAAACGAGCGGTTCCATTGGCTAAGGCATTGTTAACGAACGCCAACATCATTACTAGTCCACCGACAGATTGATAAATACCATAATCATCTACTCCTAAAACATGAAGTATCACGCGCGATGTATACAAAGATACAAGCATGATCAACATCATCCTAAAGTAAAGGAAGATGGTATTCTTAGCAATTGTCTTACTTGTTGATAACATGCTTTGCAATTCTTTTCAGCTTTCTAACAACCCGTTGATTAAAATTCTTTATTTTTGTATATACTCTGACTGGAGTACTATCATCATATCTTCCAAGGTAATACGAAAATATGTCAGGTTTACTGTCGTAAGGGATATATGTCAATTTGTCTTTATAAAAAGGCTGGATAATCATATCACATAAACCATCATAATGATAATCTATACCAAATATATTATTATTTGACTCGTAATAATGAATGGTCTGGGCTATTCCCTCCTCTAAAGATGACATTATAGAAAAACCAGGCAAAACTGATTTAAGCTTCATATTACTAACAAAATGATTTTGAGCTCTATCAATTAGAAATTCCCCTTTCCTTTCTGGAAACTTTTCAATAATACTTTGTAAGGGAATGTCTACGCGTATTGCTTTTACTCCTATAATTTTTTCAATCACATCTAAAACATTGTCCCACGTATAACTCTCCCCACAAATATTAAAATCCTGATTATACGCCAAAGTATTACCCCATAGACCGACCATTCCAACGGCAAAGTCTTCTACTCTCATAAAGGTTTGTATATTCTGTCCACCATTCCAAAGAACAACTGGCTTACCATTCTTTATGCGTTCGATAAGCGTATAATGATACCCCACTGGTGGCATGAATCCATAAGGGATTCTTGTATTCCCATAAGTGATACTAGGCCTAACAATTGTATATGGCAATTTTTTTTCTTTACAAATAGCTCTGACGACCTCTTCACATTCAGACTTCATATAGCTATAATCCCACTCTTCATTTGGCTGAGTGCAACTTTCATCGTAATGACCATCCTCCCTGACTTTATACACAGAATCAGTTGATATAAAGACATACTGTTTACACTTGTCATAAAACAGATTTAAACTGTATTGTGCATCCGATCCCTTAGCACATATAAAATCAACAACGATATCAAAAAAGCGCCCCTCTAAAATCCCTATAGCTTTTTTCTTATCACGAACATCTAAATGCAAGGTTTCTACTCCTTCACTTTTTACGTTTCCGTGGTCATTTCCTCGATTAATACATGTCACTTCTATTCCTCGCTTCACGGCTTCATTTACGACAGCCGTACTGATCACGCCTGTACCACCAACGATTAATACTTTCATAAATTAATTGTTTTTATGATCCAAATAATAACCTTCATCAATTAATTCACATGGATTTCCGCCAAACAGTGGATATTCGCCCTCCTCATATACCTTATTAATGATTGACTGAGGCATAAATGTAGCATTATCAGGAGTAATAGCGCCTTTGGTTACTATACACTTATAACTAATAAAATTATGCTTCCCTATTTTGACAGGCACAGTCTTGTTTAAAAGTTTACCAGTAGCCATATCTGTAAGAGCGTGCCAGTCAGAATCCATTATCATTGTATCATATGCCACCCATGTCTCATCACCTATTTCAATAGATTTTGCACATTTTATTTTACAGTTGCAATCAATATTTGCACCTAATGTTAAAACACTGTTTTCGCAAACCATTAGATATGAATCATTCGCAAACACTGCTCGCCCCTTAAATATTATTGTTCCACCCCGATTATCAATACTTATTCCATTATTTGGATTACATGTATTTACCAGGTGTCCCATTCTAATCATTCCTATCCTTATTGAGAGAGCATCAATTATGATTTTGCCCTTAAGGCTTATAAAATGAGGTTTATAAAGCAATATGGGGAGTTTAATGGCCTGTCTAAAAGGCAGGTAATGAAAATTAAAATAAATAGTTGGTAGTAAATACCAAAAAAACTGTTTTAAAAGAAGGAATCTCCTCATAGTCGTTACCTTTCAAATTGATTCGTTATTTGCTTTCTATCAAGTTTTCCATTATTATTCAATGGGAATCTGTCAAAGAACAGCACCTTAGTGGGCACCTCATAAGGAGGCAACTTACTCTTGATAAAGTCTATGACAGGCTTGCTGTCAAACTTCTTGCCCTCAATGGCTAAACCGATCTCAGTATTTCCCATCTTGTTAGTAAAAGCGACACAAAGAGAAAGATGCTCAGCACCTAGGAATTCAGAAGAATAATGTTCAATTTCGGACAATTCCACACGAAAGCCTTGAATCTTGGCCTGGAAATCCATTCTACCCACATACATCACATCACCATCTGCATCCATGTAGCAGAGGTCTCCAGTTTTATAGAAACGTTTTCCATCCAACATAAAGAAAGACTCTTTGTTTCTATCTGGGTTTTCCCAGTAGCCGGGTGACAACTGAGGACCATAAAGACAAAGTTCCCCTCGTTCTTCAGGCTTCGCAAGCTTACCATCTTCATTTAGAATAATCATCTCGCCATTTTTCATAGCCCTTCCTACAGAGATGACATCGTTAAGGTTTTTCTGGTTCTGTTCATTCACATCATAATAGGAACAGAACACAGTATCCTCAGTCGGGCCATAAAAATTGATGATACGAGCGTTAGGAATGCACTTCTGCCAACGGTTCGTTATGCCTAAGGGTAATGCTTCGCCACAGAAAGAACATAAGCGAGTAGCCGACTCGTTGATATCATCAAAATACATCTGGAGATACGTAATAACTGAAGGAACCAGGAACAACACAGTTAGATGGTGGTCCTCGAGCAAGTCTAGAGCATAGTTGAATTTTACTTCTCCTTCTGGAATGGTATAAATACATGCACCACCGTATGAAGGCAGGACATAAGACACAACCGAGAAGTCAAAGGTCAATTCAAACATCTGTAGCACATGATCCGTATTAAAGATCTCATGGCCCAGTGCTATCATGGCATCGATAAAAGCAGTTAGATTACCAATTGTTATTTGAACGCCCTTGGGTACTCCTGTTGTTCCAGAAGTAAACAAGATATAGGCTATACGACTTCCTTCTTCGAACCTTGGTCCTTCATGAATTGCAACATCACCAAGCATTGATGTATTTACCACATTTGCATTCAAATCCTGTAAAAAATTGCGAGAGGACAAAACATGTGTAAGTTTGGCTTCTTTAATTACCGTTTGATTTCTATCCTCAGGGGAAGTAGGAAGTAGTGGGACATATGCTTTACCTTCAAACCATAATGCAAAGATGGTTGCATAAGTGTTGAGGTCGGTTCCCGCAAGAAGCCCAACTGTTATTTGTTCTTCAGGAATATTTGCCCTAATATAATGCCGAATCTTTCCTATACTCTCAAGAAGTTGAGAATAAGTATAATACTCCTCATCATCACAAAGAAAATTGCGAGAAGCATTTTCGTTAAATGTTCTGTATAGATGTTCAAGTAATTCCATACTTTATTATAAAGAGTTAAATAATTCCTGGATTGTTGAGCATTTACGGATTTGAATGCCCTTTAGTCTCATACCAAACTTATCATGGATTATCTCTGCTACCTCAAAGGCAGACATTGAATCCCAATGCTCACAGTCCTTAAACTGCGTCTCTGCATTAATTACCTCTTTGCCCTCTTTGTTAAGGACATCAT
>JAEEGL015763775.1_pt1 | contig 19917 bp, 14 predicted proteins | sample 9134231 | NCBI WGS metagenome assembly JAEEGL01 (sample SAMN16246548, study PRJNA631951) | gut metagenome | biome: gut microbiome; feature: rumen; material: fiber-attached | host: Bos | place: Iran: Karaj | collected 2018-10 | reverse complement strand
GGCGATCATGACTCCGAAGCCGTTTTTTTCGGCTGACGCCACAAATTTTCTGACCGCATCAGGCGTTCTGTGAGCAGAATATACGTGTGTTTCAAAAGGGATTTCAAGTTCCTGCAGTACTGTAACTGCTTTTTTGATTATCGGAGCGTCACTGTCGCTTCCCATTATGATCCCGACTTTTTTCATTTTACTCCTCCATTCGATCGGTTCTTTTGTTCGATCGTTTTCAAAAAACAAAAAGAGCGCACCCGTAACCTACATATGCTCGTAAGTTCAAGTGTGCCCAGACGGTCGGCGTTTCGCGGGGTCCTTCTTCCCCAATAATTCTCTGTTCCTTCGCGGTCATCCGCATTTCTTCCGTCAGTTGCAGAGAACGAACTTTTTTCATTGAAAATTGTATCATTCGGAGCGCCTTTTGTCAACTGTCTAATTGTTAACTTTCGTAAAAATAAACGCCGCCGGACTGCCTCCGGCGGCGCGATTTTTACGCGTGATAAGACGGATTTATAAAGCGGCAACTTCCTCGTAGATCGTCTCCCATTTTTCATTGGCTGTCTGCTCGAGTTCACGCAGGGCGTCCTTGTAGTCTTTTTTGTTGTTAAGGTGGTTCGCCACGAGTACCATAAGAGATTCATTGATTATTTTAGATATCTCCGGAGGTACGTAGCACTCGGACCAGCATGCGCAGAACGCTTCCGGGTATACCAGGAACGCGTCATAGTTGAACGTCCCCTCGGGATAAGGTATCCTCCATACGCCTGATGCGATACCTTCCCTTGTACAGGGGATACCGCCGCCGATGACATTGTTGAAAGCTTTCTGTCCTTCAAGCGTCAAAAGGAAGAGAGCGAAAGTCGCCGCGGCGTCGGGGTTCTTCGTTTTACTGTAGACCATATAACCGAATGCCTCGCCGGGGATGGAGATGACAGGGGTTTTGGGCAGCGTGCAGACGTCCATCTCAAGTCCGAGGATATCATATTCTTTTTTCAGCTCGATCCTGTCCTGATAAAGTATTCCGTAATGCAGTCCGTATTTGAATCCGAAGCTCTGCGGATCCTCGAGGTTCGCATGCTTTGCTCCGATCTCTCCCACAAGATTTTGAGTTGAAGCATACCCTTTGTCAACGAGGTCGATGAGCTCGAATATTCCTCTTACAACGTTCTCATCTGAACTGAAATGCACCTTTTTGTTGACCGTATCGTACCATTTGCCTCCCCAGCTTCCGAGCCAGAAAGTGAGGCCGCACGCGTAATTCGACTCAAAGTATGCGCCTACCTGTTCGTATGTGCCGTCGCTGTTGACCTTTCTCAGTCTTGCGCAGTAATCTCTGAAATCGTCCCATGTCCAGTCCATTGAAGGCTTTTCAAGTCCTTCCGCTTTCAGCATGGTCACGTTCGTGTAAAAAACGCTCTGCGTGATGTCTGAAGGCACCATATAAAGAAGACCGTTGTAACAGCCCAGATCGTAAACAGCCGTATACATCTGCTGGATGTCGATATTCATATTTTCGATATACGAATCGAGCGCCATCGCGGATCTGTATCTTCCCGAGTAATTATAGACATCGCAGTCGGCTGTGTAATATACGTCTCCTATATCACCCGCGGCGACCTGCACCGGGAACTGTGCCCACTCGATGATATCCGTTCTGACTTTTACGTTCGGATAATGCTCGGTATATGCCTTTATCCAGTTGTCCAGGGCGATCTCCGACTCCGGGCCGGACCGCAGCCACATCGAGACCTTGATCTTCCCCCTCGGATCTACCACATAGTCCTCGGGGAGCTGCGGATTCGTATAGCCTTCATTGTTGCACGCAAACAGCGATACGCCGAGACACACGAGAACTGCAAAAATTGTAATTTTCACCAGTTTCTTCATACATTCCATCCTTTTTTGCAATTTATCGCCAAAACAGACAAAAAGATTATAACACACAGAAAGACACTTTGTTAATACCGTTATGGGGCGAATACTCGGAAGCGGCAGAAAAAAACGGACGAAAAGGCTGAGATCAGGGACGTGGATGAACGACGGGAGACGGACCGGTATGTCCTTGACATCGGCAGCGTTTTTCTGTAAACTGAACTGTGCGGTGACCTGCCGGGATCATATCGACCTGAGAAAGATCATTCACATTCCGCCCGTCACAGCGTCTCACGTTCTCCGCGAAAGGCAGGATCATCATGGTAAAAACAGGCAGGCGAAGATCGCCTTTTCTTATAATATACTGGATCCTCCAGTGGACCTGGGGCATTATTCAGAATGTCATCGGATTGCTCGTATGGCTTATCCTCGGAAGAGAAGGTAAAAAATCTTTTTGCGGCGCGTCAGTCAGAAAATGGAACATCAGAGGCAGTATGACGCTGGGAATGTTCATCATGATGGACAGAAAACACGGGCGCGACGTTCTCGTTCACGAATACGGACACACGATCCAAAGCATCATACTCGGTCCGCTGTACCTTCTCGTCATCGGCCTTCCTTCTCTTCTCTGGGCGGGGCTTAAATCGTCCGAGCGCTACAGGCAGAAAAAACACAGATCGTATTACTGGCTCTACTGCGAACGCTGGGCAAATCACCTGGGCGAGCGCTGCTCCGGAATGCCCTCTCCCGTTTCTAAAATTTGACCCGTTCACCCGTTTGCCATATAATTTTAAAAGATGAACAGACGGAGGTTTTAAGATGTCGGAAACTGCCCGGACAGCGGAAAAATTTCATACCGAGGGGACGCCTTCATATATTTTCAGCGATGAGACCGAGCTTTTCAGGAGTCCGTCAGAGCCTTCCCGCGGGGACCTCGTGACTTTGAGGATACGCACGGCAAAAAACTACGCGGACTGCGTCGAACTCGCGTCTTCATCCAATCCATTCAGAATAAAGCTCGATCTTGTAAAAACGGACGAACATTTTGATTTTTACGAGACAAAGATCCTTTGCGGAGAAAACAAAATATCATATATGTTCGCGGTGCATTCGCGCGGAAAGGTCGTTTATTACGGCAGAAACGGCGAAAACGAGTCATTTGGGGGTGTTGCCCAGTTTTGTTTTACGCCCGGATTTCACGTGCCGGAATGGGCTAAAGGAGCCGTTCAGTACCAGATATTTCCCGACAGATTTTTAAACGGCGAACCGGGCAACGACGTTTGCGACAATGAGTATTATTACGTCTCGGGCCACAGCGTCAAAGAAAAAAACTGGTACGAATATCCCGGGAAAAACGATATCAGGACATTTTACGGAGGGGATCTTCAGGGAGTCGCGGAAAAGCTCGGTTATCTTCAGAGCCTCGGAGTCAGGGCAATATATTTGAATCCGATATTCGTTTCCCCTTCAAGCCACAAATATGACGTTCAGGATCATATGCATATCGATCCGCATCTCGCTGTGATAGAAGAAGATACCGACCATGCGATGCAGGATTGGGAAAAGCACAACGGTTTCGCGCCGAAATATATAAAACGCACCACATCCCCCGTAAATCTTTCGAAAAGCGACGATTACTTCGCTTTTTTGTGCGAAGAAATACACAAAAGAGGCATGAGGATAATTCTGGACGGAGTGTTCAACCACTGCGGTTCTTTTAACAAATGGATGGACCGCGAAGGCATCTATATAGGTAAAAAAGACGCTGTGCCCGGAGCGTTCCAGAGCGAAAACAGTCCTTACAGGGAATATTTTACATTCAGAGAAAAGGAAAAAGAAGACGATCCCGGATACGAGGCATGGTGGGGCGTTAAAACGCTTCCGAAGCTCAACTACGAGGGCTCTTCAAAGCTCTGCGAGGAGATCTTCAGCATCGCGGAAAAATGGGCAAAGCCGCCTTATTCGATCGACGGCTGGAGGCTCGACGTCGCGGCTGATCTCGGTCACAGCGAAGAATTCAACCACCGCTTTTGGAAAGAATTCAGGAAAAGGCTGAAAATTATTAATCCCGACCTTTTGATCCTCGCGGAGCATTACGGCGATCCCTCAGCGTGGCTCGGAGGAGATCAGTGGGATTCCGTTATGAATTACGACGCTTTTATGGACCCCCTCTCGTATTTTCTGACGGGCATGGAGAAACACAGCGATAAAAGGAACGAGGATCTTTTTAACGACGGAGTAACGTTCTTTGGATCTATGCGTAAAAATGCCGCGTGTTTTCAGCATCCTTCCCTGCTTTGCGCGATGAATGAGCTTTCAAATCACGACCATTCGAGATTTCTGACGAGAACAAATATGAACGTCGGAAGGATGGAGACGAAAGGTTCAAAAGCGGCAGATGAGAATATAAACAAAGGTATTTTCAGAGAAGCTGTCGTCGTTCAGATGACGTGGCCGGGCGCTCCGACTATATATTACGGAGACGAAGCGGGCGTTACGGGCTGGACGGATCCCGATTCGAGGAGGACTTTTCCATGGGGACGCGAAGACAACGGTTTGACGGATCTGTACAGGGCTCTTTCTTCCCTTCGCAGCTCTCATCCCGTATTGAAGACAGGCTCTTTGGTCGAACTCTCCGCGGGATACGGATCGATCTCTTATGCGAGATTCGACGGCAGCTCGTGCGCAGTCATCTCGTGCAACAATACAGACAGGAAAATGAGATTCGACCTCGACGTTCGTGCCGCTCAGGTCGCTGACGGCTCGGAAATGTATTTTGAAATACTCACAGGCGCTGACGGATTCAGATCCTCAGACTGCTCCTTCTGCGGCACGGAATGTTCAGAATGCGGGCTCGATCTTTCCGTCACGGTGAGAGACGGGATGATACATTTTACGCTGCCGCCTTACGGCGCATGCGTGATCGCAAGTAAAAATATTGACTATCTGACGGAGAAAAAACATGGCTGATACGCTCGAATACGAAAAAGTAACATTCACGGAATACGATTCCTACCTCTTCCATGAGGGGCGCAATTTCGACGTTTACCGTAAAATGGGCGCCCGCATATGCGAAAAAGACGGCGTTTCGGGAGCGCTGTTTACTCTCTGGGCACAAAACGCGAAGAACGTATCCGTCACTTCTCTTAAAACTGGCTGGGAAAACAAATTCCCCATGGAAAAGATCCAAAACGGCATCTGGGAAGCTTTCGTGCCCGGACTTTCAGAAGGCGACTGCTACAGATATATCGTTGAGGGCTGCGACGGGATCACGAGATTCAAGGCGGATCCGTACGCTTTCAGGGCTGAAAAAAGGCCCGGAAACGCATCCGTCATTTGCTCTCTCGATTCGTACTGCTGGGAAGACGGAGAATACTTCCGCGGCGATCAAAGGTCGACTTACGCAAATGCCCTTCAAAAGCCCATGGCGATATACGAGGTCCATTTGGGCTCGTGGAAAAAGGACTATTCAAAAGAGCCCGACGGCTTCCTGAATTACAGGGCGATCGCTCCGGAGCTTGCGGAATATGTGAGATATATGGGTTATACGCACGTTGAACTGATAGGCATCTGCGAGCATCCGCTCGATGCCTCGTGGGGATATCAGGTGACAGGTTTTTACGCGCCGACGAGCAGATACGGAACGCCTGACGATTTTAGATTTTTCGTCGATATTATGCACAGAGCCGGTATCGGAGTTATCCTTGACTGGGTGCCTGCGCATTTTCCGAAGGACCCTTTCGGACTTGAAAACTTCGACGGATCGCCCATGTACGAATTTTCAGATCCTCTGCGAGCCGAATATCCGGAATGGGGCACGAAAGCATTCGATCACGGCAAAAACGAGGTAAGAAATTACCTGATCTCAAATGCTTTTTACTGGGTGCGAGAGTTTCACGTTGACGCTCTCAGGGTTGACGCTGTCGCGGCGATGCTTTTTACAAGCTTCGGAAGAAGCGAGTGGCGTCCTAACAAAGACGGAGGCATCGAAAACATCGAAAGCATATCGTTTTTGAAGGAGTTGAACGAAGAAATAACGGGTAAAACGGGCGCATTCCTGATCGCGGAAGATTCTTCGATCATGGCAGGCATCACAAAACCTGTCTCTGACGGCGGTTTCGGATTCCTTTTCAAGTGGAATATGGGCTGGATGAACGAGACGTTAAAATACATAAAGCGCAGACCGATATACAGAGGCTGGCACCACGATGAGATCACACACGCGGCGGATTACGCTTTTACCGAGAATTTCGTGCTTGTGCTCTCGCACGACGAAGTGGTGCATCTGAAAGCTCCGATGGTCGAAAAATTTTCCGGAAACCTTGCGGACAAGCTCGGCGGCCTGAAAACTTTATACACTTATCAAATGACCCATCCTGGTAAAAAACTGCTCTTTATGGGCCAGGATTTTGCCGAAAACAGGGAATGGTCGGAAGAGCGCGAGCTCGACTGGCATCTGTGCTCCGACCCCGGTCACCGCGACGTTATGATCACCTACAAGAGACTTCTTGAACTTTACAAAACATACCCTTGCCTCTACAGCGACTCTTCAAACAGCGTGACTTTCGAATGGGTGAACAGAAAAGACGCGATGAGAAATACCATCAGTTACATACGCAGAAATCCGTGGAATTACGATTCCGCGCTGCTCGTGATATGCAATTTCGCTCCGTCTTTTTACAGGGATTACACCTGCGGCGTTCCCGTTCCCGGATCCTACAGGCGCGTTTTCAGCACTTATGACAACCTTCCGGGCGAGGGCGGTCCTTCAGAGACAGGCATCTTCCCCGAAGTCCTCTCGTCTGAACATGATTGCGACGGCTACAAGTCTATGATTACATATTCCCTTCGTCCGTACGAATCAGCGATATTCGAAATACCGCAAGCCCGTTCAAAAAAGGACGACAGCGGAAAAGGTCAAATCTAAAAAACACATATAAATATTTTGTCTGATATCAGTCACTTTTTGCGGGGTGTCACTCTTTTTTCGCGAGCGTTTCAAACAATTCGCCCATCAAAGCGTCCCTTTTAATAAATGTTACATATCGCATGATCTGACGGGAGCCGTCGAAAAAATACGTCCCGTCGTATTCCGGCAAAGGCTTCGGCATAAGGCGTGACTCCATGAATCTGTCTCCGTCATTCAAGAGCCATCCGACAGCCGTGACGTCCCAGATGACTCTGCTCCATACGCGTCCTTTCGCATAATTTTCAGCCGCTTCTATAGTATGATCCGCGAGATAATCGCACAGTTTGTTTTTACCCCTGAGATAATATTCGAGTTCCGGTCCCGTCGTGTAAAATGAAGAAACGACGCCCATGCACGGCAGCTGAACGAGAGGACAGCCGCAGTCGAAGACTACTCTCGCGGCGGCGATATCCTGGTACATATTGAACTCCCTCGTGTCCGGCCAGTGTATGTCGTGTCCTCCGAGCCAGACGACGACGATCTTATCAGTGATGCTTTTATCCATTAAAACAGCGGATGCAACATTTGTTATGCAACCTATCGCGACTACGTATAGCGGACGGTCAGCGGAATAGCCTGCTGCCAGCTCGCAAAGCTTTGACGCGGCCTCGCTCGCAACGGGAGTTTTCTCATCAGGCAGATACTTTTCCGAGCCTCTGAAAGCGACTTTTTTGAGGTCTTCCCTTTCCATGAGAGTCAGAAGATTCAATATTTCGTTGTAGCTTTTTTCCATGCCGTCAGCAGGGCTTTCCGACAGATCGTTCCAAAAAGGAGCCGCGAAAAGGCCTCTTACATTGCATTTTTCACTTTTTACCATGAGAGAAAGGGCAAACTGGTCGTCAATTTCGTTAAAAGTGTCCGTGTCGAGCACGCAGTCGATCTTCCCCTTCGGGACGCTCAGATTCCTTATGAGTCGTTCATTGTCCATATCTGTTCTCCTTTATATGTCCGATATTGATCAGTTATTGTCCGCCGTATTTTTTCGCGCATTTTTCGTACGACATCGAGCCGCCGAAAATATCGAGAGCGCTTCCGACAGTGAAATCGACAAGCCCCTTTCCGTATCTTTTCACCTTTCCGATATCGTAAAATGTCGCGATCCCGCCGGCATAAGTGATCTTCGCACCGTTATGAAGACCGTTCTCCGCGGCGTCTGCAAGAAGCGAGATCAATTCTTTGTCCGGTCCTTTTCGAAGTCCTTCGCTCGCTATCGCGTGTACCAAAAATTCGTCGCAATATGAAGAGAGTTCTTTCAAAGACTGCCCGTTTACGGCAAGATCAGTCACAGTCTGCCACCTGTTCATTGCCGCGATATAATCTCCCGATCCGTTTTTCATACAGCTCAGATCTATCACGATGTGATCTTTTCCGCATATTTTTACGAGCTCCTCAAGGCGCGACATGTTAAAATGTCCCTCCTCAAAAAGCCACGACGTCACAATTATGTGAGACGCTCCCGCTTCGAGATATTTAAGGCAGTTGGCGGAATTCATTCCTCCTCCCGCCTGCAGTCCTCCGGGATATGCTTTCAGGGCTGATAACATCGCCTCGTCGTCTTCACGTGTGCCGGAGAGCTTGATCGCGTGACCGCCGGTGAGCATGTCTTTTTTGTAAAGCAAAGCGAAGTCGGCTGCGCTTTTTGAAGACACAAAATTCTCCTTCGCGCTGCTCGCGTCGATCGACAGCGAAGAGCCGACTATCTGTTTTACCTTTCCGTTATGAATATCGATGCACGGTCTGAATTTCATATTTTTTACTTGAGTGACGTAGGTGTGAAGTTTACTGTGTGATCCGAAGGAACTTCGCCGAAGCCCGTCCAGACCATGATATTGTCAATGCTTCCGTTCATAGTGGTGCCTGTTTTCAGGCAGAGCGAACCGCCGTGGCAGTATTTGAAATAGTCGTTCCAGTGACTCTCGCCCTGAGTTCCGGCGACTGCCTCCGTGATCTTTACCCAGTCGTTCGTTACGGCGCCTTCGCAGTCAGTCCTCATCCAGATCGTAGCGTCCTTCTCCGGGTCGACCTGGATCCTGATCGTTACGGGAATGCCCTTGAATACGGTATCTTGTCTGCCGTTTATGTTCTCTCCGAGGAGCCTCATCGCGATCGAAGGAATACCCGCGTCGTCCTGTGCTTTTGCGCAGTACTCTGCCGATTTGGAATCGATGTCGAACCATCCGTCCAACCCTTCACGACTGTAGTGGATCTGGTAGTTCGCGTATCCGCATACTCTGAAATGGAAGCTGTTGTAGCACTGTCCCCAGTAGTTCCACATGAGACTAAGGTATCTTTTTGCGTTGCCTGATTCGCCGTACGTGACGTCGTACTGGATCGTATATTTGTCCTTATATACCTCCCAGAGGTAGTTTTCGTCTTCGATTATTACGTAGGAATCCTTTCCGGAGATGTCGTTTCCGTTTGCGTCTTTATAGTTTCTGACAACGAGTTTTCCGTCCTCGATCGTGTATTGCGAGGTGTTTTTGTCGCTGTAAGATATCGATTCGGGGTAAAAAACATTCTCTTTATCGTCTATCTTCCACACGCCGTTTTTGCGGAGCGCCTCGAATGTGGCGTCGTTGGAAGCAGTGTTCGCGTACGAATCGAAATCCTCGTAGTAGATCATTTTTCCTTCCGGGATCTTCTGCGCTTCGGGCTCGCTCAAAGGAGCAAGTGTCGGCAGCGGTGTCTGCGTCGGAAGGGGCGTCGGAAGGGGCGTCGCCGTCACTTTTGCGTCAGGCTCCGGAGTATCGTCCCCATTGGCGTTTCCCGAGTCCTTGCAGGACACAAACATACACGCGATCACGAGAACCATGGCGATAAATAATATCTTAAGATCTCTCTTCATTTTCGCTACCACCTTTTCTGAAATCGAAGTAAATATCGTCTGCCGTTCTGTCGATATATTAAAATAACCCGCCTCTTTTTGTCAAGTGGACCGCAGACCTTTCGGAGAACTTGACAAACGACTTTTCGCAATATATACTACACCCTTGCAACAAGGCATTTTACCTCGCGCATGACGGCGCAACGTAGTTTTGTAGTTTAGTAGGAAGGGAAGGATAATATGCCTATCACAGACTTGTTGAGACAGAATGCCCGGCTTTACGGGGACGAGACGGCTCTCGTCGAGATCAACCCCCTGGATGAGAAAAGGGGAACATGGCGTGAATACAACCTCATTGAGACGACGCCTGACCAGCAGTACAGAAACGAAATAACATGGAAGGAATTTGACGAGCGCGCGAACAAATTCGCGAATCTTTTGCTGTCAAGAGGCGTAAAAAAAGGCACAAAAGTGGCTATTTTGCTCATGAACTGCATCGAATGGCTGCCGATATATTTCGGCGTGCTCAAATCGGGGGCGCTTGCGGTTCCGATGAATTACAGGTTCTCCGCGGACGAGATCAAATACTGTCTCGATCTTTCAGACGCCGAATTTCTGATCTTCGGACCTGAATTCACAGGAAGGATCGAAGAGATCTTCGGACAGGTAAAAAAACTTTCGACTTTATTTTACCTCGGTGAGGACTGCCCCACTTTCGCCGAAAGCTACGAGAAGCTCGTGCCGCTTTTTACGGAAAAGGATCCGATGATACAGATAACGGACGACGATTTCGGAGCGATATATTTTTCTTCCGGAACGACAGGCTTCCCGAAGGCGATACTCCACAAGCATAAAGCGCTCATGCACTCTTGCAAAGTCGAGCAGAATCACCATCTGCAGACGCACGAAGACGTTTTCCTCTGCATACCTCCGCTCTATCACACGGGCGCTAAAATGCACTGGTTCGGATCTCTTCTCGTCGGAGGAAAAGCCGTCATATTAAAAGGGACGAAGCCTGAATGGATCATGAAAGCCGTGTCGCAGGAGCATTGCACGATCGTGTGGCTGCTCGTTCCGTGGGCGCAGGATATACTTGATGCGATAGACAGAGGAGATATAGATCTTGATAATTACGAGCTGTCACAGTGGAGACTGATGCATATAGGAGCGCAGCCCGTTCCGCCGTCACTCATCGCTCGATGGCTGAAGGTTTTCCCGAATCACAAGTACGATACAAACTACGGACTTTCCGAATCGATCGGTCCCGGATGCGTGCATTTGGGCATCGATAACGTGCACAAAGTCGGTGCGATAGGAAAAGCCGGATACGGATGGGAGACGAAGATCGTAGGTCCCGACGGAGATCCCGTACCTCAGGGGACAGTCGGAGAACTCGCCGTTAAAGGCCCCGGCGTCATGGTCTGCTACTACAAGGACGAAAAGGCGACGAACGACGTTTTGAAGGGCGACTGGCTCATGACGGGAGATATGGCTGCCGAGGATCAGGACGGATTTATTTTCCTCGTAGACCGCAAGAAGGACGTCATAATCACCGGCGGCGAGAACCTCTACCCTGTTCAGATCGAAGATTTCATTCGTAAAAACGACGCCGTCAAGGACGTTGCCGTCATAGGTCTTCCCGACAAGAGGCTGGGTGAGATCGCTGCGGCGATAATCGAGGTCAAGGAAGGCGCGACTCTCACTGAAGAAGATGTGAACGCTTTCTGCATGGGCATGCCCAGATACAAGAGGCCTCGAAAGATCATCTTCGCAAAAGTGCCCCGCAATCCCACAGGCAAGATCGAAAAACCCGTTCTTCGTAAAATATACTGCGGCGAGAGTCTTGTCGCCGCCCAGAATGAGATAAAACTTTGACAACAAACTTTGACAACAAAAAGCCGGCCGCGTAAAACGCGGCCGGTTTTTTATCGCGATTATTGAAATGCTATTTGGAAAGTTCCTCTCTTACCATCCTTGCGGGGAATATATTTTCCGCGGAAGATACCGAATATGCGTAATCTTTTTCGGCCAGATACGTTTTGCAAAGGAATCTTCTCTCTGATAATTCTTCAGAACCGTCGTTCTGAGCCTCTGTGAGCCCGTATAAGGCACTTTCAGGCTCTTTTTGCATTATTATCGTCCCGAACCTTGAGATCGCCTTTATGCCCTCTCCTGTGAGCTTTGCGGCGCTCTCCCTTACAGTCCATATCTGCGTAAAAAGCTCCGGTCTCATATAATCGGGGCACCTTTTAAGCATATTGTATTCGTCACCCGAAAAGAATCTTCCCGCGAGGCTCATATTGGCGTCTCTCACCTTTTCGACGTCGCATCCGACTTCGAGAGATGATATCGCGCACATGACTCGTTCTCCCGAATGGGACAGATTGAAAAAGAACGGTTCACCCGCAACATACGGTTTTCCGTCATCCCTCTTTTTAACTGTCAGAAATCTCGGATCCATGCCCTCTTCTCTTATCGCGATATCGAGCAGCACGCCCGCGCCGAGCAGAAGTCTCTTGTCGTTCTCCTTAGACGCCCTGATTATTTTACGCTTTCTGTCCTCTCCCATATCGTTAAAAAATTCGGCGAAAAGCGCCCCGTCTTTCAGAGGCGCTACATCGGCGTAATATAGTTTCAGATAGTCCTTGGAAGCCATAAGCGAAGTACCTTCGGCATGTCTGTTCAGGAGATCGGTCCGTGTACGGTCGGTCCGCTTATATTACATCAGAAAACGGGTTTTCCTTCGGGAGCATATCCGGGAAGGTAGTAGTTTTCGTTGTCAGTGTCCTTGTCGTCTTCGTAGATCCACTGCTGGGCGGGAAGCGTATTCTTCCACTTTCCTCCTGCTCTCCTGTGGCACTCCTCGACTGAAAGCAGCCACTTTGAACCGGAAGGTCTCTTGGGTTCGAATTCGTAATATTCACCGTCAAAGAATGCTCCGAAGCAGTGAGAATCTGTCTCAAATACGACTGAAGCCATATTGACCGTCTTGTTGTGTATCTCGAAGTGCTCTCCGAGTTTCGTTCCCGAGTAAGAGAATTCGTCTCTCGTTATTTTCAGTATTCCCTCGCCGCACGGATCGCTCGTGACAGTCTTGTCTACGTATTTGTCTGAAGGCAGATATCCGAGCGTCACAGGCTCTTCGAGGCAGAAATCTTCATTGTCTCTGATCTCCCTGAAAACTCTTCTCCTCTGAAGCTCGAACCAGACCCTCAGATTCTTCGGAACGACAGCGCCTTCCGAATTCGGGATCAGATCGTAATATTCGTTGATCTTCACGCTGTTTCCGCATTCCCCGCACGTAAAAACGTTGTCCTTGCCGTGGTTTGTGAACTCTTTGCCGCATTTCGGGCAAATGTAGAGGTGCTGTTCGAGTTTTTCGGCGATGTGCTCCATTCCTTCGAATTTTACCCTGGCAGTCTCGTTCCAGGTGAAATCGTCGTTGTAGATCGCATCGTTGACCATTTTGTCCATCTCTTCGATAGAGAGCTCCTGCGTCTGTTCAGGCGTAAAAAGTTTATCGATCGTGATTATTACTTTTCCCGGTCTGTCAGCGATGTTCCACTGCGTATTGGACATATATCCGCCCGTGATCCTCGTGGAATACACCGGCACGTTAAGGTGTTTCAAAAGCTTTGACGTACCCGTCATTACCGGCTGGTTCGTTCCGGAGATGCTCGATTTGCCTTCGGGGAACATTATTACGCTTCCGCCTTTTTTAATGACAGACATTATTTCTCTTATGCAGTGCGTATCGGCAACGAAATTCTTCTTCGGGATGACTCTCGTGAGGTCGAATACGAAATGCATATGCGACCTGTGGAACTCTATATATGAAGCGACATAGTTGATTATGTGAGGCTTGACTGCTTTTGCGATATACTGCCAGTCGCATCTCGATGTGTGGTTGCTTACCACGATGAAAGGACCTTTTTCCTTTTTCATATCGACGTTGCACACGACTTCCAGATTCATCTTTTTCGTGTTCGGGAGCGCCGCGAATGTGTACATCACTTTTCCCACGAATTTGTTCATCGGTTTCCCCTGCTTCTCAGCCAGCTTCTTGTCAATGTTCAGTTTTGCCATGTTATCAACCTTTCGTTTTATATTATTTGAGACATTTCAGCCTCTTTTTTGTGTAAAATGATAACACACATAGTGAACTGTTTCAACATTCCCAAAATAACTTAAATGTGTTATAATTGCCGCTGGCGTTCTCGTTTTACGACATTTTGAGAAAAATCACGCCGTTTTTACAATTAAAAAGGACTGAAATGAATACAAAATGGATGAAAATTGTCTCCTGGATGATCATCGGAGCCGTCATAATTATGGCAGCAGGGACGATTTTTGCTGAAATGACAACTGAATACGGTGAAAAAGACATCTGGCCTTTTACGCACAGAGAAACTCATGATCCAAATGAAGGAACGACTCAAACGCCCGATGTGACGGACGGTCCGACGGCCGCTCCGACACCTACGAAAGAGCCCGCTCCGACACCCACGGAAGAGCCCACTCCCGAGCCTACGGAAACTCCGACTCCCACGCCGACTCCCGAACCGACCGCGACTCCGTCTCCTACGCCGACTCTCGAACCGACTGCGACTCCCACCCCGACGCCTACCGAGAAGCCAACTCCGGCTCCGACAAAGAAACCGACTGCCAAACCTTCTCCTACCGGCGATCCCTCGCTCGGTCCGACGCCTATTCCCACGGAAATATATATAGGCAATACGAAAAAACCTAACGTCGCGCTCACTTTTACCGTTTTCTGGGGCAACAGTGAACTGATGCAGATCCTCGATATCCTCGATGAATACGACGTTAAAGCGACATTCTTCATCGGCGGAAAATGGGCGGAATCGAATAAAAATCTCGTTCGCGGCATCGCAAACCGCGGACACGAAATAGGTCTACACAGCTATGACCACTTGCACCTTGAGCAAATGACCATGGACGAGTGGCGCGCGAATATCAAAAAATGCGACGACCTCATCTGCAGTATCACAGGTAAAAGGTCGACCCTCTTCTCTCCTCCGTACGGTGAGACGAACTATGGGAGCCAGTGCATGGTCGCCTCCCTGCATATGAAGACGATCACATGGACTACCGATGCTGTCGACTGGCGAGACAGCGATGTGAATGTCGTTTCGAGCAGAGTAAAAAAAGGTCTCTGCAACGGATGCATCGTCCTTATGCATCCTAAAGAAGTGACGGTTCAGGCGCTGCCCGGGATCATCGAATACGGCAGAGAAAAGGGCTTCAGATTTACCACGGTCAGCGATTGCCTTGCAAAATAACAGTTAAAATATTCGGAAAATGTATTTACCGCCGCCCGAAACCGGGCGGCGGTTGTTTGGTTGCGATCGAATAATTATAGCGAAACCGCCGCATGCGGCAAATTCATCAGACTATATCCCTTATCCAGATCTTCTTTTTGACGAGGATCAGCCCGAAGACGCATTTGATGATATCGAGAGACTGAACTATCGTATAGAGCACAAGTATCTGCGGGCGGAAAATGAAATAGACCGCGAATGCGATCGGTGCCGCGAATCCCAATGTAAAGAAACTGTCGAAGAGGAGTGTGATAAGCGTTTTACCCCCGGAGCGGACGGTAAAATAGCTCGCGTGGACGATCGCGAAGACGGGCAGGAAAAACGAGTCGATGCGGATGAAATTCGACGCATACGATTTTGCGTTCTCTGTGACCTCGTACAAAAGCGGCACGCGAGATCCGACAAAAAACAGCAGAAATGACGTCAGAAGGCTCAAAAATAATGAAAAAGCCGTCATTTTACGCGCGGCATCGGCAGCTTTGTCAAATTCACGCGCTCCGAGAAAATTTCCGGCAATGATGCCTATAGCCGTTCCGAATGACATAAACGAGATCGTGAACAGATTCCAGACTGTCGATGAGATACTGTATCCCGCAACGACCGATCCGCCGTAATAGCTGTAGCAGACGCCGAGCAGCGTCATACCGACTGACCAGCAGAGTTCGTTGCATATCAAAGGCGCGCTCTTTGTCGCGACGAGAGATGCGACCTTTTTCGGTATACGCAGGCTTTTGAACGTGCCCTTGAGATACGGAAATCTGGCTTTTCTCCTGTACATGCTGACTACCACAATGACGCATTCTACTACCCTTGACGTAACTGTCGCGATCGCCGCGCCGCGAACGCCTGTGATCTCTTCAGGTACTCCGAGTTTTCCGAAGATCAAAATGTAATTGAGCACGCAGTTCGTTCCTACAGCGACGAAGCTCGCCGCCATGGGCATAAATGTGTCCCCCGTTTCCCTCATCGTAGACGCAAAAATTTGCGTGACGATAAAAGGCAAAAGTCCGGTCATCATGATCAGAAAATATTCTTCGGCAAACTTTTTAACGAGTTCGAGGTCGCATTCGATGTCGCCTGCATGGATAAATCTGTCGATCAGCCAGCCTCTCCCGAATGTAAAGATCACCAGAGAAAGCGCGAACAGTATCATTCCCGCTATCGCTTTGAATCTGACCGTGTATCTGATGCCTTCGCTGTCTTTCTTGCCGTGATACTGTGCCGTGAAAACGCCGGGACCGCTCATCGCCCCAAACAGCGTCAGGTTAAAAATGAATAATATCTGGTTTGCGATCGCGACGCCCGACGTCTGCTCCGTTCCCAGTCTTCCCACCATAAAATTGTCCAGCAGACTCACCAGATTCGTGACAAGGTTCTGGAACATTATCGGCAGAGCGACGACGAACATCGTCTTATAGAAGGCTTTGTCGCCTATATATTTTTCACGAAAATTCAACTTTTGATTCCCCTTGAATTATTTTTGACGGATCGTACAGTATATCGATCCCGCCGGCAATAATGTCTGCACCGGCTTCCTGAAGCTTTTCCGGAGTGTTCGCCGTTGTGAGCGCGCAGCACAGAGATCCGGATGCTTTCGCGGCTTTTACGCCGTTAATGGAGTCCTCGAAGACCACGCAGTCTTTCGGATCGTATCCGAGTTTTGCGGCAGCTTTTATGAATATTTCCGGATCCGGTTTGTTTTTTTCGACGTCGCTTCCCGTTATCACTTTGGCGAAATACGTCTCCGCCCGTTTGCCGTCCAATACAGCGTCTAAATTCGCGTAAACCTTTTCGATATCGGCGCTTGACGCGACAGCCGTCGGAATGCCTTCTTCCTTTAATTTTTCGAGAGTTTCCATCACGCGCGGATAAACGGATGCTTCTTTTTTTACGATCTTAAAGTACGTCTCGTACGCTCTGTCCCTGATCTTTTTGTCGAATGACCCTCCGTACAGTTTCGCGACTCCGCCGAAATAGACGATCTCACCCGCCCCGCAAAACTGCTCGAAATCGCTCTCTTTCGCAGGTATCCCCTCGTCGTTGAAAGCTCTCGCGGCCGCTTTTGCCATGACGGGTTCGGAATCTATCAGCACCCCGTCCATATCGAATATCACTGCTTTTATTTTCGAAAATATCCCTTCCATCACTCGGCTCCGATGATGAACGAACCGAGCGGTTCAAAATCGAGACAGACCTTCACTCTGCCGTCACTCGTAAAATCGTAATCGATCTCTTTTATCGCCCCGGTCTCCGGATCGAGCGAATATATCTCATCGAAATCTTCCGTAAGATCGATCAGAACTTCACGTTTTCCGCCTCTGCAGCCCGTATTTACGAGAAGGAAGACCTCGGAAAGACCCATATCTGTCGCTTCTCTCTTCGTGTAGATTATGTCTCTGTCGCAGCCTTCTATCTCCACCTGAGGCACGAAGATCGAACGGATAACGGCAGGAATATCGCTCGCGTCTGCGCAGTTTATAACATTCTCCATGGAGAGAATGTCCGCTACCGTGTCGCGAAGTCCGCATTCCCCGTCGAGTGACGGGATGTCCGTTTTAAGAGAATCGAATATGACTGTTATTCCCGACTGAGCGAGATCCGCGAGTGATTCCAGAAACTTTCTGTCCGTCGCGATCATCTTCGGTATAACGACTGCCTTGTACGAGCAGCCCGAGATCGGATTGTATGCATAAGCTCCCTCGTCGTCTTCTTCGATATAGAGGTCCTCTATCGCCTTGGCGTCAGCCATTATATAGTCCAGTCTGTTTCTCAGAAGCCCTTGGGCAAGTCCGTTCCAGCTGCGCTCGCAGGAGAGCTCCGCTTCCGAATATTCGCGCGACTCTCTGTATTTGCCGCTGCCTTTTACTGCAGAGAGAACGCCTTCGATCGGATAATAGAGGATGATATCGGCTGAATTGACGCCTCCGTGGATCGCCGTTCCGATTCTCGCGAGATAATCGTTGTAATCGCTGTATTCTTTCTCAGGAAGGGCATTTTCGCCGAAATACGACTGAAAAACATTCACTCCCAGAGCATATTGCGCGGCTCCGCAGCCTTTCATTTCAGGAGCTCCGTAAGGGGCTTTATGTAAATAGTTCTGCTCGTGGGCTGATATTTCTGACATCGTGCCCTTTTTACCAAACCAGCAGGACGCCGAACTTATCAGCTTTGGCGTGACAGCCATACCGATCATATCGCCGGGCAATGTTGTGAGAACGTCGATGCCCGGAATGTCCAAATGAGACATGATCCTGAAAATATTTCCTTCCCAGATGCCATGGTGAAGAAGGTATTCCTCCATCAGAACGTGGCCGGAGAAATCGACGCCCGCTTCGTGGCAGAATTTCTCGATCTGTCCGAAATACGCGTGCTCGTAAAGTGACGTGAGCATCGTATTGAAATCGTATCTTACTCTTACTGCGCGCGAAGATGTGCCTGCGTAGAGATAATGCAGGTTGTTCATCAGGCTGTATCCGTATCTGTTTCTGAATTCATCCGGTAAAAATGTCTCCCACTGCACGTCGGGAAGCAGCGGAATATCCTCGTGTGGCTCGTCCTTAATTCTGTCTTTTCCGGGATGCACCGTTCCGTCGAGATACCCTGCCATCAGCGATGGCTCATCCGTGAAGAAAGCTTCGATCTTCCTGCCGAAATGTTTTCCGACGTGTTTTTTATATTCTTCATAAGTGCATTTTATGAATTCGCCGACCGCTTTTTCGTTGATCACGCTTATATATCTTCTGCACTCGTGGAAGTTCTGGCACGCGTGCGTGCGTTCAAAGAGCCTCTTTGTCCAGAAAACGCAAACTGTGAATTCGTCACCCTCTTTACACGATTCAAAACCTTCTCCCGCGATCCATTTTAAGCCGCCGGCTTTGCTTGCGAATCTCATGAGATCCACCGCTTCGCCCGTAAAACCGTCCACGATCAGGTCCTCTTCCTTCGAGTAAATACCAGCGCAGTCCGGAAAGTCCTTTTTAACTGTTCTGAACGCGTATGCCGCGAGAAGCGCGTCGTGATAGAGCGGTTTTTTTGCTCTGAATACTTCTCCGGCCTTCAATTTCTTTATCATACTGACGAGAGCTTTTGCTTCGTATTCCGGATGATCTTTAAGTGTCAGGCCGCCCGCGGTCCCGCTTGGATAACCCTTCTCGTCATATATCCAAAGACGCATATCCATGATAGACGCTTCTTCGACGATATCCTTCATATCCTCCCAGCCCGTTTTACCGAGATAGTCGCAGAACGGTGTATTCGTGGTCAGGCCGCCGTATCCGATCCTTTTGGCCTTTTCCATAGTCTTTTTAATCGTCTGTCTTCTCTCTTCCCTGTCTCCGCTCGTAAACGGATAATCGTGGGTAAGCTTCATCGATCTGCATTCGTTGCCCGGTTTTCTGAATTCGTCTTTTTTCATCTTCTTTTCCTCTTCCGTCAGCCGATTATTTTTTTCAATGCGTCGCAGGCGGCGATATCGACTGTGTATTTTACCGTCAGCCTGTCTCTCTCGTAAAATACCGCGGCGAGTCTTTTCCTTCCCTCGCGGATCCTCTGTACTGTTTTTTCTGTAAGTTTTTTCTTCTCTCCCGTAAAAACGTCCCGGTCTGTTTCAAGGCAGTAATAGTGGCCCAATATCGCTTTTCGAAGCCTTTGATCGCATCCTCTCGAGCTCTCCGCATCCTTCAGCAGATGATCCAGCCTTTTGCTCACATATTCGACGGTAAAATCGTCACTGCAGTCGATTTTTGCGCATTCTTCGATATTTTCGAGCAGTTTTCCCGTGCATTCATCCTTAAAATACACATTCAAATATCCGTTCTCTTCTTTGCAGACTGCTCCGTCTCCGAATGCGTCGTATATATTTTTTACCGTCTCTTCGGCGATCTTCTCTTTGTCCTTATTCTGCCTTTTTGCCTCGG
>JAEEGL014041781.1_pt1 | contig 19917 bp, 22 predicted proteins | sample 9134231 | NCBI WGS metagenome assembly JAEEGL01 (sample SAMN16246548, study PRJNA631951) | gut metagenome | biome: gut microbiome; feature: rumen; material: fiber-attached | host: Bos | place: Iran: Karaj | collected 2018-10 | reverse complement strand
TAACTTAATTGATAAACATAAATATATAAAACTAAAAAATAATTTATATAGAACTCTTAATTATGCTTCAATAAATAAAGAGAACTTAATAAAATTATATTTAATAAATTTAAAGGAATTGTTCACTTGAATATTACTGAATTAAAAAATAGTATATATTATGAAGTAATGCCTCATTTTCTGATTTTTTATGGAGATGAGACTTATGTAAAGAAAGCTTATTTTGAAAAAATAAGTCCTATTTGGAATACAGTAGATTCTCTAAATGATTTGAGTTATTCTAAAAACTTAATAATAAAGAAACCTACTTATTATAAAATAGATGGAAGATTATTATTAGAAGAAAGTAAAGATAATTGGGAGAGTCTTAAAAATAAATTTCTTTATTCTTTTAATTATTTTATTTTTAATTTTTACGATGATAGTTTTAAGAAAAATAAAGATTTTGTATCTACTTTTAAAGATTATATAATTGAATTTGATTTTTTAAGTGAAAGATTGCTCTTAAATAGATTTTCAAAACAATATTTAGTTAGTGATGATAATTTATTAAAAATTATAAGAAATTGTAATAATGATTATATTTCAATAGAGTCTGAACTTAATAAGATAAAATGTTATGCAGAAGAAAAGAAAATAAGTGAAGACATAGCTTATTCTGAATTATTAAAACGCAATTTATTATATATTCCTATAGGTGATTGTTTATTTGATTTCTTAAATGCTATATCTTCTAAAGATTTAAATAATATTAACTTTATGCTTTATTTAATTAAACAGACACCAGAACCAGTTTTAGGAATAATAAAAGGTTTATATAAGCAATTTGATGTTTTATATAAAGTAATTGAAATAGATACTATAAAAGATCAAGAAGAAAAACAACATTTATTTGATTCTTTTAAACTATCTAAAGGAAGATTGTTTTATTTAAGACAGCAGATAAGAGCATTTGGTTCTAAAAATGTTATAAAAAATATGAAATTTTTACAGAATGTAGAATATGAATTGAAAGTTGGTAAATTAGATCAAGAAAATGCTTTAGATTATATAGTTTTGGAGTTATTAGCAAATGAAAAAGATTAATAATGAAGAAAAAGCAAGAGAATATTTAGATAAGTTTCTAGAAAATAACGGAATTGATTGTGAAGATTCTGTATATGAAGGTATAATAAATTATATAGAACATCTTATAGAAAGAGACTATTTTGGTGAAAAATCATCTAATATAAATTTAGTTGAATTTTTTAAAAAGAGATATACAGTAAATACTAGATTAAAGATATTAAATGATGCTATCTTTAAAAATAGTAAATCTCTTTATTGGGAACTTAATAATGTTATAGAAGATGAAATATTATCTTCTAGTGGAAGAAAAATAATAAATAAACAACAAATAAATTTAGAAAAGGCAGATTAATTTTTTATGATAGAGAATTGTAAAAATTGTTGGTTTGTTAATAATTGTACAGAAAAAGAATCAACAAAAGATGTATGTGTTAAATATGAACATATGTTATCTATGTTTAAATCTTCTAATTTGAAGATTCCATTTTGGAGTAAAGCAAATTTATTTTTAACAAATGACCCTGAAGTAAGAAAAATTTATACTCTAAGTAAGAGTATGGAAGAATTTTATAATAATAATAAAAATATTCTTATTTGGTCTGATAAATTTATGAATGGAAAAACTTCATGGGTAGTTAGAATGATTCAGAATTATATGACTACTTGGGTTAATTTGCAATTTACAGATTATCCTTGTTGTTATTATATTAATGCTTCTGATATTGTAGAAAACTTTAAAAATCAAGTTGAAGATAAAGATAAGTATGATGATATGTTATTCTTTATGAAATCAACTGAGCTCTTAGTTATAGATGACATAGATATATTGATAGGTAAAGAAAAAGTAGCAGAAGTAGTAGGAAATATATTAAATGAAAGATATTCAAATAATCTTTCTAGTTTATTTACTTCTCATGAAAGTCCAGCTATATTAAAAACAAAGATTCAAAATAAATATTTCGTAAATAAAGTAGTTGAAGTAAGTGAAATATATGAATTTACTGTTTCTAAAGAAGAAATCGATGAGATGAAAAGATTGGAGGGAGAAAACTAATGTCAGAGTTAAATAGAGCTATAACTGAAGTTCAAATTGTCTCAAAGATTTTAAAAAATAAATCTTTAGATATTATAAATAAAAATAATTTAGACATTAATATGTTTAAATCTTTTGTTGAAGATACAAATGGTCTACCAAAACATAAAATATCTGATATTATTTTATTTATAGAAGATCATTACAATAAATATAAGACTATACCTGATAAAGCTACTTTAATTAAAACTTTTCCTTATTTTGATTCTGTTGAAGTTAATGAACCAGATGATTATTTAGCAGAAAATTTAAAAAAACAATATAATGATGAAAAATTTGTAGAATTATTAAACACAGCAAATAAAATTCATCGTGAAAAAGGTTTAGAGGCTGCAAAAGATTTCTTAGAGAAGAACAATAATCTTAAAAGTAATGATTATACAAAGATAGGAATAGATTTAATATCAGAAGCAGATGTAAGATATAAAGCTTATGAAGAAGCCTTAACTAATCCAAGAAAAGCTACAGTATCATTAGGATTAAAAGAATTAGATGATTTTATTGGAGGTTTAAATAGAACTGAAGAACTTATGGTTATTCAGGGAAGATCTGGACATTCTAAAACATTTATTCTTATGAAATTTTTATATGAATGTTGGAAAGCAGGAGAAAATGTAGCTTTATTTGAACCTGAAATGTCAGCAAATATTATTGGTTATAGATTAGATAGTTATATTGATGATAAACACTCACTTTCTAATTTTAGTCTTATAAGAGGAAAACAAGTTAATTTAAATTATAAGAATTTTATAGAACAATTAAAAACTAAACCTAATAAATTTATATTTATATCACCTAAAGATTTTAATGATGAGTGTACAATATCTAAACTTAGACAATTTTGTATAGATAATAAAATAACTGTTTTTGGAGTAGACGGTTTTGATCCTGGAGATATAATTGATGAAAGAAGTTTTTATAATAAAAATATAAGTTCTTGGACTCAATTAACAAATATTTCTAAAGATTTATTAGAATTAAGTATGGACCTTCATATACCGGTTATTTCTACTGCACAGGCAAAGAATGTTGATAATGATACAGATCTCGGTATAAATACAATAGGTGGTTCTTATGGTATAACTAGAAAATGTACATTAATGGTTACAATGAAGAAGATAGGAAAAAATGTAACTATAAATGTAGAAAAGCATAGAACTGGAACTGATAAAGCAACTTTCAATTATATAGTTGATTTAGATAAAGGATGTTGGGTATATGATGGTAGTGAATCTGCTAGTAATCAAAATACTCAAAAACAAAAAGATGATAGAATGAATTTAGTTAATAAAGAATTATCTTTTGGAACTAATAATGAAGCTATATTTGATAGTAATGATACAGAGACATTAATAGAAAGAAAGAGACCAAACGAATAATGATTAATTTAAAAAATGGACAATTAAATACTTCGGTTGAAACCATATTATATGAATTAAAAAGAGTAGCAGGACAATATGGAAAACATATTTTTACAGATATGAAAGAAACCACAGATCATTTTATGGTAACTTGTCCTTTTCATAAAAATGGTCAAGAAAGAAAGCCATCTTGTGGAATACATAAATATACAGGAACATATCATTGCTTTACTTGTGGAGAATCTGGAAATATAGTTAAATTAGTTAAAGATATATTAGAATTAAATTCATATAGAGCTGCTGAAAATTGGTTATTAGAAAATTTTGATTCTAATAGAATAATTATAGAAAATGATATTCCAGAATTAGTATTTTCATTAGAAGAACCTAAAAATGACGAAATAGAGAAACCCGATGAAATTACTTATGTATCAGAAGAAGAATTAAAGAAATATAGGTATTATCATCCTTATATGTATGAAAGAAAGTTAACTGACGCTATTATAGAAAAATTTGATGTTGGATATGATAATGATTTTAAATTAGAGAAAAAAGATAAAGATGGTAATAATATATTAAATGTAAAACAGGAAAAAATGTATGATTATTTTGGACCTTGTATAACTTTTCCAGTGAAAGACTTAAATGGTAATGTAGTTTTTATAGCAAGACGTTTTATAAATATGAAAAGATTTCATTATCCTACTCATATTAAAAAACCTATTTATGGACTTTATGAAGTATTAAAAGACAATCCTAAATGTGATTCTATAGTATTGTGTGAATCCATGATTGACGCTTTATACTTTAATTCAATATTATTAAAAATGAATTTACCTATACAATGTGTAGCCTTAAATGGTGTAGGTTCATCTTATCAATATGACTTATTAAGAAAATCCACAATAAATACTATTTATTTATTAACAGATATGGATTCTGCTGGTATGGATGCCAGAAATAAAATAAAAGCAGCTTTAAATGATAAAATATTTTTTATAGATTTATATTTACCAAAAAATAGAAAAGATATAAATGATTGTACTGAAGAAGAAATAAGAAGTATAATAAACAATATAAAAAGGTAAAACAAAATGGCTTTAAAGGGATTTGAAAAAGCACTATCATTAAATAGTGCAATCAAAAAGATTAACAAAAAAGAAAAACCAAAGAAACTTTCTAAAATGAGTACTGTAGTGGATAGACTCAAAGTAGCTACTGATTATATAGTATCTAAAATGAGTCACTATACTGAGTATAAATGTTTATATACTAAAAAAGAAGTAGAAGAATATCTTTATACTTTACCAGAAAATGCAGAAGTAGCAATAGATACAGAAACAACGGGACTTAATGTTTTTAATGATAAAGTAGTAGGAATATGTTTATCTACAGATGGAAAACCTTCTGTTTATATACCAGTATTTCATTTAGATCCTGTAACAAGAGAATTATTACAGAAACAAGTTAAAAAAGAAGAAATAACTGAAATTTTTACTAATTTAACAAATAAACGTTCTGATATAAGATTAATCTATCATAATGCAGAATTCGATAATAGAATATTATTACATTCGTTTGATTTACCTATAGAATTTACTAAATTATGTTTTTGGGATACAATGACAATTTCTCATTGTATAGATGAAAATGAAAGACATGCACTTAAAGTTTTACATTTAAAATATTGTCCTAAAGAACATGAAGAAGAGCCAATTGAATTTTCTGATTTATTTGGTGATGTAGAGTTTTCTTTAATAGATCCAGAAGTAGCTAAATTATATGCTGCTGGTGATGCTGATAAAACATTAGATCTTTATAAATGGCAAGTTAATTTTCTAAATAAAGAAGGAAATGAGAAGTTAAAAAATTATATTTATACAATAGAAGCTCCAGTTATTTCTGCTATTATAAGAATGGAAGAACGTGGATGTTTGATAAATCTTAAACGTCTTGAAGAATTAGACGAAAAATATAAAAAATTAATAGAAGAAACATCTAGTACTTGTTATAAAGAATTAGAACCATATAAAAATAAAATAGATAATTATAGAAAAACGCATCCTAAAAAAGATAAAATAGATGATCCTATAAATCTACAAGCTTCAAAACAAATATCAATTTTGTTATATAGTATTTTAGGATTTAAACCTCCTAAAGTAGCTGAAATAGAAGATGATGAATCTAAATATAAGAAAAAACAAGATCCTACAGATGAAGATTCTCTTAAAATTCTAATAGAAAAATATCCAAATTTCAAAGTCTTTTTAGAAAATCTTCTTGAAAATAGACATGCTGTTAAAATGAAATCTACTTATATAGATGCAATAAGAGAAAAAGTGCATCCTGATGGTAGACTTAGAGGAGTATTTTCACCTAATGGAACTGTTACTGGAAGATTTGCTTCATCAGAACCTAATTTACAAAATATTCCCGCTAATTCAGAATTTAGAAGTATGTTTTATGGTGGAGATGACTATTATATAGCAAATGCAGACTATTCTAAACAAGAAGTTTTCTTAACTACAGAAGAATGTCAAGATCCAAAATTGATAGCAGTTTTCCATGAAAATAAAGATATTTATGGAGTTTTAGCTTCTGAAATTTATCATAAAGCTTATGAAGATTGTCTAGAGTTTTATATAAATCCAGATGGTTCAAAGAAGAAAGACGAACACGGAGTAGAAATAGAAAATGTAATTGGTCATAAGCGTAGAAGTATGGGTAAAGGTGGATGGTTAGGAATTACTTATGGTTTAGGTGCAGCAGGATTAGCAGAAAGAGCTAATAGAGACTTAGAAGAAGGTGAAGATCCAATTACAGTAGATGATGCTAAATTTATTCTTAAAGAGCTTAAAGCAGGTTTTAAAGTAGCATTTGAGTGGATAGATTGGACACATGAATTTGTTCATAAATATGGTTATGTAGAAAATATGTATGGTAGAAGAAGACATTTACCAGATATTAAATTACCAAAATATACTGTAGAGTTTGAAAAAGATGATGATGGAAATATAATAACACCAACGTATTATGAAGAAGACCCACTAGATTTTACACCAACAGATAAAAAAGAATTTAAGATTGAAGATATACCAAAATCCGTTTATCTTCCTTATTTTGCAAGATTAGATAAAGCTTTTGGAAAAAAACAAGTTGACGCCATAAAAGAAGAATTTAAGAAAAAAGAAAAATTATTTATTAAAATAAATTCAGATAAGATAGCTAGAGCCGAAAGACAATCTGTAAATAGTAAAATACAGGGAGACGCATCTTGTCTTATAAAAAATGTTATGGTTAATGTAGATAAAGATGAAATTCTTAAAAAACTAGGTGTATCTTTAATATCTACTATTCACGATGAAATTATGCTAGAACTTAAAAAAGAACATGCTCAAGAAGGTGTAAAAAGAATTAGAGAAATAATGGTAAATACAGCTCAAGAATATGTTAAATCTGTAAAAGTAAAAGTTGATATGGTATTAGGTCCTTATTGGTATTGTGATAAAGATAATAAAGCTATTCCTATAGAAGATTAAGTTTTTGAAGGTATAATAATATAAGGTATTAGAATGTCTAAAGATTGGAAAGGAAGTTCAAAATCAAGTGTATATACTGTAATGGGTGCAACTGGTCATGGGAAAGAAGATAGAGAAGAAAATGACTTCTATGCAACTGATCCTAAAGCAGTAGATATATTATTATCACCAAATGAAGGTAATTTAGTTTTTCCAACTAAAGAATTATTAGAACCTTCTGCAGGTAAAGGACATTTAGCAGAAAGATTAAAATCTTATGGTTATAATGTTACTGCTTATGATTTAATAGATAGAGGTTATTGTCCTACTAAAAATTTCTTTGATATAGATAAATGGGAAGGAAGTATTATAACTAATCCTCCTTATAAATATGCAGAGGAATTTATAAGACATGCTTTAGAAATTATTCCTGATGGTCAATATGTCGCTATGTTTTTGAAACTTACTTTTTTGGAAAGTAAAGGCAGAAAAAAGTTATTTCAAGATTATCCTTTAAAAACTTTATATGTAAGTTGCAGTAGAATAGGTTGTATGAAAAATGCAGAATTAACTGATGAAATCCCAGGAAGTGCAGTAGCATATGGCTGGTATGTTTGGGAGAAATATGCAAAAGATATAAGTCCACCAGACCCTATAGTAAAATGGATAAATTAAAAACAAAAACAAAGGAGAAAAAACAAAAATGACACAAAAAGAAAGAATTAGTGAAATTCAAAAATTAGTAGAACAACAAGGATTAGATTCAGATGCAATGCTTGAAAGTATAACTGGAGAATATGTGAATCCTTTAAATGAAGTATTAAAAAAGATTCAACAAGAAACTTTACAATTTAATGGTGATATTCCTATAAATGCTTTAAGTAATTTTATAATGGAACTTCAACCTATTATTTATTTCTCACTCGCTGGATTAGAAAAAATAGGATCAAGAGCAGATATTGCAGAACAAATGAGATTAAATAAATTAAATACTGCTTATCAAAGTACAGTTGGAACTGGTGGAGATAAAAAAGCTTATTCTGAAGAACAATCTCAAAATGAACAATTTGTATCTAATATATATGCTAGAGCTTATAAACTTTTAAAATCAAGATGTGATGTAGGACAAAATCAAATAGATTCTTTAAAGAAAATTATGTCAGCAAAGATGAGCGAAATTAGTTTAACACGAAGTCAGAACTTTAATGAAAACTATATTAGACGAATGAATGAATAAGGAAATATTTGAAAAATTTAATAAATTATTTGATAATCAACAAAAACATGTTTATTCTGGTATAAAAACAATAGATAACTACATAGGAGGTTTTATTCCTGGAACTTTTATAGGTTTAGGTGGAAACTTCTCAACCGGTAAAACAACTTTAGCTTTACAAATAGCTTTAAATTATTTAAAACAAGAAGATAAAAATTGTCTTTATATAGATACTGAACATGCTATATCCAAAGATTATTTAGATAACTTAAAAGTAGATAAAGAAAAATTTATATATTGTGAAACAAATAGTTTAGAAGATATAGAAAGTGTAATTAAAGATTCTATTGAGTCTGGATTATTTGGAGTAATTATTATAGATTCAGTGACAGGAATTATTTCTAATGATATTTATGACGATTTAATAAAACTATATTCTAGATTAGAAAAACTTATTTCAGAAAATAAAATATTACTTATTGGTACAGAACAAGAAGACATACAGAAATCAGATAAAGGTTTAGTAAAACAAAAATATAAAAAATTACTTTATTTTTATAACCAATATATAGGATTATACTTAACAAATGCTAATGAAAAAGATTCTAATATAGAATTAAAATCTATTAAAAATAAAAACCGTTTTGAACAACAAAGTATAAGATTAAATTTAAATCATAGAAACGGCTTTATTTAATAAAAACAAAGGAGAAAAAGGTTAACAATGAGAAAACCAAAGGAAAAAGATCCAAATCAACAACCAGTTACAACCAGCAAAAAGAAAGATGCTGCCCTTGAAGCTTTCTTAAGTAAAATGCAAAAGAAAGCTGAAAAGAATGGACGAGAATGCACTCTTACAAAAGGAACAGATATTAAACCAGTTGAATTCTTCTCAACAGGAATTCTAGGAATGGATATCTGTTTAGGTGGAGGAGCATTAGGTGGTGTAGCAAAATCCAGATTAATAGGAATATCTGGTCCAGAATCATCTGGTAAATCTACTTTAGCACTTCATGTTATTGCAGAAGCTATGAAGAATGATCCTGAATTAAGAGCTTATTATCTTGATGCTGAAGAAACTTATGATGCTAAGTATGCTGCTTCATTAGCAATAGACCAAAATAGAATAGTAGTTGATTCAGATAATAATGCAGAAGATGCTTTAACAAATATGAGAGATGCTATAAATTCTGGACTATTTAGATTAGCTGTTATAGATTCTACAAATGCACTTTGTCCTACTAAAGATCTAGAAGGTGATGTATCAGGTTCAACAATGGGAAGCTTAGCTAGAGTATCAAGTGTAGCTTATAGACAACTTTGTGGTGCTGCAAAAAGAAATGGCTGTTCTATTATGGTTATAGAACAAGTAAGATCAAGTATTGGCGGATATGGGAATCCAGAGGTGACAACTGTGGGGAACGCTGGTAAATTCTTCATGTCTCAAAGAGTTATTCTCAGAAGACAAACTAAGAAAAATGAAGAAAATGGTGTAGCAGTATCTAATGAAGTAAAAGTTTCTGTAATTAAGAATAAAGTAGGTATTCCTTATAGAACTCATTCTTTACTTTGTGTTTATGGAAAAGGCTTTGATCAAGAAGAAGATATAATTAACTTATCAACTTCACTTGATATAGTAGCTCATTCAGGTGCTTGGTATTATTATCCAGATAAGCAAACTTGTAAAGAAGAACATAAGTGGAATGGAAAAGAAGAATATAGAGAATATCTATTAAGTCATCCTGAGTTTAAGAAAGAAATCTTTGATAAAGTAAATACAGCATATAATAATGCAGATAAGACAACTGTTCTTCAAAGTGAGGATTCAGCTGCTCTTAAGAAAATGGCTGAAGAAGAGAATGCTAAAGCAGTTGCTGAATTACAAGAACAAGGTATAGATATCTCAGAAGTAGAAGCTGAAATAGATGAGTAAGAAGATATTAACAAAAGAAGAGTTTTTTGATTATTATTATGAGAATAAAAAATTGCCTCATCCTCTTATAAATTGGGGCAATAAAAAACTCTTTAATGATAATCAATTAAATACTAAGTATAAAGAATATCTAAAGAAGTTTGAAAAGACTCCTAAGACAACAAAAGTAAATTTAACAAAAGATGCTTGTTCTCAATGTCATTCTAATGATGATAAGTCTATATTTTCAAACTGGTATAATAAATGTTCTCCTATAGAAAAAAGAACTTTAACTTCTAAAATGAAAGGAGAATTAGGACAAAAATGGGATGCAGCTCATATAATTAGTAGGTCTGAATCAATTAAACTTTCTGATGATATAGAAAACTTAGTATTGATACCTCACTTAATTCACTTAGAAATAGATAATTTTATAGATCCAAGAACAGGAAAACGACTTACTCAAGAAGAACATGAAGATCTATGGATTAGTATAGTAGGTGAAGAAAAGTATTTAAGATTATTAAAAAAGAAAAGAGATTATTAACAAATGCTTCAAACAAAAAGAAGCCAAAATAAAATTTAAAAACAAAGGAGAAATTAACTATGTTAACAAAAGAACAATTTGAAAAAAGAGAAGCTGAAATCGCTGCGGCAAGAGAAGCTGCAATCGCTGCGGCAAGAGAAGCTGCAGAAAAGAAAAAGTTTATTCCTGAACTTTCTGGACTTTCTAATATTGGAGATTCAGTAGATGTTCAATTTATTGGTATCAAGGGTCTTTCTGACATTAATGGTCAATATTGTCATATCATGCATATGACTTCTAGCAAAGGAAATACTTATAGACTCTATGTTCCTTGTCTTAAAGAAAATTCTGAATCAGGTTTAGAAGAATGCCCACTTTGTAAAGCAACTCAATTGATTGGAAAAGATTTTTATGGAGCAGACTATGATGATTCAAAAGTAGATTATGTTCTTCCACTTGTTATGATTAATCTTAACGTAAAGTGGAATAAAGATAAAGAAGAGTATGTTACAAAGACAGTAATGAAAGAAGGAAAGAGAATTGAATTAGTTCCTGAAATAAATAAGAGACTTAATACATCTAAGAGATTTTATTCTTCTTTTGTAAAGTTTATTGAAAAAGAAGGTGATATTAGTAATAAAGTAATTACTATCACTAAAGTTAGACATATAAATGAAAAAGATAATAAGCCTTCAAATACTGGTACTCATCTTGATGATGATTATTCATTTGCAGTAAATGAAGTTCTTAAGCCACTTAATGAAGCAGATTTCCAAATTCCAGAAGTTGATTCATTCTTCAAAGTATTTGACGCTGTAAGTATGGATAGATATATAAATACTGGAAATTTCTATGAAAAGAAAAATGCAAGTGATCAAACACAAGCATCTACTCAAGAAGCTCCTAATGTAGCTCCACAAAATGTAGCATTACCTGAAGATAGACCAGTAGAAGAAAGTTATGCATCAATTCAAGGAACTACATTTAGAAATAGAGCTGAATAATAAAATTATAAAATAAAAATGTTCAAGGAGAAAAATCATGGAAGATTTTAAGAACAAACAATTTATCATAAAAGAAGAGCTTTATGATAAAATTTTTAAGAAGGATAAACTTAATATAATTTATTCTGAACCTGGTCAAGGAGTAGGATTTATTTGTAAAAACATAATAAAACACTTAGCTCTTAAAGAAGATTTTAACATTATTGAAACACATGACACAGAATCAGTAAATAGTACTTTACGTGATTTATGTGATGACGTATATGCATTAAAGAGATTACGAACAAGAACAGGACATAAATTGGAAAAACCTATATTATATTATGTAGATATTACTAATCTAAATAATGCTAGATTTATAGATAATATTCAAAGACTATATGATACAAAAATTATTCAAGATTTAAATATTTGGGTATTATTTAAAACTACAAAAGAATTTTATATTAAAGATACTGCAAGATATAATACTATCAATTTTTCAAATATAAAATTAAAAAATAATATAACTTATATAAGAAATTTTCCAGAATTAAACTATATCAAATTATATGAAAATGATAAATTAGATAATGTAGAACTAGATATAAATAACAGCTTAGATTTTCTATATAATAACGATATTCCAATACATAAAAATATAATAAATTGCGTAGATATTATAAATGATTGTTGTACTTTAACTTCAAATCTTACTATAGCGACTAATCTACTTAGATGTAGAGATTTTTTATCAAAAGTAAGCAAGAAATTAAAAGAAGATTATGAAAAAGCTTCTAATTTATAAAGATGGTAAAAAATCAAAATGGTTAGATGAATATAACAGAATTATTCAAGCTTCAATAAATAATCCTAGAAAAGTTAAGGAAGAAAACGGGGTTAAGTATAGTTTACATCATATTTTTCCCCGTTCATACTTCCCAGATAAAAAAGATTTGGAAGAAAATAAATGTTATATAGACTTTCATAAACATATTTATCTTCATTATTTACTTTGGAAGCATAATGGTCCTAAATATTGTAGTCAATTTTGGTTCTGTTATGTTTGGTATAGAAAGAACTATAAAGATTTATTAACTTCTAAAGAATATACTCGGTTAAAACAAGACTTAAGTCTTTACAGAAAGGAGAAAACAAATGAACGAAGAAAAGAATTTAGAAAAAGAAAATAATGCTTTTATAAATCCTAAACTATTACTATACACTATTGCTATTTCTTTATGTTTAGGTGTATTTTCATATTTTTTCTTTGAAAAGAAAACTGACAAAATTGACGTAAATTACATAAATAATACTAGTCAAAAGATACTAGTAGATTTTTATGATTTATCAAAGCTCGTATATAACAATACAAGACTTGATAGAATGGGCTGGCTATTAGAAAAAGATGATGACAGAAATGTAAGATTAATTAAAGGAGACCATACTCTAATAATAGGTCTAGATAGTTATGTTCCTTCATTAAAACCTTATGGTCCATCAATTTCTGATAGAGAAATGCAAGAAATAACGAAATTTCAATCACATCTTATGTTATTAACACAGAATCAAGATAGTTAATTTTATAAAAATTTTTATATAAAAAATATTAAAAGTTTTTTATAATAATTCTATCAATTGGATGTGAGTTTTAGGAGAATTTTTTTTATGTTCGAAAATTTATTTAATGTTAATGATTACATTTCTATGTTCCAAACAGGTTCAGTTATAGGAATACTTACAGGTTTATTTTTTCTTGCTTATTTCTTTGTAACATCGAAAATAGCTACTTCTTGGACACTATTTAAGAAAATAGGTGAAAAAGAATATAAATGTTTAATTCCGTTCTATGGAATGCTTTTGAAATTTAAATCAATTAATTTTACCATTGGATTTTTTATTCAAACAGCATATTGGATTATAGTAAGTGTTCAATGGATTTTAGTTGCTATTTCACCTAACTTATTATTTAATCAAGCATTTTTCGTGACTTTTAATATCTTAAGTACAATTTCTGGAATAGCTTTTTTAGTTGTAGCAGTTATTGCTGGTTGGAAGCTAGTTTCAAATTTTTGTCCAAATAATAGATTAGTTTTCTTATTCTTTATTTTACCAATCACATATTGGATTGGCGAAATATATATAAGTAATTCAAGAAAGTGTAATTATATTCATGCAAATAATACTGAAGATTATGAAGAAGAAATTGTTTCTGATAAAGAAGTTAAGTCTGTTAAGAACATAAAACCTTCAGTATCAGTGTCTACAAATAAAACATCTAAAGTTGAAATTAAAATAGATAATGAACAACTTAATAATGTAGCTAGCATTATTAAATCTAATATTTTAAGTGTAGCAGCATTGGGTGTATCATTGATTACATTATTTATTCCTTATTATTCTTATGATGCAGGACTTTTTACAACTTCTATAAAACTTGGTCCAATTCTTTTAATTACAGCTCCTGGTATCTTTATTTTACTATTTGTTATTGGATGTTCAGTAGCACTCATAATGAAAAATTGGCATTTCCCAATCGCTATTTCTGGTTTAATAATGTTTATTATGTTCTTTGCATTTAATCCATTGGGAGTTTTCGGAAGTCAAGTTACTAAAATCGGTGCTTGGTTCCTTTTAATTAGTAGTTTAATGTGTTTGGGTGTTGGTGGTTTTGAAACATATAAAGATATTCAAAGTGGAAATTTACCAATATCAATTTCAATAAATAATTCTAAAGTGTCAAACGAAGAAAAGACTGATGAAGTTGAAGCTGACAAAGAAGTAGAAGTAGAAGAAGTAAAACCAGTTTCTAAAAAAGTAGTTAAAAAACTTGTCGCAGAACCTCAACATACTACTAAAAAGAAAACATCTGTATCTACAAAAACAGCTTCAAAGAAATCAGCTAAAAATAAAAAAGAAGATATTGAAGAAGTAGAAATCAATTGGGATGAAAATGAAGAACTTGAAATCTAATTTAAAGGAGAAATTTTAATATATGATGGGCAAACAACATCGTGAATTCTCTATTCCATTTGGAGTAATGTTCGCGAGTTTACTTATAGGCATACTTGGTTTTGGAATCGAGTATGCTTTAGTTGTACCTCTTTGTTGGTATTTTTCAGTGTTTCCAGATATAGATCAACCTGGAATGGCACCAAAAGATACTAAAAGAATTAAATATTTATGGGAAACTATTATGTGGCTAGTTCCATTAGCTGCTCTAGTGACTTTAGGCTACTTTGGTTATAGAGTATATAAAGGTCATGACGTAATGGAAAATGTTAAAGAAATAGGAATAGCTGGTGGTATAGTAGTTTTAGGTTTTATCTTGAATCTTACTAAAAAGAGTAAATATACTAAGTTTTTATGGGGACATAGAGGTTTTACACATACTCTTATAGTTCCTATTGGTCTTTTAGTTCTTTTTAATCAATTAGATAATATATCAAATGCTTTAGATCCAAAATATAGTATTTTAATAAAAGCTAGTGGAGTTTTAATAGCTGGTATATTCGCTGGTATAGTTTGTCATATCTTGTTGGATCTACAATGTTCGGCGGGAGTACCCATCTTATGGCCAATAACAAAAGCTAATATTCATACTGGAAATGCTATTACTTCTGACCCAAGAAAGCAAGGAAAAGCCCATATTTCAAGCATAATCTATACTAAAGCTTGGAGCACTATTTGTATAATTATTGCTGCTATTATCATTATCAAATTTAATGGAACTATAATAGAAAAGTTTCAAGCATTGATATCTGCTATAAAGTAAGTTAGACTAAAAAAGTATGGATTTATAAATATTTTTATTTAAAAAAAGTAGATTTTTTAATAAAATAAACTTATATGAAATCACTTTTTTATGGAATAATAGTTGGTACCATAGTAGTTATTGCTGTAACAGGATCAACTATATTCTCTTCTTCATCTATAGTTAGTACTATGAATTTTCAGAAAAAAGAATCTAAAGAAACTATTATAGATGAAATGGCAAAAAAACTAGATATTTTAATTAAAGATTTAATCTATAAAGTTGACAATAAAAATCTTCAAGTAACTCACGGTATAAATGATTTACAACCTTTTCCTCAAGAAGTTTTAGAATGTGAAGAAGATTGTGTTAAACAAGATTATTCATTAGGAACTGAAACAAAAAGATTAATGAGAGAAGGTGAAGATGGTTACTTAATGGATTGGCAATATACAGGTTGGACAATTCAAGATTCAGATTATTGGGACATAGATTTTAGTAAATTCTCAAAACGATCAGTAGAAAATCAAGACAGAGAATATCTTTTTAAATGGCATATAAACAATTATAAGGGTGTTGGTGATTCAGGTAAACAAAGATTTACATTTGAATTTAGAAATGGCGATTATAAATATGACCCTGAATTTTTTGATGAAGATACACGAAATGGAAGTTTTGTAAAAAGAAAAAATAGTACTTCAGAAATAGAATGGCTTGATTTAGGTGCTAATGGTTCTTTTTCTTGTATAGATGGAAGAATACAAAGTGCATTTGCTCCTATGATAACGGCTGGTCCTAAAGCTTTAGAGAATTTAATAAAAGCTAGAGGAGAAAGATTTCATAGAGGAGACGTTTGGACAGGTAATGAAGTTTCTTTTATGGGATTACATTTATGGCAAGATGCAGTTCCTAAAGGTACTTATATAGACGTTGTATTTGAAAATAATACTACGCATAAACAAATAGTTGTTCCATTCGTTTATTCAGATGCAAAAAATGTTCACTGGTTTGAATCAGCTGGACAAAGAGTAGATCAACGTTATGGACAATGTAGAGTTGATATACAAAAATCTGGTGAAACTGGATTAGCAGATGAACAAAAAGTTATTTATACTTGTAAAGTTAAAAAGATAGCTGAATCAGAAACTGACTTTATGACTAATTTCGCTGAAAAAGTAAATGTTTTTACGGTAAATATATATCAAAATCTTTATTATTATTTTAGAAACTCAAATATAAATGAATTTTATGATGGTCAAATAATAACAAATTTAGATAATAAAAAAGATTTAGAGAATAAAGTTGTTTTACTAAATGATGATGCAGTTGGTATATTTGGAGATTGGCAAGAAATAAGTAGAGAAAGTGTACTTAATTATTCAGATTCAGACATTTTAAATTATAAAGCTCATACAGCATTAGAGTTGATAAATGTTTGTTATCCTTCAAGTTTTAGAGATACTTCTCCTAAACAAGATGGAAACTATTATATAGCTCAAGTTCTTTTAGATGGTTTTTATTATGAAGGAACTCCTAATTATGAAACACCTGATTGGCAAATAGTAGCTATGAGAGTTTATAAAGATGCTAATTCATCAAATTATAACTTCACAGAAAAAAGTAAAGAAATGAACACAGTTAATAATATTCCAGATACTAATAAAGTTATTGATTTTGAATGTAAGCCAGATTGTAAATGTACTATGTGTTTAAAGATTGCGAGGTAATTAATGGAAAATAATACAAAAAATATAATAGCTTTCTTTGTAGGTTTCGCAATTATTTTTTCATTAGGATTTATAGCATCTAAACCTATAAGAGCAGATAAGACTAGAAAACAAGATATATTAAATTTCATAAACGGTAAATCAACTAAGAATATAGATAGAGATACAGTTAAAGTTTATAAAGAAATAACTAAAGATGAAAATGTAGAATATGATATATCTGATATGGTTTCAGATTATATATTAAAAATAGAAAAAACAGTTAAAGCAGTTTATTTAAGTAATACTCAAGTTAAATTTTCAGTAGATAATAATATAGTTGATAGTAGTTCAATTTCATTATCTAAATCATACTTATCAACGAATTGTACTCCATATATAGAACAAATTACAAATGAAGATAAAAAAGATTATAAAGATGGAGTTTTTTCTAAGAAGCTTGTAGAAAAGTTAGAAAAAATACTTAAACATAAATCTACAAATATGATGCACGGATGGTTTATAAATGATACTGTTTTATCAAATGCACAAAAAGTATCTAATAATAAATTTTTAATAGAGCTCCCATTTAAAGTTTACATAACATTTACTAAAAAAATAGTTAATAAGAATACTGTTAAGATGACTAAATGTTCTTTATCAAAACCTTTCCCAGAAAAAGAAGAATATAAAGTTATTTTAACTGATGAAAATAATAAAGAATATACAACTTACTTAACTTTTAATAGAAAAGATTGGTTTCATAAAAGAGATATGACTATAAATATATTTGGAATAACTTCAATTTATGAACCAGCTAAAGTAACAATGTATATAGAAGAAGATGAACAAAAAGAAACATTTGATAGTGAAAAGCCAGAAAAAACAACAATTGATGGAATGGTATTTGAAAGAAATAATTCTTATTAAGAGGAGTTTTTTATAAAAGATGATCTATATTCCTATTCTAATTATTCCTTTTGCTATATCATTAGCAGCAGATAGATTTTACAAAAAACAAGTAACACCTTTATACATAGTTTCTATTTCATTTATAAGTTTCATAGTAACTTGGCTGCTATATAAATTCTTTTTAAATTTTTTACTAGCTGAACAAAAAATAAATTTAGATATTCTTAAACTTAATGTAAATTTAGGAAATTTACCCGGTCTTAGTGATTTAGCTAATGCAATAAATAGAGTATCAAATACAGCTAATAACAAAGTAAATGAAATTTTAAATACAGTTTTTCCTAAATTAGTAATGACTTTAAATTTAATAATAAACATAATTTTAAGTATCTTTGGTTTATTAGCTATTAGTACATTTAAAAAGAAAGATTATAAATATGTAGCTATTACACAGTTAATTGGACTTGTATCAACTATAATTATAGTTTATTTAATATCAATTAGTTAATAATAAAAAAATAATTTTTTAAGGAGAGAGAAAAAATGTACGTTAAGAAAAAAAATATGGCACAAATTATAGGCTTTTCATTAGCAGCAGTAGTGATACTTGTTTTAGGTATAGGACATAATTTTATACCAGAAAGTGCAATGAACTCAGATAATATAGGCATTAAAATCTTAAAGGATAATCCTATAAAAAATAACATTTTTGATATTATAAAGAATGCTGAAGAAAAGGGGGCAAATAGTGTTATAAAAGCACAGTCAGATGCCCAAAACAATAATAAAAAAATATTTTATATTATCGATGTTGAAGAAGTAAATAAATTTAATAAGAAAGTTATTTGGTATAGTGATGGTTTTTCTGATGATAAGGCCGCTCTAGAAGCTTTTGCTAAATCTTACAATTTAGATACTCATAATAGTACTTGGGCTAGTACTAGTTATACAGGACCAATTGTAATTGGAAATAAGAAAAAAGAGGTTGCAGATAAATATAATAAATCAGGATTAGAAGTTAAAGAACTTTCAACGTCAGAAATTGTAATAAACGGATATAAAAGTAGAAAAAATTAATAAAATAAAAAAGAAAAGGAAAAGTAAAAATGAAAAAAAAATCACTAAAAATATTAATTTTTACTGGCATATTAACTTTATTATTCTGCAATATAGTATTTGCATCAGGACAACTTTCGCAAGATCAACTAGCTTCATTACAGGCTATGCAAGTTTTCAAACCTGATTTATGGTCACAGATAATAGGATTTCTTAATCTTATTAATTTTATAGGAATGTTTCTTTTATTTCATAAAGCAGGAGTTTTTCCTTTATGGGTAATTGTTCCTTTTTGGGGAATAAAGAAACAGGGTGATATAGCAAAAAGCTCAATGGGAATAGTTTGTATGATATCGAGTATAGTTACTATAATAATGTCATTTACGTCTATATCAACTATTATTCAAACTGCAGCATCAGGATCAGATATGTCAAATATATTAGGATCTTTAATAGCTCAAGGTGGTGTATTATTAATTTCTTTGATAGTCACATATATAACATCACTAATTCTCAACTATCAAACAGTTAACAGATTTACTAATGTATCTACTTTAGTAAATATTTTAGGAATATTTTTTCCTGGAATAGTAGGCTTTTCTAGTAATTCAAATTATAAAAGGTGATAATTATGAGAAAAAAATATATTTATTAAGATAGGAGTTATAATCCTATTAATTCTATATTTAATAAGATTTGCTTTAGGAGTCTCTGGAATTCCTGGTCCTTATATAGGAACTTCAGTTAAACAAATAAATGTAACAGATGAGAATAAAGATTTTAATGTGATAGAATTTGTTGATATGTTCATT
>JAEEGL011295576.1_pt1 | contig 19917 bp, 15 predicted proteins | sample 9134231 | NCBI WGS metagenome assembly JAEEGL01 (sample SAMN16246548, study PRJNA631951) | gut metagenome | biome: gut microbiome; feature: rumen; material: fiber-attached | host: Bos | place: Iran: Karaj | collected 2018-10 | reverse complement strand
TTAAAGACAGTAGACGTGTTTGTAAAGGGACCCGGATCAGGTAGAGAAGCAGCTATCCGTGCACTCGCTGCATGTGGTATTGATGTATTATCTATCCGTGACGTAACCCCTGTACCACACAATGGTTGTCGTCCACCAAAGCGTAGAAGAGTCTAATAGGAGGGATATTTTAAGATGGCAGTTAATAAAACACCTATCCTTAAAAGATGTAGATCTCTTTGATTAGAGCCTGCATATTTAGGAGTAGATAAAAAGTCTAATAGAAAATTAACAAGATCTAACCGCAAGACTAGTGAATACGGTCTTCAGTTAAGAGAAAAACAGAAAGCTAAGTTTATCTATGGCGTATTGGAGAAACCTTTCCGTAACTATTACGAAAAGGCAGCTAACCAGAAGGGTATGACTGGTGAAAACCTTATGACTATCCTTGAAAGCCGTTTGGATAACGTTGTTTTCCGTATGGGATTAGCACGTACACGTCGTGAATCAAGACAGGTAGTAGATCATAAATTCATCACTGTAAACGGTAAGGTTGTAAACATTCCTTCTTACCTTGTTAAACCCGGTGATGTAATCGAGTTAAAAGAGTCTGCAAAGACCATGACAAGATTTAAAGAAATTTCTGAAGTTACTGCTGGCAGAGTTGTTCCTGAATGGATTGACTTTGATGCTGATAAGTTGGTAGGAACTGTTAAAGAGCTTCCTAACCGTGATCAGATTGACGTTCCGGTTGACGAAATGCTTATCGTCGAGTTGTATTCTAAGTAAGAATAAAGTAAACATCTGGAAAAGGAGGATTCTTGAATGCTTGATTTTGAGAAACCAAATATTGAAATTGCAGAAATTTCAGACGACAAAAAATACGGTAAATTCGTAGTTGACCCACTTGAGAGAGGTTATGGAATCACACTTGGTAATTCTCTTCGCAGAATTATGCTTTCTTCTCTTCCGGGTACGGCTGTCAGCCAGGTTAAGATTGATGGCGTTCTTCATGAGTTCGCATCTATTCCGGGCGTAAAAGAAGATGTTGCCGAAATCATCATGAACATTAAAGAGCTTGCTCTTCGCAACAACAATAAGAGCGAAGAAGTAAAGACTGCTTACCTTGAATTTGAAGGTGAAGGTCCTGTAAGAGCTTCTGATATTCGTTTTGATTCCGACATTGAAGTTATGAATCCGGATCTTGTGATTGCTAATTTAAATGGTGGTCCGGACAGCAAATTATATATGGAACTTACCATCACTAACGGACGTGGATATGTTGGTTCTGATAAGAACAAAACAGATGAAACTCCCATCGGTGTAATCGCTGTTGATTCTATTTACACTCCTATTGAGCGTGTAAATATGAAAGTTGAAAACACACGTGTTGGTCAGGTTACCGACTATGATAAGCTTACTTTAGATGTTTATACAAACGGAACAATTGCTCCGGATGAAGCTGTAAGTCTTGCAGCAAAGGTTTTGAGTGAGCACTTAAATCTCTTCATTAACCTTTCTGACGCAGCAAATGATATCGAAATCATGAGCGATGCACCTGTTGATGGTGGCAAAGATAAGACTTTGGAAATGCCCATTGAAGAATTGGAACTTTCTGTACGTTCTTACAATTGCTTAAAGAGAGCAGGCATCGGTACCGTTAAAGAATTATGTGATAAGACATCAGATGATATGATGAAGGTTCGTAATCTTGGACGTAAGTCTTTGGAAGAAGTACTTCAGAAGTTATCTGATTTGGGATTATCTCTTCGTTCAGGAGACGAATAAATCCCTTTAACTACAGATTCCCGTAATTCCAAAGGTGGGGAATCCGTCTCAATGTATGATTTTTCGTAAGTCCAAAAGGCAGAAAAGTCGAAAGCCAGAAAGTGAGGTAAAAAAATGGCAAAGTATAGAAAATTATCTAGAACTTCATCTCAGAGAAAGGCACTTCTCCGTAACCAGACAACTCAGTTGTTACAGCACGGAAAGATTGTTACTACTGAAGCTAAGGCTAAGGAAGTAGCAAAGATTGCTGAAGGTTTAATTGCACTTGCAATTAAAGAAAAAGACAACTTCGAAGAAGTTACTGTTCAGGCTAAGGTTGCCCGCAAGGACAAAGACGGCAAGAGAGTAAAAGAAGTTGTAGACGGCAAGAAAGTTACTGTATATGATACAGTAGACAAGAAGATTAAGAAGGATGCTCCTTCCAGACTTCACGCTCGTCGTCAGATCAACAAAGTTGTTTACACCGTTACTGAAAAGGGTGACAAGAAGCGCGATACCAAGACTGTTGATATTGCAAACAAGCTTTTTGATGAAATCGCTCCTAAGTATGCAGATCGTCAGGGTGGATACACACGTATCATCAAGATTGGTCAGCGTAAAGGTGATGGCGCTTTAGAAGTTGTTCTTGAGTTAGTTTAAGAATAGTTTTTATAAAGACTCATTTTCGGAGAAATCCGAAGATGAGTCTTTTTTTATTATATTTTGCAAAATCTATTCTTTCTGCTACAATAAATCCGTCAAAGAAAAAGTAGACATCAAAGGATAAAAAAATGATCGAAATCGCAATTGTAGATGATGAAGATAGTTATGTTCAGACTTTACTGGAATATTTAAGTAAGTATGAAAATGACAGTGGAAACAGAATACATACAACGGTTTATCATGATGGAGATGAGTTGCTTCAAAACTTTGGGTGCCAGTTTGATATTATTTTGATGGATATTCAAATGAAGTTTATGGATGGAATGTCCACAGCGGAAGAAATCCGGAAACTGGATACCAAGGTTTTGATTATGTTTATTACGAACCTTATGGATTATGCCATACGTGGCTATGAAGTGGACGCTTTGGATTATGTGGTGAAACCGGTGGAGTATTTTTCTTTCTCCCAAAAGTTGAACCGTGCCATTCAAAGACTGGACAAACGAAGCGGATATGAAATGTCCATCAATGTTCCTGCCGGATTAAAGAGGGTGAGCTCAGATAGTATTTACTATATCGAATCGGACCGACACAATCTGATTTTCCATACCACAGAGGGACAGTTTGTAACCAGAGCCAAGATGCAGGATTATGACAATGATTTATCCGGCCATGGCTTCTTCCGCAGCAATAAGGGGTATTTGGTAAACCTTAGATATGTGGAAGGTATTGAACAGGGGTGTTGCGTAATACAGGGAGATTATCTTCCGGTAAGCCGTTCCAAGAAAAAGGAATTTATGAAGGCGTTGACACAGTACATCAGTGAAGGATAAGAATTATGACACTATATGATGATATTCCACGAATTTATACGGCATTGGCAGAATGGTTGGCATGTATGACCTTTTGTTTTGTGCTAAAAAGAAAGGTTTCAAATCACCGGTTTGCGCTTTTGTCTGCAGTATTCTTGGTGGTGCAGTCCCTTCTTTTGGTTTATACCGAAGATATTTCTGAGAGATATTGGCTACCTGTCATGTTGGTTGCTTTTGGGTTTATGGGATTGTTTTTGTATTTAACCTGTGAGGCGGACCCAAAGGTGATTGCCTATTACACTGCCAGTTCAGTAATTGCGGCAGAGTTTGCTGCTTCTTTGGAGTGGCAATTGGCTAGTTTTATTTTTATTACTAATCAACAGTGGTGGGTACAACTATTGGTTTTGTTGATATCCTACGTACTTATTTATTCTGTGGTGTATTACATGGAAAAAGGCAGTAGGGAAAGCCTTCAGTTTTTTGATATTACTAGCAATGAATTAATAGCGGTAGCCAGCTTAACCATTGTGGTATTTGCCCTAAGTAACATTAGTTTTATTACCAAGCATACGCCTTTTTCCGGGGCGTTGGATTCCGATATTTTTTACATTCGTACGCTGGTGGACTTTGCCGGTTTGATTATGATTTTTGCCTACAAGGGTCGAATCTGTGAAATCAATGCACAAAAAGAAATCAACTCTGTAAATGCGGTGTTAAAAGAGCAGTATGATAAATACCGAAGCTACCAGTCCGGTATGGATATGATTAATATTAAGTACCATGATTTGAAACACCAAATTGCCGGATTGCGTGCGGAAATGTCTGAGGAAAAAAGGGAAGAATGGATACGTCAGATTGAGGAAGAACTGGAGGATTATCGCCCGGAGATTCAGACGGGGAATACGGTATTGGATACCATTATTGCAGGAAAGATGGCTGACTGCAGAAGAAATAGAATCAAACTTACCTGCGTGGCGGATGGAACACTGTTAGAGTTTATTCACGTGGCGGATATTTGTTCCATTTTCGGAAATGCCATTGATAATGCTATTGAAGCTGTTTCTTTGTTACGAGACGAAAATAAGCGACTGATTCATATGTCAATTTCCGCACAGAAACAGTTTGTCCTCATTCAAATCAGCAATTATTGCGAGGAGCAGCCAAAGATTGTGGATGACCTTCCGGTTACTACGAAACGGGACAAGAAAAACCATGGATTCGGTGTAAAATCCATAAATTATACAGTGGAAAAATACAAGGGATATGTAGAATACAACATGAAAGATCAGTGGTTTGATTTAAAAATCCTTATCCCTTCACCAAGATAAATTCTATACAGTTTGAGCCAAATAATGACCGTTTGTGACAAAAATGGCACAGGAAAACATCCTGTGCTATTTTTTTTATATGATAAATATGAAAATTATGTATAGATCGAATAAAAGAAAGGGGAGCTTATGAAGCATCAGGATATTATCGAACAAATGACTTTGGAAGAAAAGACCGCTTTTCTCGGAGGAAAGGGAGAATGGGAAACCTGGGATTTCAAAAAGCATAATTTGCCATCCATCTTTTGTTCTGACGGACCTCACGGAATCCGTAAGCAGGCTGGAGCCGGAGATCATTTGGGATTAAATGAATCATTGAAAGCAACTTGTTTTCCTACCGCAGCTACAATTGCAAACAGCTGGGATGAAGAGTTGGGAGAACAATTAGGAGATGCTTTGGGTGAAGAAGCAATGGTTCAGGGCGTAAACGTTTTACTTGGACCTGGGTTAAATATTAAAAGAAGCCCTTTGTGTGGAAGAAACTTCGAATACTTTTCCGAAGACCCTTATCTTGCCGGTAAAATGGCAGCTTCCTACACCAGAGGTATTCAGGGAAGAGGAGTTTACTCCTGCCCCAAACATTTTGCAGTAAACTCTCAGGAAATGCGTCGTATGGCAATGAACGCAGTATTGGATGAAAGAACCCTTCGAGAGATTTATTTGACAGGATTTGAAATTGCTGTTAAAGAGGCAAATGCCAAGGCAATTATGACAAGTTATAACGAGGTAAACGGCGTATATGCCAATGAAAACGAGCACCTTTTGAAAGACATTCTTCGGGATGATTGGGGATTTGACGGAATTGTAATTACTGACTGGGGCGCAAGTAATGATCATGCCCTTGGTGTAAAAGCCGGCAGTGATTTGGAAATGCCAAATCCCGGTCTTTCTTCTGCAAGAGAATTGATGGATGCAGTGAAAGAGGGAAAGATTACAGAAGCAGATATTGATGCAAGAGTGGACAATCTTTTGGATGCTGTAATCACCTTAAGTGAAAATGCAAAGAACAAGCCTAGCGCCTTTGATGTGGAAAAACATCATGCACTTGCGAAAAAAGCATCATCAGAAAGTGCAGTGCTTTTAAAGAATGAAAACGGAATCCTTCCTTTGAAACAAAAAACAAAGGTGGCAGTAATCGGAGATTTCGCTTTTGAGCCCCGCTATCAGGGAGCAGGTTCTTCTTTGGTTAATCCCACAAAGGTGGAGACCATTACTTCTTTGGTAAGGGACTACGGATTACAGGTAGTAGGAACTTCCAAGGGATACTTGAGAAACGGTGAAGAAGATGCCAACATGCGAAAAGAAGCAGTGGATTTGGCAAAGCAGGCAGATGTGGTTTTATATTTCTTCGGATTAAACGAGATTTCAGAATCGGAGGGATTGGACAGAGAACATATGAGAATCCCTCAGAACCAAATCACATTGTTGCAGGAACTTGGAGCTGCAAATCCCAACTTGGTTGGTGTAATCAGTGCCGGTTCTGCTATTGAAATGCCTTGGCATCATCATTTTAAGGCTCTTTTACATATGTATTTATGCGGACAGGCAGGAGCTTCTGCTACATTGGATATTTTAACCGGTAGCGTAAATCCTTCCGGTAAGTTAAATGAAACGATTCCCAGACGTTTGGAAGATACACCGGCATACCGTTACTATCCGGCACCGGAACGTAATTCTGAGTACAGAGAAAGTATTTTTGTAGGATATCGTTATTACGATACTGCAGGGGTAGATGTGTTGTATCCCTTCGGATTTGGTTTGTCCTACACCAGCTTCGAATACTCCGATGTGGTTGTAGACGAAAATGGTGTGACCTTCACTTTGAAGAATACAGGTGTATTTGACGGGGCAGAGGTTTGCCAGATGTATGTGGCTTTGAAGGATGCAAAAATCTTCCGCCCGAAGAAAGAGTTGAAAGGCTTTAAAAAGGTATTTTTGAAGTCCGGTGAATCTAAGACAGTTACCATTCCTTTTGATGACAAGACCTTCCGTTTCTGGAATGTAAAGAGTAATCAGTGGGAAGTAGAAGGCGGTAACTACTATATCTTGGTTGGTTCATCCTCAGCAGATATTCGCTTGAGTGCATCTAAGTATGTGGAGGGAAATGTTACGGTTTATCCTTACCATACCAACACCATGCAGGATTATTACGACGGAAAGATTCAGGCGGTTACAGATAAAGAGTTTGAGGCTTTGTTGGGATATTCCATTCCTTCCGGAAGCTGGAACGGTCAGTTGGGTGCCAATGATGCAATTTGCCAGATGTATTATGCAAAGAGTGGTTTGGCAAGATTCTTGTACAAGAGACTAACAGCTATGAAAAAGAAAGCGGATGAAAGCGGCGTACCGGATTTGAACATTTTGTTTATTTATAACATGCCCTTTAGAGCCATTGCCAAGATGAGCGGTGGTATGGCTGATATGAATATGGTTCACGGTATTGTATCTATTATCAACGGACATTTCTGGAGCGGACTTGGAAAAGTAATCTCCGGCTTTATCAAAAATTCGAGAGAGAATAAAAAATTTGAAAAACTTATCAAAGGTTAGAGGAGGAAAAGGGAATGAAGTTTTGGAATGATTTTGCTGAAAAGCATCCGGAAGCAGCGAAGTGGATTCGCGAAGGAGGATTGTTTGTAATTGTCAGCAATTTAATCACAGTATTCAAGTATTTACTTTTACAGTTTTTACCCGCAGCTTTTTCCGGACTTCCCATGGTGGATTTCGGATGGCCGGGAATTCCGGTTACACTGTTTGGAGAGACCTTCCAGTGGAACATTTTGGGATATGATGCCGCTCACGGCGGATTACCTTATTTTTGTGCATACATGGTAGCGATGGTTGTGGGAGAGTGTATTAACTTCCCGATTCAAAGAAGCTTCGTATTCCGAAGCAAAGGAAACATTGCTTATCAGGGAATGTGGTATGTAATTGCATTTTGCATTATTACCTGTATTGTAAATTCCATCAACTGCGTGTGGGTTGCAGTTGCCGGTATGTATGTTCCGGACTTTATTTACAATATTGGAACAACCGTATTAAACGGTGGTGTATCAATGGTTATTTTCTTCTTTGTAAACAAGATTATCTTTCCTGAAGGAGAACAGGTAAAAGAAGCTTAATACAAGAGAGGGTAACAATAGAGAAGAGAGAGCAAAAAAAGAGGAGGGAATATTATGCTATCTATTAATTTAGATGACGTGGCTAATGTCCTGTCATCCATCAAATGGTATTTGGTTGCTATTGCTGTTATTTTGGCAATCGGTATCATTGTAAAAATTGTATTTCGCAAGAAGCAGCAGCCTTTGAAGCGAAGAGTCGGTGGAGTATCTACCGTAGGAATGATTGTTGGTGTTGTGGTTTGTGTAAACATGATTTGTACCGGACCTATGAGCACCATGTTGGATTTGGTAAGCGGAAGCGGTACCATTACCGATGAAACTTCTGCAGAAGCAAAAGATTTGGCTGTAAATATTGCAGAAGAAGGAATTGCATTGTTGGAAAATGATGACAATACCTTACCGTTGGCAGCAGATACCAAATTGAATGTATTTGGATGGGCTTCTACCAATCCTATTTTAGGCGGAGCCGGATCAGGTGCATTAAACGATGCTTATGAAACCGTAGATATTCTTCAGTCTTTGGCTGATGCCGGAATTGAAACCAATGAGGAATTAACTTCATTCTATACAGAGTACAAGGCAGACAGACCGGAAGTAGGAATGTGGAACCAGGATTGGACACTTCCCGAACCCAACGTATCTACTTACTCTGATGAATTAATTGCCAATGCAAAAGAATTCTCCGATACTGCAATGGTTGTTATTTCCCGTTCCGGTGGAGAAGGTGCGGATCTTCCTTCTGACATGACAGCAGTTGTAGATGGAAGCTATCAGGATGGAACTACATATACCGCAGGTGTATATGATGATTCTTTAAACGAAGGTAAGGATTGGGACGAAGGTGACCATTACTTACAGCTTACCAACCGTGAAGAAGAAATGATCGATTTGGTTTGCGAAAACTTCGACAAGGTTGTACTTGTGTACAACGGTGCCAACGCTTTTGAAATGGGATTTGTAGAGGAACATCCCCAGATTAAGAGTGTACTTTGGGCAGCAGGTCAGGGACATGTAGGTATGACAGCTCTTGGTGAAATTGTTACCGGTGCTGTAAACCCTTCTGCAAAACTTATTGATACTTATGTATACGATATGGAGCAGACTCCCTGGTGGAACAACTTTGGTGATTTCAATTACTCCAACATGGATGATTTTGCTTATACATCCGTTGGATTTACAGGAACTGAAACTACTGCTAACGTTTCCTTCATAAACTATGTAGAAGGAATTTATGTAGGTTATAAATTCTATGAAACAGCAGCAACAGAAGGCTTAATTGATTATGATGCTACTGTACAGTATCCTTTCGGATACGGACTTTCTTACACCAGCTTCTCTCAGAAGATGGGTAAGATCAGCGAATCAAACGGAACTATTTCCTTTGATGTAACTGTTACAAACACAGGTGATGTTGCAGGTAAGGATGTTGTAGAAGTTTACTTCAATCCTCCTTACACCAACGGCGGAATTGAAAAAGCATCTGCGAACTTAGTTGCTTTTGAAAAGACTGACGTTATTGAACCCGGTGCATCTGCAACTGTTACTGTAAGCTTTGATGCAGAAGATATGGCTTCTTACGATTACGTAAATGCTAAGGGATATGTATTGGAAGAAGGAGATTATACCATCTCTATTAATTCTGATTCCCACACAGTTTTGGATTCTCAGGTTTACACTGTTGGAGCAACTGTAACTGATGCTCATACAACAGACGAGACGACCGCTACAAACGCATTTGATTTTGCAAACGGTGGACTTACCTATCTTTCCAGAGCAGATGGTTTTGCAAACTATGCAGAAGCTACTGCAGCACCTGCGAACTATGAAATGGCAGATGATGTAAAAGAAGGATTCTACAATATTTCAAATTACTTAACAGAAGATGCAGTTGCAGAAGATGAAGATGCAGACGCAGAAGCTGTTACAACCGGAAAGTCTTCCGGATTGACTTTGGCAGACATGGCCGGACTTGATAAGGATGATCCTCAGTGGGATACCTTTATGGATCAGTTGACCTTAGATGATATGAACGCTTTGATTTCCTTAGGTGGATATCAGACCAACTCCGTTGACAGCATTGGTAAAGTACGTACCAACGACTGTGACGGTCCTGCATCTATCAACAACAACTTCACCGGTGTAGGTTCAATCGGATTCCCTGTTGGCGTAGTAATTGCTGCAACCTGGAATAAAGATTTGGCAAATGCATTTGGTGAAAGCATTGGTAAGATGGCAAATGAAATGGATGTTTCCGGTTGGTATGCTCCTGCTATGAATATCCATCGTACCGCTTTTGCCGGACGTAACTTTGAGTACTACTCAGAAGACGGTGTCATCTCCGGATACATTGCAGCAAACGCTGTTGCCGGTGCACAGTCTCAGGGTGTTTACGCTTACATGAAGCACTTTGCATTAAATGATCAGGAAGGCAACCGTTGTGATATGCTTTGTACCTGGTCAAATGAGCAGGCAATTCGTGAAATCTATTTGAAGCCTTTCGAAAAATGTATAAAGGATGCAGGCTGCCTTGCAGTAATGTCTTCCTTCAACTACATTGGTAACCGTTGGGCAGGCGGATGTTCTGAATTGTTACAGACCGTACTTCGTGACGAGTGGGGATTCAAGGGATTCGTTGAAACCGATTACTTTGGTGTATACGGATACATGAGCGCAGATCAGGCAATCAGAAATGGTACAGATTTGATGCTTGTTAACTATCCTACCGAGACAAATGATGTACGTTTCCGTGATACAAACGGAGCTCAGCAGGCAATGAGAACCTCAGCTAAGAACATTCTTTACGTAGTAGCAAATTCTCGTGCATACTATGAAGAAAATCTCTCTACAGGAATGGCTAGCTGGAAGGTAATTATGATTATCTGTGATGTGGTAATTGCCGCACTTTGCTGCCTCATTTTGGTAAGAGCATTTAAGAAAAAGGACGAAGCATAAGCGTTCTTATACAAATGCATAAATAACATGTAAAAAAACCCTCGCCCCCGGGAAGAGAAATCTTTCCGGGGGTATTGTTTGTTAAAATGTCAACCTATTATTATTTATATGGTTGACAATCCATGCCTTTCTTTGGTATAACGATACAGGCAAAAAAGAATAGAAGGGTGAAATACTATGACACGAGAATTTTTTGTAGCACTGGGATTGTATCTTTTGATATTTTTTATAATCGGTGTGCTGGACTTGAAAAAGATTAAAAACTTTACGGATTATTCCGTAGCAGGAAAGAATCAGTCCCTTTGGGCGGTAATTATGACACTGTTGGCTACGGTGGTAGGAGCCTCCACCACCATTGGAATTACGGATACTGTTTATACCATTGGCTTTCCGGGAATCTGGTGGTTGGCATTTGGAGCCTTGGGCTTGGTATTGCAGTCCGTGTTTTTATCCGAAAAGGTACGAAGCATCAATGCGGATACCTTACCGGATTTGGCAAAAAAGACCGTTGGTAGCGCAGCAGAGAATGTAATCGCTTTGATTATTGTAATCTCCTGGATTGGAGTAATTGCAGGTCAGTTTGTAGCAATGAAAAGTCTGATTACATTTGCGCTTGGAAAAGAAAACACTTTGGTGTTTGCTGTGGTTTCCCTAATAGTACTTGCTTATACTGCAATCGGTGGACAGCTTTCTGTGGTGAAAACCGATAAAATTCAGTTGGGAATTATTTTCCTTGGAATTTTATGCTGTATGGGCTATTTGTTCTGGGGAATTGGCGGTGATACATCATCCGTTTCAGAAAATATAGAGCTGTTGAATGAAAACTATGGACCAATGAATCTCTTCACTCAGTTTTTCGTTATTGGAGGAGTATATTTTTTAGGGCCGGATATCATGTCTCGAAATTTTATTTCCAAGGATGGAAAAACTGCAAAGAAATCTGCAGCAATAGCCGGCCTTTTGCTTTTAGTATTTTCTGTTGTGATTACTCTGGTTGGTATGTGGATGAAATATAATATTTCGCCTGATGAAATCGGAGAGGGAAGCGTGCTCATGTATGCCATATCTCTTTTGCCTAAGCCAATTGCGATTCTACTTATTTTTGGATTGCTGTCAGCCATTGTTTCATCTACCGATACCTGTATCATTAATGCATCAAGTATTTTGGTAAAGGATATTGTGAAAAAGGAAAGCGTTAATAATGTGCGTATAAGTGTGGTTGCACTGGGAGGTGTGGCTTTACTTTTAGCTATGCTTGGAAGAAGCGATATTATGAACCTGTTGACAGGAGCCTATTCTGTGTATACTCCTGGTGTGATTTTCCCCTTGGCGATTGCGATTTTTGCCTATGGGAAACGAGAGTTAAAGAAAGGTTTATGGATGTCAGCAGTTATCCTTGGAGGAGTCTTTGGAATTCTCGGAAACTATTTCAAAATGCCATTAATTGCGTTGGGAGTTTCTGAAGGATTATTATCATATTTTACGTTGATTGGAATGGGGTGTTCCCTTGTGTTATCTCTGGCAGCGGTGAATTGGAGGAAAGAAAAATAAATGGGCATAAACGAAGAAAAAGTTGTTCGAATTTCGGAAGATATTCGCCAGGGAAAACGGATTCAAAGAGGCGATGAGATTGAATATCTAAAAAACTGCGAACTTTCGGTTTTAATGGAACAGGCTGATGAGTTAAGGAAATACTTCGTGGGCGATGGAGTGGACTTGTGCACCATTATTGCAGGTAAAAGCGGAAACTGTGGGGAAAACTGCAAGTTTTGTGCCCAGTCTGGTCATCATCATACTTCATGTGAAGTATATGGCCTTATAGATTTTGATCAGATTTATGCAGAAGCTCGAAATAATGAAAAGGAAGGTGTAGATAGATTTGCCATTGTAATATCCGGTCATCACCCTTCAGAAAAAGATTTTGATTCTATTATAGAAACATATAAGAAACTTCATGAAAAACTGCATATATCCCTTTGTGCTTCTTTGGGATTTTTGACATCGGAACAGTTCGAAAGACTGTATGCAGCGGGAGTAAGGAGTTATCACAATAATATTGAGACCTCCCGGGGGTATTTTCCTTCCATTTGTACTACCCATACATTTGAGGATAAAATTGCAAATATTAAAAGAGCAAAGGCAGCAGGGTTAAAGGTATGTTCCGGTGGTATTATCGGAATGGGAGAAAATATGGATGACAGAATAGAGATGGCCTTTGACTTACAGGAGTTGGGAGTAGGTTCTATCCCGATTAATACATTGATTCCTATTCCGGGTACGCCTTTAGAAAAGGTGACGCAGCTACAGGAGGAAGAAATTCTTCGGACAATCGCTATCTTTCGAATGATAAATCCGGAGGCTGATATTCGGTTGGGAGCCGGAAGAAAGCTGATTGAAGGAGATGGTAAAAAAGCCTTTTTAGGGGGAGCCAGTGCAACTATAACAGGTAATATGCTAACCACCTCCGGTTCTACGATTGCCAGTGACAGAAAGATGCTTCTTCAAATGGGAAGAGAGATATGTGAAGGTTAACTTCTTAAAAGTGCACAAAACATAACTTGAAAATTTGTATAGTTTTCAGTGATTGGAAACTCTTTTGTACATTGTAAGTTTCCTCGTGAAAAAATAAAATAGTGATAAGGGAAAAGGAAACGCGGAGTCTGGGAGAATAGTTTCCGAAAGCGATTTGTTTTTTTAGGAGGTTTAAATGAAAAAGGGGTTAAAAAGAGTTTTTGCAGGTGTATTGGCTGCAACCATGGTTTTTGGGATGAGTATTACATCATTTGCAGCAGAAAAGACAAATGATCAGTTGGTAGCAGAGACCTATGCACAGGTTACTTCCGGACAAACAGTTACTTTTGATGACGTGTCTGATATGGCTCGTCTTGTACAGATTGGTTATTCCGATGTTCAAAAGAAAGGACCAATCGTTATTACTCAGGGTCAGTTAAAAACAAAGACCTTGTGGTGGTACACAACAAAAGATGTGTATGTTGTTACCTTATCCGGTACTGATACGGATGCTGAAAATCAGTCTACAGGATGGTGGACCGATTTGTTGGTAGGATTCGAACAGGACAACAAATACATCAAGAACATTCGTAAGGCTGTTGTAAACAACATTCCTTCAGGTTCTAATATTATTTTTGCCGGTCATTCTCTTGGTGGTATGGTTGCACAGCAGGCTGCCAGCGATGACACCATCAAGAATAACTACAATGTATTAAATACTGTATGCTTTGGTTCACCGGTAATTAACGGATTTTCTCGTGAGGGTACCGTTAAGAGACTGGGAGATACAAAGGATGTTGTTCCTTATCTTTCACTTACTACCTTTACCAATGTTATTTGGCAGGCAGCAGGATTAAACCGTGAAAACGGTGGATATGGTTCTTCTGTTTCCGAATTAAAGAAGGCTCACTGTGAAAGTTATCAGAGAGAATCTGTATGGGGAAATTATGATGTAACCGGTACGAAAAACGGTTCTGCATCACTTACCTTATACTTTAGTACCACTAGAATTTATGCATCACCTGTATCGGTAACCGACTAATAAAAATTTCAACAGCCCATGGCATTTGCCATGGGTTGTTTTTTTGCGCTTAAATACGGGCTTTCATTGAGTTTTTGCGATAAATCAGATACAATGTTTCTCATGAATAAAAAGGTATTACAAACATTAGAATTTTATAAAATCATAGAGTCTTTGGCACAGTGCGCCACATCGGATGCCGGTCGGGGGTTTTGTGAAAAGGTGAAACCCTTAAAGGAGTTTTCTCAAATTGAGAAAAACATCAAAGAGACGGGAGATGGTTTAACTCGTATTTTCAAGTATGGAGAAATCTCTTTTGCGGGAATTACGGAGATGGTGCCCTATGCAAAACGACTGGAGATCGGAAGCTCTTTAAATGCCGGGGAACTCCTTTTGGTAGCCCAGCTTTTGGCTGTGACCAAAAGAGCCCAGGGGTATGGTTCCACTGACGCCAGAGGAAATGAGATTTTTGACAGTTTGACAGGATACTTTGACGAATTGTCTCCTGTGGATTCTTTGTATAAAGAAATCACCCGCTGTGTCTTAAGTGAGGATGAGATTGCCGATGATGCATCTGTGGCACTTCATGGAATACGTCGCGCTAAGCATCGGGCGAATGAAAAGATTCGTGCAGAGTTAAATGCCATGCTTTCCAAGCCTTCTGTAAGAGATTGTCTCCAGGACGCAGTGGTTACCACCAGAGGGGGACGCTATTGTCTGCCGGTGCGGGCGGAGTATAAGTCTGTCATCAACGGTATGGTTCACGATCAGTCTTCCTCAGGACAGACGTTGTTTATTGAGCCCATGGCAGTGGTGGCATTAAACAATGAAGTACGGGAGTTGGAGCTTCAGGAAAAGGAAGAAATCGCAAAGATTTTAAAGGATCTTTCTCTTCAGGTGGAAGAACACATAGAGGAATTAAAGCAAAACTATTATTTGTTATCCAAGTTGGACTTTGTTTTTGCAAAGGCGACTTTGGCCAAAAAGATGGAAGGTTCTGCGCCAAAAATAAAAGAAGGGGGCGCTGTGATTTTAAAATCTGCCAGACATCCCCTTTTGGATGCAAACAAGGTGGTTCCTATTAGTGTGACTTTGGGAGAAGAGTTCCATTCTTTGATTATCACCGGTCCAAACACCGGCGGAAAAACTGTGGCGTTGAAAACAGTGGGGCTTCTTTCCTTAATGGCTTTAAGCGGACTGTATATTCCTGCAAAGGATGGAAGTGAGATTCCATTGTTTACTGAGATTTACGGGGATATTGGAGATGAGCAAAGTATTGAGCAGTCTTTATCCACCTTCTCATCTCATATGACAAATATTGTCCACATTTTGAATGGATTAAAAAAGAAAAACGGATACAGTTTGGTGTTGTTTGACGAACTTTGTTCCGGAACGGACCCCAATGAAGGTGCGGCTTTGGCTACATCAATTTTAGAGGAAGTTCATAACTTTGGGGCTCTTTGCATGGCCACCACCCATTATGCAGAATTAAAGCTTTATGCTTTATCTACAAAGGATGTGGAGAATGCCAGTTGCGAGTTTGATGTGGAAACCCTGTCACCCACCTATCGTCTTTTGATTGGAGTTCCCGGAAAGAGTAATGCTTTTGCCATTTCCAAAAAGTTGGGATTGTCAGATGATGTGTTACAAGATGCCAAGGAACGGATGGATGAGACAGACAAATCCTTCGACCACCTTTTTGTGGACTTGGAACAAAAACGGGTGTCCATGGAAAAAGAGGCAGAAGATATTGCCCGTCAAAGAAAAGAGGTAGAAGAATTAAAACGTTCTCTATCTCAGAAGATGGACAAACTGGAGCTTCAAAAAGAAAAAATTCTTCGGGAGGCCAATGAAAAGGCTTCTAATATTTTGCAGGATGCAAAGAATAATGCAGATGCAGCGATTCGAAACATTAATAAATACGGGGATATGAATCCGGATATGTCCAAGTTGGAGCAGGAAAGAGCTAAGCTTGGAAAGAAGTTGAAAAATACCCAGTCAAAATCTGTGCGGCCGGTGAATAAGCCAAACCATAAAGCCCCTGCAGCAAAGGACTTGCATATTGGTGATGGCGTAAAGGTGGTTTCCATGAATCTTACAGGAACCGTACATACCCTGCCCAATGCAAAGGGAGATTTGGAAGTGCAAATGGGTATTATGCATACGAAGGTAAATATTTCCGATTTGATTTTGCTGGAAGAGACAAATCCTTATGCAAAACCTACCAAGAAGCAGCGAAAGGCCGGTATTGCAAAAGGTGCGGGTGCCTTTAACAAGTCTGCAACCATTTCCGCTGAAATCCAACTTTTGGGAATGACAGTGGATGAGGCAATCGTGACTTTGGATAAATACCTAGACGACGCTTACATTTCCCATTTGGGACAGGTACGGGTGGTTCACGGAAAAGGAACCGGCGCGCTACGGAGTGCGGTACATGATTTCTTACGGCGAAATAAAATCGTAGCATCCTATCGATTAGGTGAATACGGTGAAGGAGATGCCGGTGTTACCATCGTGACTTTTAAAGAGTAGGGGAAATGGATTAGACCTACCTTCACAGGAAATGGAATTATTGGAATAAGTCTGTTACAATAGAGTTTCCTTATGAAAATAATAAGGTTAGAAAGTTGAGATAATATGCGTTTTTTAAATGAACTAAAAGAGGGAGACAAGATTAAGGAAATATATCTTTGTAAGAGAGTGTCCACCGGACAGACAAAGACCGGAAAGACCTATTGGACCGTGACCTTACAGGATAAAACAGGAACCGTGGATGGAAAGATTTGGGATCCGGACAGTCCGGGAATCGATGATTTCGAAGCGAGAGATTATATTTGGGTATGTGGAGAGGTGACCTCCTTTAACGGCATGACCCAGTTGAACATGAGACAGGTTAGAAAGGCTTCTGAGGGAGAATATACACCGGAGGATTATCTTCCTTGTTCTGATAGGGATACCTGTGAAATGTATAAGGAGTTGTTGGCTTTGATTGACACTATATCCGCTCCTTATATGAAAAAAATGTTAATGACATTCTTTGGAAACGAAGATTTCCAAAAGGCTTTTTGCTTCCATTCTGCTGCAAAGAGTGTTCATCATGGATTTGTGGGAGGCTTGTTGGAACATACCTTAAGTGTGGCACAAAACTGTGACTTCTTTGCAAAGCATTATGGCTATTTGGACAGAGATTTGCTTTTGACAGCAGCGATTTGTCACGATATTGGAAAAGTAAAAGAGCTTTCTCCTTATCCGGAAAATGATTATACCGATGAGGGACAGCTTTTGGGACATATTGTTATGGGTGCAGAGATGGTTCGTGACGTCATCCGTACCATTCCGGAATTCCCGAAGGTAAAAGCAAATGAATTGGTACATTGTATTTTGTCCCATCATGGAGAATTGGAATACGGTTCACCGAAAAAACCTGCGTTGATGGAAGCTGTAGCATTGAGTTTTGCTGACAACATCGATGCGAAAATGGAAACCATGAAGGAAGCTTTAAACACTCCTACCGTAGGTATCGAGTGGCAGGGCTACAACAAGTTTTTGGAGACGAATATTCGTCGCACCTCAAAAGAAGAGGTATAAATGAAGAAGAACGATACTTTTGAAATTGAAATTGAAGATGTATCCGTAAACGGCGAGGGCATTGGTCACTTCGACGGAATGACGTTTTTTGTAAAAGGCGCCATTCCCGGGGACCGTGCCCTTTGTGGCGTTACAAAGCTAAAAAAGAAGTACGGATTTGCCAGAGTAATTGAGATTTTGGAGCCTTCAAAAGACCGTGTAACACCGAAATGTGACATGGCTGGACGTTGTGGCGGATGCCAGATTATGCAGATGGATTATAAGGCTCAGCTTTCCATGAAGGAACATCTGGTACGGGAGAAACTCCTTCGTATCGGTGGATTTTCAAGGGAAAAAATAGACCAGGTGATGGAACCTATTGTGGGCATGGAAACTCCATATCATTATAGAAACAAGGCTCAGTATCCGGTAGGTTGTGACAAGGATGGAAATCTTTTGATGGGATTTTACGGTCCTCATTCCCATCGTATTGTGGAAAGTGACCGTTGTTACTTGGGTACGGATGTAAATGAAGAAATAAAAAAAATCATCAAATCCTCCGGGGCGTCCACTTATGACGAAGAAAGCCATCGGGGATTGCTTCGCCATGTCCTTATTCGAAAGGGATTTTTTACCGGTGAAGTGATGGTATGTTTCATTGTAAACGCGAAGGATGAAAATGCCGCAGTGAAAGGCCTTTGTGACCGATTGATTCCTCCATTGTCAAAAGTGGAGGGGATGAAATCCATTTGTGTAAACTTTAATGACAAGGTGGGAAATGTCATCCTTGGGAAAAAGACGATCTGCGTATGGGGTCAGGATTATATCACAGATACCATAGGAGATGTGGCTTTTCATATTTCTGCTCCTTCCTTTTTCCAGGTGAATCCCTATCAGACAAAGAAGCTTTATGATAAGGCTTTGGAGTATGCTTCCTTGAAGGGAGAGGAAACAGTATGGGATTTGTACTGCGGAATTGGAACCATTTCCTTGTTTTTAGCTCAAAAGGCGAAGCGGGTTTACGGAGTGGAAGTGGTACCGGAAGCCATTGAAAACGCAAAGGAAAATGCTGGTCTTAACGGTATGAAAAATGCAGAGTTTTTTGTAGGAAAAGCAGAAGAGGTTTTGCCGGAATTTTATTCCAAAGGAAGTATTCACGGTGAAAAGATTTCCGATGTTGACGGAGATTTGAAACAACCGGATGTCATTGTAGTTGATCCTCCCAGAAAAGGATGTGATGAGGCATGTTTGAATACCATGGTATCCATGAAGCCGGAGAGGATAGTTTATGTCTCCTGCGATCCTGCCACATTAGCCAGAGATTTGAAGTATCTGTGTGAAAACGGATATGATTTAAAAGAAGTAACACCAGTAGATCAATTTGCGCATAGTATGCATGTGGAGACGGTAGTCCTGATGTCAAGAAAATAAAATCAAGTGCCAGAAAACGGCGTATTTCCGGGCTTTTTCGGAGGATTGGAGAGGTTATACAAATCGGAAGTTGCAGTAAAGGGGGGTTACAATGGGGTTTTGGATTTTTATGTTGATTATGGATTTGCTTCTTCCATTTACGATGATTGGTTTTGGAAGATATTTTATGAAAAAGGCTCCAAAGGAAATAAATTCAGTATTTGGATATCGGACTTCGATGTCTATGAAGAACAAAGACACATGGGAATTTGCTCATAAATATTGTGGTAAAGTCTGGTATGTCTGTGGAATGGTTATGTTGCCGATAACAGTAATATTCATGCTTTTAGTGATTGGAAAAAATGAAGATTGTGTTGGGAGTATAGGAGGAATTATCTGTGGTGTTCAACTTATTCCTTTAATTGGGTCTATTATCCCAACAGAAATAGCATTAAAAAAGAATTTTAATAAGAATGGAACAAGACGATAAATTTGAATTCCTAATATAAAAGTCTCTACTTATATATTAAGAATTCAAGGTTATGGAGAGTCACCGTTATGATTAGAGAATTTCAAAGGTATGATATAAATAAAGTTGTAAATATATGGTTGGATACAAATATAAAGGCACATAATTTTATCCCCGCCGAATACTGGAAAAGCAATTTCCAATTAGTAAAAGAAGCGTTGTTACTAGCAGAGGTTTATGTGTATGAGTATGATACAGAAATACAGGGTTTTATAGGGTTAAATGATGAATATGTTGAGGGTATTTTTGTTTCTGG
>JAEEGL015545810.1_pt1 | contig 19918 bp, 10 predicted proteins | sample 9134231 | NCBI WGS metagenome assembly JAEEGL01 (sample SAMN16246548, study PRJNA631951) | gut metagenome | biome: gut microbiome; feature: rumen; material: fiber-attached | host: Bos | place: Iran: Karaj | collected 2018-10 | reverse complement strand
TTTCGCTGAGATACTTTTTGCAGACATACTCCCATTTCTGATAGAGAGCATTTGCCGCACCCTTTTCTTTCTCATAAGGTCTTGTTGCATACAGCACCTTCATCAGGACATCTCCGAGAATCACTCCCTTCGAAAGCGCAAGCATCATCGGGATCGTGAAGCTAAATCCAGGCGTCGTCTCCATCCCGTTGACATTCAGTGATATCACGGGAATGTGTCCCATCCCGGCCTGATCCAGGGCTCTTCGGATAAAACCAATATAATTGGAAAGCCTGCAGCCTCCACCTGTCTGGCCCATAAGAACTGCCAAATGGTTTGTATCATACTTTCCGGACAGGACCGCATTCATGATCTGTCCTACGGCAATTGTGGACGGATAGCATGCATCATTATTCACGAATTTCTGTCCGTCTTCCACGACCTCTCTGGTTTCATTTCTTAATACTTCAATATTGTAACCGCAGGAGCGTGCCGCCGCCTCCATGAGTCCAAAATGTATTTCCGACATCATGGGAGCGAGGATCGTATAATCCTTCATCTCCTTCGTAAATATGGTATGCTGATAGGATGTCAGACAGACGTGCAGTTCCTCACCGGATCTTTCTTTCATTCCTGCTGAGGCAAAAAGCGAACGAAGCCGAATCTTTGCAGGCCCGAGGCTGTTCATCTCGTCAATCTTTATCTGCGTATTGAACCGTCCGGAACCGACCAGAATATCCGCCACCTGATCCTCGGATATGGCACTCACACCACACCCGAATGAGATGAGCCTCACCATTTCAAGATTCCTGCACTTTCGGACATAAGCGGCTGCATTGTACATCCTGGAATGATACACCCACTGGTCATTGGTGATGAGCGGTCGTTCCACTTCGCAAAGATGTGCAACCGAATCCTCGGATAGTACTGCATAACCGTACCCGGTGATCATCTCAGCGATCCCGTGATTGATCTCCGGATCAACATGATAGGGGGTCCCGCATAAGACTATTCCCTTCCGATGGTTTTCTTCCAGCCATTTCAGCGTCTCTTCTCCCTTTTTCCGCACAGCGGCCCGATAACGGATAAGAGACTCCCAGGCTTTGTGACCGGCCTTCTTTATTTCCTTTTTATCGATCCCATACCTTTCAGAAAAGGCATTGACAAGTCCGGCAGTGATCGTTTTCTCGGATTCAAAGGAAAGAAAAGGATCAAAGAAATCCACATTTCTCTTCTCGATCTCTTCGACATTATTCCGTATATTTTCCGGATAGCTTGTTACAACCGGACAGTTGAAATGATTGTTTGCTCCTTCGGATTCCTTTGTCTCATATGCGATACAGGGATAAAAGATGAACCGGATACCCTGATCGATCAGCCACTCCACATGTCCGTGCGCCAGCTTTGCGGGATAACAGGTAGTATCGGACGGGATACTCTCCAGGCCCAGTTTATATAATTTTTTTGAAGAAACGGGACTCAGCACGACTCTGTATCCCAGTTCACGGAAAAAGTCTGCCCAGAAGGGATAATTCTCATAGATATTCAATACCCGCGGAATTCCGACAGTGCCTCGAACCGCTTTATCCTCTGTAAGCACTTCCCGCTGAAACAGAAGATCTCTTTTATAGCTGTACAAATTCGGGATATCTTCGGTATCCTTTCTGATCCCGCCGCCCTTTTCGCATCTGTTTCCGGAAATATAGGTTCGTTCACCGTCGAATCTGCTGACCGTGAGCAGACAGTGATTTTCACAGCTATTGCAGCGGGTACCGGATACCGTATATTTCATGGACAGGATCTCATCAAAGGAAAGCATGGATGTAGTAACTGCTTCCGTACGTTTCTTTTCAAAATACCGTTCTCTCGCGATCAGCGCTGCACCGAATGCCCCCATGATTTCCGAAATGTCGGGGCGTGTAACCTCGCATCCAGCAAGCTTTTCGAAAGCTCTGAGAACCGCATCATTACGGAAGGTTCCGCCCTGAACGACAATACTTTTTCCAAGTTCTTCGGAGGAATGCATCCTCAGCACTTTATATAATGCATTCCTTATTACGGAAAAAGCAAGTCCTGCAGAAATGTCCGCCGCACTCGCACCTTCCTTCTGTGCCTGCTTTACACCGGAATTCATAAATACGGTGCATCGCTGCCCCAGATCTACCGGAGCCTCCGCAAAAAGAGCAATCCTGGCAAATTCTTTCACCGAATAGTTGAGTGACTGTGCAAAGGCTTCAATAAAACTGCCGCATCCGGAAGAGCACGCTTCATTTAACATTATGGAATCGACTGCTCCGTCCTTAATCCTGATGCATTTCATATCCTGTCCGCCGATATCCATGATACAATCAACGGACGGTTTAAAGAAAGCTGCAGCATAATAATGAGCGATTGTTTCCACTTCTCCCTCATCCAGCCGGTATGCCGCTTTCAGCAGCTCCTCTCCGTATCCGGTGGAACAGGACCAGCGGATCTTTGCCCCTTCGGGAAGCAGTTCGGCCAGTTCGCGGATGCATCGTTCCGCCGTCCTGACCGGTGCTCCTTCATTGATGGAATAAAAGGAATACAGCAGAGAACCGTCCTCTGCAACAAGCGCTGCTTTGGTCGTCGTGGATCCCGCATCAAATCCGATAAAACAGTCTCCCTTATACGTTGAGAGATCGGTACGTTTTACACGGTTTTTTGCATGTCGTTCGGAAAACTTCTCATATTCTGTCCGGTCTGCAAACAGCCGTTCCAGCCGGTTCCGCCTTACAATGAATAAAGAGGCATTGTCGTCTGTTTTTTCGATCAGCGTTGAGATCCGGCACATTTTTTCACAAGAAGCCCGCATCGCAGCTCCCTGTGCCGCAAACAGATGGGCATCGTCCGGCAGAACTGCATTCCCTTCCGTAAGATGCAGCATCCGTATAAAAGCGTTACGCAGCTCATCCAGAAAATAAAGCGGACCGCCCAGAAATACGATCTTCCCCCTTATAGGTTTTCCACAGGCGAGTCCGGATAACGTCTGGATCACAATCGCCTGAAAAACAGAAGCAGCGATATCCTCTTTTGTGGCACCGCTGTTTATAAGGCTTTGGATGTCCGATTTTGCAAAAACTCCACATCTTGCAGCAATCGGATAGATATTCTTACAGTTCCCGGCGCATTCATTCAATCCTTCAACATCTTCCCCCAAAAGAATTGCCATCTGATCGATAAAGGCTCCCGTACCTCCGGCACAGACTCCGTTCATTCGCTGTTCCACACCATTCGTAAGGTAGATGATTTTCGCATCTTCTCCGCCGAGCTCGATCGCTACATCCGCATCCGGGATGAATGCTTTCAATGCCGTATTCTCAGCGATAACCTCCTGAACAAAGGGAATCTTCAGTGCTTCTGCGATTCCCATCCCTCCGGAGCCTGTGATCGCCGGAATAACAGTGATGTCTCCGAACTCGGAAGCTACTTTCGTGATCACGGATTTTAGTGTATCTGCGATATTGGAATGATGTCTTCTGTATTCACTGAATACGATTCGGTTGTCACCATCGACAAGAACTGCCTTTACGGTCGTTGAACCGATGTCAAAACCAAGCCGGAAAACTTGTTCCCGTTTTTCGTCATCATTCTGTGCTCCTTCTATTCTGCTGTTTACAGAATTTCCATCCATGCTGACAATCTCCGATTTCACTCCGATTTCAGGGAGAATTTCATCCAGGCCGGTTCGTGATCGCTGAAGGCAAAACCCTCCATCGCATCCGTAGCTGTTACAATATTCCTATGCTCTAACACCTCTACATTATCGCTGACGATAAAACCGTCAAAGACACAACAATGGCTGATTCCCGGCTTCCAGGCAACCGCCGCGGGACGGCAGGTCGGGAAGTTATCGGAAGCGACCACCCGGAACCCTTCGGGCAGTCCAGCTCCCGGATCTTCATCAAAGAAGAATACCACTTCATCCGGCTGCTTCTCGGACGCTTTCGAAATAAAGGGCCGGTTATCCCGGGTATATTGCGGATATTCCGGGTTATCGACGAGAAGATCCTGATTAAAGTCTCCACCCGCAATGATGTAATTGCCCTTCTTCCGTTCCTTCTCTATCAGTCCGTACAGTTTCTTCCGCTGCCTGGCCCGGACGGTACCGCCCTTATCATAGTAGCTCATATGAAGATTGATCAGAACCAGCTGTCTGCCGTTATCCACATTCAGATAAGAAGCCGAGAAGCATCGGTCCAGATCAAAATACCTTTCAATCAAACTATCCATAGCCGCTAATTCATACCTGTCGGCCTTTTGTATCTTTACAGAACTGAGTGAAAGGATCCCACCTTCCGCTCTTCCCATCATATCATTCAGCGGATAACAAAGGAACGGATTATGGATATTTGTACAGTAAATGCTGCAAGTCCCCGGCAACGCTCGCTGAAAGGCTTCAATCTGGTTCACATGATAGCAGCGGTCAGAGTCAAGGTCTGCTTCCTGAAAAAGTGCAAAATCCGGATGCAGACCGGCTATGGTACCGGCTGCACCGCTTGTATTCCTTTCAGCATCTCTTCCGGAGAACGCCTTCAGGTTTTTTCCGCGTATTTTTTTCCAGCGATTCTTTTTCCGTACATAGTAACGGTCAAGCACGCAGGTAAAGTTCTGCTGATATGCTCCGAATCCCACATTATAGGATGTCACGGTATATGCCCGGCCCACATGCACAGCATCTGTTTTGGCCTTCCTGTCTACCACTAGGGGCACCTCTCCAACCCTTCGGTAGGTCAGCAGCAGATAGATTACATATCCCGCTACCGGCACTGCCGGAATACAAAGAATCATCAGAATGGTTTTTATCGTCTTCTTCATACAGATCTGTTCCTGAAAATACGATAGCCTGCAGGCATCAAATGAGCATTGCGACAATGAATGCTATCACGGCAGATAAGAGATTACTTGCCAGATTTACCATGTCATTGTCCATCCAGGGAATACCACCGGTTAACTGATTGTCCTTTCCGGACGGTGACTGCTTCTTCTCGGTATATTTCCCCGAGTCAGCATCAATATAGAGTGCCTGAAAGAAAGCCCCGAGAAATGAATCAACAATGCAGCCTGCAAACCCGATGAATGTGATGATCACGAGTCCGATCGGCAGTTTTTCAATAAACATATCTGCCGGTCGCGATATGAATGAAAAAAGCACATACCAGATTACTGCGATAAATGCCGCACCCAGAAGACCTGCTCCGTATCCGAGCAAAGTGACTCCGCCGCTCACGCCCTTCGGAACAACCTTACCGGTCTTCAATGAAACCGGTGGTTTCTTTGATAATCTTCCGATCTCACCGGCCCAGGTATCGCTTGTTGCTTCTGTCATTGCCGCTCCGAACATTACTATTGCCGCAAACATGATCTTCGCATTTGAATACGAATCCGAAACTGCAAAAATCACAGCTGCCGCAACCGCTAAAAACCCATTTGCAAAGACCTGCATCAGATCTCTTCTGTCGCTTTTCTTCTCGATGAACTGTCCTTCCTCTTTCTGAATATTCCTCCTGATCTTCCCGATCACATTTGCACTGACAAAAAAAAGAAGAGGCAGCATGAGTCCGGCAAACCCAAAGATCCATGTACATAGCACTATGATTAAAAATGCACCCGTTACACCATGTGCGGTCAGGTAATTCAATCTGTATACAAGATATGCCATCACCGTAAATCCCAAAAGCATCGTACTCTTCGGCCAGAACGCAACGATCACATAAAGCACCAGCGGAACCGTTATATTGTCAAGACCGAACGGGGTCGTCAGTTCAAAGGCTGCGCCTGTCAGTCCGCACACAACCGACAGAAGGATATTCTGAGTAAAAAGGAAAGAGATTACAGTTACGGTAATAAAAAATGCAGCCGCACCTTCCAGTGATTTGCTTGAACCGAGTTTATGCTTTCCCCATTTGTTCCCGACAAGTGCGGCAAGTCCGTCGCCCCATCCCATTCCGAGAAATCCAATCCCGAGTGAAATCATTCCACCGTTTCCGAACGTGCTGAGTAATATCATAATAAAAACTGAAATCGGATACCATACCAGACCCCAGTTTCTCTTCTGATTGCTTTGGCCCAATACTTTGTGAAATATACCTGTTATGTTTAGTATTCCGTCACAAGCGGCAACAATAATAAGTCCAACAAGCGCCACGGTCGGTTCAGTGAAAAAATGAACATATATGAAATACCATTGTGCTGCACCGATATGCACGATTTTTCTGGCAATCTCAGGTTTCTTCTTTGAAAATGGGTACGCAAAAACAAAACAGGCGAAAACCAGCAAAAGTGAATAGAGTATCCCAATTAAGTTCTGCATCATTTCCCCCTCGCCTGATTCGCATTGTGAAACTGCTCCGCCGTCACCGTATGCTGAATCGGTTTCCATTTTGGTTTATAAAAAAGAGCAACTGCAGACAGGGGAACGTAACTCATCGTAAAAACAGGAAACGTCCATAAGTGCAGAAGCTTACTGAAAGCGCCGGCCCGAATGCTCTTCCACTCCGTAACGATAAAGAATACACCGACCAGCCAGAACATGGCATATATTTCGAGAAGCAGCCGGCCGAAAGACTGAAATGCAGTCATAATATCTCCCCCCGTAACGACTCCGCTGATGATCAGAATAAGGTTAATGATCAAAGAGACTACCGAAAAGACATACGCCATCGCATAAAGGGTAATATCAAAGCAGGAAAAACTTCCGTGTAAGATCCCACGGAACACCTTTTTCATGTAATGGGCATTCACCTGAAGCAGCCCACGGCACCACCTGAGTCTCTGCCGCCATGACTGAATAAAGGAAGTCGGCTGTTCATCATATAATACAGCCTGCCGGCAGAATGCGATTTTTTCTCCTTTTGTCACCTGGTCAAAGGAAAATTCCCAATCTTCCGTGAGCATATGATATGGCCATGCACCCATTTCTTCTGCAATTCTTCTGCTGAACAGAAATCCGGTGCCGGATACAGTACAGCTTATGCCCAGCAGATATCTGGGATAATTCATGTATTTACTGTCCCACAGGAACCAGAGTGAATTCCCGGCACTTACCCAGTTGTCTCCGAAGTTTTTCGTATTTCTGTAACCGGTTACGATCTCATGCCCGTCCGAAAACTTTTTGTTCATCTGCTCGATGTAGTCGGGCTCAAGGATATTATCCGCATCAAGTACAAGATATCCGTCAAATCCATCCGGATAATCCTCCCTGATCCGCTCCATCAGGTCCTGAAGAGCATACCCTTTTCCAACCTGTTCCATATTAATACGGGTATATACATGAGCCCCTCGGGAAGCGGCAATATCAGCGGTGTTGTCCGTGCAATTGTCCGCCATGACAAAAACATCGATCTTGTCCTGCGGATATGTCTGAGCTTTAATGCTGTCAAGCAGATCGGCAATGACGGTCGATTCATTTCTCGCACAGTTCATAACTGCATAATGATGATATGAAACTTCCCTGACCTGTTTTTTTTCTTTCTTAAACAAGGCAAAAGCAAGATAGAACACCTGTTTCAGATTGATCAAAACAAAGAATATGGGAATCAGCTGATTGATTAAAATAAGTACGCGCATATCCTTCAACTTACTCAAAAATTAATTGATCCTATAATGATCGCGAGCAGACTCACTGCCATTGCTATTTTCAGGAACAGGGCATCTTTTGCACAGGTTGCTTCATCCGGTTCAAATTTCGAAGCAAAAAAGGAGATAGCCGGGTACAGGCATAAAGCTACCGGAATAATGATGATAACAAAATATGCTATATTGAAAAGACCGGATGTGTATAACAGGATACACACGGCAACCGCCGCCACAAGCAGGATCATCGCTATAACTGCAGATATTTTTTTCCCGTACAGAACAGGAAAGGTTCTTGCACCGCCCAACTGATCTCCATGAACATCTTCCATATCTTTCACAAGTTCTCTTGCAACATTCGCCACTGCAGCAAGAAGGCCGATATAAACCGATACCTTAAATACAGTCCGGTCTCCCATATCACAAAGAAGGATAAACCCTCCGACTACAAAACAAAGCCCGATCATAACTCCTACCACAATATTTCCGATCAAAGGCATCGCCTTGAAATAACGGGAATACGCATAGATGATAACCGCTGAAGCAATGATGATCGCCAAAAATATAAAGTTCCGGATCAGGCAGCTGATGATCACGCCGAGCAGTATTGCAATGCTGTAAAGGACCGCCGCATAAATCCTGGCATTCCTGAGAGATATTTTTCCGGAAGGGATCGGACGATCCGGTTTATTCACTGCATCTATTTCGTAATCAAAAACATCATTGATCACATTGCCTGCCCCGGCCATGAAAAAAACCAGGATAGAGGCCAACAACACAGAAACATTAAACGTATGCCCGACAATTGCCATTATAACAACCGGCATGGCCATTATAAAAGCTTCGTCCGGTCTCAGGATTTTAAAATAAGCTTTCATAAATCATATACCGTAACAACTTACCACTCAATATCCTCTACCTTCTCCACCGACGGATTCTTCTCATTCTCGATGATATGCCCGTTTTTCATTCGGATGATCCGATCTGAAATCCGGGTAATCTCACTGTTATGGGTGACGATGATCATCGTCTTCCCGTACTCGCGGACCAGGCGTTCCAGACATTTCAGTACCACCTTCCCGGTTTCCGAATCCAGCTCGCCCGTCGGTTCGTCACAGAGGAAAAACTCAGGATCTTTGGCCAGCGCCCTGGCTATGGATACGCGCTGCTGTTGACCGCCCGAAAGCTGGGACGGATAACGCCTCAGCATGTCGGAGAGACCCACTACCGAAAGTGCCTCCTTCACGGCTCCGGCCCCCTTACTGCCGACGGTGATCGACACATTTTCTTCTGCGGTAAGGTCCGGGATCAGATTGAATGACTGGAAGACAAAACCGACAACATCCCGCCGATAGGACGTCAGCTCCCGGTCGCTCATCCTGCCGAGGTCCTTTCCCGCAAAGCGGACCGACCCGCTGTCAAAGCAGTCCATGCCGCCCAGCATGTTGAGCAGCGTGCTCTTGCCACTACCGGACTTGCCTAGTACGGTAACCAGTTCGCCCCGTCTGACTGAGAAAGAGACATGATCCAACGCCTTCACGCTGCCGTCTCCGCTGCCATAGGTTTTACAAAGGTCGCTGACCGTAAGCAGCGCCTCAACATTTCCTTCCATAATTTCTCCTGTTTTCTGATTATACCATTTTTTCAGATGGTATTCTATCGGTTTCAAAGATGAAACACGATATCTTATTCCTTAGCCTTCACATTCTCCGCCATATTCCATTTTCTGATCGACAGCATGGAGTAGAAATGACTGATGACCATATATGCCATCACTATAAACATAGTCAGCAGGTAGATCCGGATATCATGCACGAGCGGATAGGACCGGGTCTTTTGTTCCACTGTTTTTAAGATATTTTTTGTCACGACGATCCCGACCGGGATCCCGATGATGCATGCAAAGATATAATACACTGCCGCCTGTATCATCAACCTGGCCGAAAGGCTCAAATGCTGGAAGCCGAGCGTCCTGAGAACCGAGATCTCACGCTTCTGATCCTGAAGATTGGTCAGGATCGTATTAATCACGACGACGGAACCGATCACAACCGCAAAGAGGATCGTAATGACCACGCAGATATCCAATGCCTCGAACCATACGGCTACCCCGTCATAGAGATTTGCGGTGAATGCCGTGTAAATGTGGCTGTCCTCGCCCGAAAGGAACTCCATCAGCGGAATCTCATTTTCCTTATCCACGTTGCAGATCACGGAATACATATCCGGCGTGCCGAGGATTTCCGTTTTATCCAGCGCCATATACTGAAAACGGTCATCATGCTCCAGGGAAACCTGCGCGACCCGGACCGGTACATCTCCAATCATCACCATATCCCCTGCGGAAACGCCGAGCGGTTCCGCCGTATGCTGTTCCAGCAGGATCCCGTCCTCCGGAGCATAGATCCGGTTTCTGTCTTCATCGAAGATCATGATCAGGTCCGTATCCGGGACGATCCCCTTGATCACCTGTTCTTCGTGCTTTACGTTTGCTCTGATCTCCCTGGTAAAGTAGTACACCTTTTCCGCATCCCGGACAAGCCCCGTCTTCTTCAGCCGCTCCAGAAAGCCCGCATCGGGTTCTTCATTTAAGAAAATCTCACAGTCAAAATGTATCCGGTCATCAAAATGCTCCGACAGGACTTTATTCTTCGAAAAATCGAAGGCAAAGGACGTATAGATCATCGCAACCGAGGTTGAGATGCAGATGATGGAAAATACCAGCCTCTTTTTATTCCTGAGAAGTGACGTGATACAGTATTTCATAAAGGGGGGCATCTTCAGCCGGGAAAGGATCCCTCTTTCTTTTGACCCCGCCGCGGAAACCGTCCTGATCATCGCCTCGGATGGCCGGATATGGCTGGTATATCCCGCGGAGATAATGGTCGCAAGCTGACCGACCAGAAGCGTCATCAACAGGGCGAGCCAGAACCGGCTGCTGTAAAATGCATGCTCAAAATAATAGAGGTAGTAGTGTTCCTGATAACTTACGGCAACGATCTTCTCAACAAAATAACCAAGGAGGATTCCCGGCAGGATTGATGTAAGAGATACCATCGCATTGACAAGGCAGAACATCCCGACGATCTTTCCCCGTGACATACCCAGTGCACGGAGGATCCCAATCTCCCTCCGGCTCTGCCGGATCATAAAGGACATAAAGAGAATCCCCACGATCAGGGAAACGATAAAAAAGAACAGCGGGATATAAAGCGCTACGGTCTCCATCGGGTCGACATTGACATCGATCTGGACCTTTACACCGGAATCCGTATAGGTGTAGCTGTCCTTGACATCTTCCTCACCGATCGCCTTTACAACCTCTGCAAGGACAGCCTTATCGTTTGCCCCCGGCTGCAAATGGAGATGGAATTGATTGCAGAATTCGTCGTATCCCTGCCACTCATCCAGCTCTTCTCTTGCTTCCTCCAGTTCCTTTTCCGTGTCTTTGAAGCGGTTCAGGGTTTCGATCCATTTACCTTCCGCTTCGTTCCGGTTTTTATTTAGTTCCTCTTCGCCTTCCTCCAGTTGATTCTTCCCTTCCTCGACGGCGTTATCGATCTCTCTTAGTCCGGTTTCAATCTCATTGCCGGTCCTGATCAGTGTATCCTTCGCTTCCCGGAGCTGCTCCTGAGCATCCAGGTACTGCTGGTAATACCGGTTATACTCCGCCCTGGCGTCTAAGAGTTTCTTCTCCTCATCCCAGATCTGCTTAGTATACAGGTCAATCTCCTTGTCCGCGGAAAAAAGGTCGGACTGTATCTTCTTTATTTCAGAAAATCCGCCTGCAAGCGCCTCTTCAGCATCCGAAAGCTGCTTCTCCCCTTTCGTGATCTCTTCGGCTCCGTCATTTGCTTCCTTCAGTTTTTCCTGAATCTGTTTTCTTCCGTCCGCGATCATCCTTTCGGCATCTTCAATATCTGCAAGGCCTGCTTCGATCTCCTTTACCGCCGCATCCAGTTTTTCAATCTGTTTTTCCGGATCAATATCAATCTTCCAGAATTCATCGATATACCGGTCATAGAATGCTATCGCGTACCCAATCATCTGATCGAATTCCTCCCGGATCATCTCCAGGTCCGCGCCGACCCGGATCAGGCGGAGCAGTTCCCGCGTTGAGCTCCCTATATTTTCCGCCAGCATACGAAGATCGGAATACACTTCCTGCTGCTCCTCCTGCGTTACCCCCATCAGTTCGAAGAAATCGGAAACCGACATTTCCATGGTCAGGTTATTCAGGTTATTCAGGGTATCCAGCACCTCCTGCGTATCCGAAACAAGATTTTCCAGTTTATTTTCTGTCTTTGCGACCCATTCGTCGATATCCTGCCCGGGCTCCGGCAGAAGACTTATATTAAAAACCTCATCCGCATAGTTCTTCAGGGTGACCGCTGCTTCCCATAGCTGCTTTACCTGCGCATACTTTTTCAGGGCCTCCGCCTTCTTCTCCTTAAGCAGTGCCTCCTGTTCATCCAACTCTTTTACGGCTTCTTCGATCTCCGTCAGTCCGGCCTTCAGTTTCTCCTTTCCCTGTTGCAACTCTTTTTTCTTTTCCAACAGCTCTTTCTGCCGCTTCAGCAGTTCCGCCATTGCCTTTTCCAGTTCCCCCTTCGCAAGATCCAGCTCCTCCTTCTTCTTCCCAAGCTCCTCTTTGCCGGAGGATAACTGTTCCTCTCCTTCAGTCAGTTCCTTTTCCGCCTCCTCCAGCTTCTGCTGTTTTTCCATGAGTTCGGCTTTTTTTGACTCCCATTCCTCGCCTTTTTCCGTTAGCTGCTCCTTTGCGGAAAGAAGCTCCTCCTTCTTTGATCCCGCAGTATCCAGCTGTTCATCCAGCTCCTTCTTCTTTTCCTCAAGAAGCTTTTCCGCATCGCTGATATCTTCGCTGATCTTCTCATATTCGTCCCCGGCTTTCTTCTTCTGCCGTTCAAACTCGTTCCGGTTATCCTCCAACTCCGTAGCTGCCTTATCAACATCAGGATTATCCACCTTGTCCAACAGCCGGTCGGGGACATAGAGAAACCCGGTGTCCGTACTGATCATCGTGATACTTCCGAGCTTCGGATATTCCAGCGTTTCCGGTCTGGAGACCACGGCTTCCACAACACAATCAAAGGTCCGGTCATCCGCAAGGATCTTCACCGTATCCCCGGCATGGATATCATTCACCAGGGCAAACCTTCTCTCCATGCGCACCGGATATTCGGTGGGAACATCGCTCTTCTCCCAGACATAAGTTCCCTGAACTTCATCCTCCCCGCAGGATATTGCCTGCATTGTATAGTAAACACCGTCTTTTCCGATGAGGGTAAGGATTCCGGTCATCCGCGGATCCACAGCTTCCACACCCGGAACGTCAGCAATCTTCTCCGTGATATCCCGTGTCATCACCTTTGTATCCACGACTGCGTCCGGATAGTGCATATCCTCCACATAGCCCTCCAGCGTCTTCTTCAGGGACAGATATCCGTTTGCCATCCCCATCATCAGACCGCACGCCAAAGAAGCTACCAAAAGCATAGCGATCAGCAGCCGGAGATATTTTTTTAGGATTGCGCGGAACAAACAGGCTTGACGGTTCATATTTTAAAATATATGTGCTGTTCTGAATAATTACATCATTTTAGTTTATTATGAAGATATTCCAGCAGATCATCGCGTGTGGTCGATTTAAGAATATAACCGGACGGTTTCAGTGACATCACTCTCCGTACACTTTCCTTGGTACCGATACCTGTTAAGAATATCACGGGTATATCCTTTGTTTCGTCCTCCTGTCTTAACATCTGCAGTACCTGAGGGCCGTCAACCACAGGCATTTCGTAATCCAGCAGGATAAGATCGATCTTATTCTTTAACAGGAAGGTTATGGCCTGCATGCCTGCGGTTACGATATCAACCCGGTATTTATATTTTATCCATTCCTTAACCATCCTGGCGTAGGAAGGATCATCATCAACTATCAGTATCCTTTTCTTATCTGCTGCCGCTTCCGGCCCCATAATGGCATTGTCGATCGCCGGACGGAGCAGATCCATTTCTATGGGTCGGTTGATCCACGTATAGTCACCGATAACCGGCATTAAACGGAACAGACTGTCATGATCCTTTTCCTCACCTATAATGATCATGCCCCTTCCACTGTCGTTAACTTTCCCGCAGATATATCCCATTTCGTCCATTTTTTCCCTGTTGTCGGCAATGTCGCTCGGAAGATACAGAAGAAAGAGATCGGTACTTCCGGCCAGATTCCTTATCTTTGCAAAATCATTCGAAAGGATAGATGCTTTGTATCCCGCATCATTCAGCTTTCTCTCGATTCCTTTCACGACAACGCTGTATTGCAGCACAACCAATACAAGGTTTTTCTGTTCTGTGCTCATTTGGGTTCCTCCTGGTATAATATGTAACGCCCCCTCCCTTCGGTCGGCGGCAAGTCGAATTTAATCCACACCTTTTAACACTGCTGCGGCTGCATCCCTCTGTATATCGGGATTAAAGGACAGCAAGGGCATTATATCCTTTCCGTATAACCTTCTGTCAATGTAATTGCGTGTAAGCTTTATCAACAGTGGTATATGAACGATGAGTCCGATCAGATTAGGGATCATCATAAGACCGTTGAAGGTATCTGATATATCCCAGGCAAGATTGGATTCCATGACCGCTCCGAAAATTATCAGCACGATAAATGCTATACGGTATATCCTGGCACAGATACCACCGAGAAGATACTCCGTTACCTTTGCTCCGTAATAAGACCAGCCCAGGACCGTTGTAAAAGCAAATAAGGTGATCGCAATAACAACGAACCACTCTCCCGGCTTGCCGAGGAAGTTTCCGAAGGCTCTGGCAACCAGAGTTGCATCATTGACTCCTTCCGCAGCAAGACCTGTATTCAGATCGATCTCGCCCGAACCAAGCACGACCATTGCCGTCAGAGTACATATGACCATGGTATCAAGGAAAACCTCGGCTATACCCCACATTCCCTGACGTACCGGTTCCCTTACGCAGCTGTTGCTGTGTACCATAACGGAGGAACCCAGTCCGGCCTCATTGGAAAAAACGCCCCTCTTACATCCGTTCTTTATCGTATTAAAGGCTATCTGAACCGCCGTACCGGCTGCACCACCCACGATCGCATCCGGCCCAAACGCAAACCTGAATATCGATAAGAATATCGCAGGAAGCTTCGAAATATTAAGCAGTATAACAATGATACACCCTATAATGTAGGCTATCGACATAAACGGTATGAGTTTTTCGGAAACAGCAGCGAGCCGCCTGAAGCCGCCCAGTATGATCACCGCCGCCGTTAACATCAGGATCATTCCGATAAGCCAGTCTGCTTTTGGCGCACCCATAAACAGATCATCGTTCATTCCGCCCAGAAAGGTTTCGCCGAAATTAATGGTTATCTTGTTTATCTGCGCCATATTTCCGATACCGAAGGAAGCCAGAACCGTAAATATACAGAACAGGACACCCAGCAGCCTTCCGACCGGCCTGCAATGCTTTATCGAGCCCAATCCGTCCTGAAGATAATACATAGGTCCTCCTGCCCATGCACCTTCCGAATTACGACGACGATAATACAATCCAAGGACATTTTCCGAATATTTAACCATCATGCCGAAGAAAGCCGCAATCCACATCCACAGCACGGCTCCCGGCCCACCGACACAAATGGCCGTTGATACGCCCGCTATATTTCCGGTTCCGATGGTTGCACAGAGAGCCGTACAAAAGGCGCGGTACTGTGACAGTGAACCTGCGTCGTTGATCATACGTCCTTCCCTGTTTACACAGCCAAAGGTTTTGCCTAGCCAGTGCCTTATATGTCTGATCTGGAAAAAGCCGGTGATCACCGTACAGATAAGACCGGTTCCGAGAAGAAGCAAAAGACCGAACGTTCCCCAGGCAAATCCGTTTATTGTATCATTGATCCTGATAACAGTATTCATAGTATCATCCTAAGATTTCACAATATACGAGTGTCTGATTTATCAGCTGATAAGCCACTTCACCGAAAGTAACAGGGCCTGTATACGGCGGTATCTTCTGTCCGTTCAGATTCCCATACTGATAATTCAGTATACAGTTGCAGGACAGGACCGGATTACGTGCTCCGGATTCATTGATCTTTTCCCTGAATCTTGCCGCGTAATCATCAACACACACAGCAAACCTGTATTCTATATTCCTGAAGACCGGTGCATAGAAGCTTACAGTGCCGTCTGCCACCTCCTTAATGGAAGTATTGATATATGAACCGTTGTAATCCGCTACAAGGGGCATCTTGGTGTCTATACCTGTCTTTTCAATGTAGTCGGAGAAAGTCACTTCCTGTCCGTTTACCGTGCACTTTGTTACACTCAGGTCATTATCGTAAAACCTGATGACGGGATCTGTCTTATCATCCGAGAAGATATTTATCATATTTATCATGGCGCTCTTTCCTTCCGGAAGCTTTATATACATCGCCACTGCCCTGTCTGTGTATGACCTTCCGCTCGTACCGTCGTAAACCCTGGCCGTTCCTTCCGCCGAAAGATCGAATCCGGATATCCAGCCCACAGTGGGATGCATAAGCAGCTCCTCCACTTCCGGAGCTTCCTTGGCATACTTTGTTGCAACATCCGAGCCATATGGCATTATCAGCATGGTAAGCCCGTTGTCATAGCATTCTTCAACTATCTGAAAGATATTATACTTTCCGTATACTTCGACCCTTACCTCTTCCGCATAATCTATCTCATTTACATACAGCCTGTCTTTCGTGATCAGACCACCTTCCTCACTGATAAAATAAGGTGTTGTTCCGCCTATCCATTTACCCTTCGGAAGCTGTTTTAACAGTGAATCATCAGCTGCGATATGCAAAATCTTTCCTTCATTGATCAAACGTACTGCCTCTTCTAATTTAATAAGCATTTGCGATATACCTCCTTATTCCTGTTCTTTACTGTTCAGAGTGCTGCTATATTGGCAAGATCAACTTTCGCAACGATAGGATACTTTGCCAGAAATTCCTCCATTTCCTTCATGCATGTCTCCATATCCACAGAACCTGCTTTCAGTCTCTTCTGCATTTTGGAGATCAGCATATTGAAGGCAAGATTTGCCGACGTGTATCTTATTTCTCCACGCAGTATCTTTTCAACCTTTACCTTAACTGCCGCGTCCATATAACTACTCCTCCTTTTTAGCTGAGCGCCTTTATTATTCCATCATAATCAAGCCTGTCCGCTTTCTCAAGAACAAGATCAAACCTGTCCTTTTCCGAAGCAGGTATGGCATATTCTTCTATTTCCTTCAGTATATCTTCGATCATGCTGCTGTCCATCTCTTCCGCCGCATTTCTGAGTTCTTCATAAATAGTCTCCATCAGGAATTCATCTGCAAGCGGTTTCGAAGCATCATCATTCGAAGCTTCGTTATCAAATACAGGAGCAAGAGAATCGAGATAGCTTATATATTCATCCATCACAAATTCATGATTTTCCCTTATATACTGAATGTTATCACCCTTGCCCGCCATTTCCAGCTTCTCTGCACTGTCTCCGAGTTCCATGGCTCCCACAAGCCTTGCCGAGCTCTTAAGCGCATGTATCTTTATTGTATAATTCTCCCAGTCCCCGGACAAATAACAGTTTTCAAGCTCCGCATGTTTATCCTTTATGGAATCATAGAATATCTTAAGAACCGACTTAAAGGCCGATTCGGATCCCGAATTCTTTATGGCGGTCTCTGTATCTATTCCCGCAATTGTATTTAACGGTAATCCCTCCGGAGAGCCTTCCGAAGCATCCGGTTCTTCATATGATAACAGCTCTTCATCAGCTTCAAAGCCGGCTTCCGTAAGCTCCTCATCTGAAATAATTCCCTCTGCCTCATCACCTGCGGTATCCTCATCCGCAGCTTTCTCTTCCACATTCAGATCATCTATAAACGATGCTATGTTGTACGATCTGTTCGACTTGAGGAAATAGAGTATTCCGAAGGCCCCCGGACCACAGTTCGAAGTTATTGCAGCCGAAGCCTGCTGGAAGATCACTTTCTCAAAGTAGGCTGTTTTCCTGACCTCCTCTTCAATCCACTTAAGCATATCCGAATCGACATCGGCATAGGTAATAAACAAAACATCCGGATCGGGTATTGTGTCGGGTGGAAGCGCACTGTTTATGTACTTCCTATAGGCCCTTTTTGTTCTTCCCATCCACGCTCCGACAACCCGCGCCCTGTCATTTCTTATCTTCAGGGCAGGATGAATGCTCAGGGCTTCGGCAAACTTATGCAGTCTCATACTTACAAGTCCCCTTTTTGCCATATATTCGGTAGTATTTATGATAAAGCTGCACTTAAGCCGTTCTTTTACCGTTTCAAGCTCGGATACTATTTCCTCGACCTGCTTGCCCTGCTGTACAAGCTTGTAAGCGATCAGCACCAGGATACCCGTGGCGCTTGAGACACATCCCGAATTTATCACCGTAACATTATCAAATGACTTCGCAGCTTCCGATGCAGTCCTGAAATCATCACTCATGCTTGTAGTAATGGCTATATGAATGAGGTGATGCGTTCTCTTTAAATTGTCTGCAAAGAATTCGGTATATCCGGCTTCATCCGGCGGTGAGGATATTGCTTCCTTTCCCGAACCTATATGTCTGATAAGTTCATATGCATCCATATGGACCCCATCCCTGAATACGCCTTTTTCTGTTTTTATCGTAAACGGTATAATGGGAATATACAGCTTTTTGATCACGGCATCGGGAAGATCGCACATACTTGAAGATGTAACAACTATCGGAAGCTTGTGAGCGTATTTGTCAGCTGTCTGTATCTTTTCATCACTGTCCGTCAAAACAGATCTCAATATGATCTTTTCATCCGGGATATGATGCATGAGTATTTCTTCCATAGCCTCACCGGAAACAGGCTTCACCAGATATCCGTCGAAACCGGCCTGATTATACAGCTCCCTGTTCTCGCTTCCCGCATTAGCGGTTAATATAATAACTGGTGTATTTCTGTTCAGCCCTCCCATTTGAGACCTGAGAGCCTCCAGACATTCTATTCCATCCATGCCCGGCATCAGATGATCCATAAAGATTACATCATAATGGACCTGATCGCTCATTTCAAGCGCTTCCTTACCACTCTTCGCCACATCGATGGCCATATCGGTATCTTCAAGCAGCCTGCGCTCGACCTCCAGGTTCATTTCATTATCGTCTACGATCAGTATCCTGACCTCTGGAGCAAAGAACCGGCTTTCGTATACATTCCTCTTCACCATCTGCTGGTTGTGGATATTAAGCTCTCCCACCTTTGTATGATCGGATACTTCCTGCTTCAGGGTAACGGTAAAGGTCGTTCCTTCTCCGTACACACTGTTGACCGTTACGGTTCCTTCCATCAGTTCAACAAGCTGTTTAACTATGCTGAGTCCCAGTCCCGTTCCTTCAATATGACGGTTTTTTCCTTCATCCACACGCTTGAAAGCATCAAACAGATAGGGAATATCCTCCTTTTTAATTCCCATTCCGGTATCCGATACCGATATTATAAGCTCTGTTTTATTGTCTTCCGTCTCCCTGCTTTCCACACGAAGGCCGATATGACCCTTTACAGTGTACTTAACAGCATTGTTAAGCAGATTTATGATTATCTGTTTGATACGGACCTCATCGCCGTACAGGACCGTAGGAACCTCCGGGTCCACGCTTACCTCAAATCCAAGTCCCTTATCACTGGCACGAAGCCACAGCATATTTACGATCTCAGACAGCATATCGCCTATCCGATAGTCAACGGGTACTATATCCATGCTTCCGGCTTCTATCTTTGAGAAATCGAGTATGTCATTGATCAGGGATAGCAGCATTTTTCCCGACCCCTGTATACCGGCAGCATCCCTTATTACATCATCCGATGCATACTCATCCCTCAGTATAAGTTCATTGAGTCCCAGAATGGAATTAATGGGAGTCCTTATCTCATGACTCATGCTGGAGAAGAAACGGTTCTGTGAACGGTTAAGCTCTTCCACTCTTTCTGCTTCAGCATGGGCGCGTTTGCTCTCGTCGGCAAAGATCGTCTTCTGATACATCAGCATGATATAAATACAGATACCTACCAAAAGTACCGATATCAGCGAATCCATGAAGGCCATTTTCATTGAGTGCGGGTATATCCACTCGGTATGCCTGTATGCGGACCAGTATTCCACGGCAGCAATACCGGTAAGTACCGTCATCATGGTAACCCGTAATCTGCCCGTAAGAGACATACCTATGAACATATATGTAAATATGATCCAGTATATTCCTCCACCTCTGAT
>JAEEGL014879450.1_pt1 | contig 19918 bp, 17 predicted proteins | sample 9134231 | NCBI WGS metagenome assembly JAEEGL01 (sample SAMN16246548, study PRJNA631951) | gut metagenome | biome: gut microbiome; feature: rumen; material: fiber-attached | host: Bos | place: Iran: Karaj | collected 2018-10 | reverse complement strand
GTACTACGGCTGTGTTCACTATCCTCTATCTGCGTTCTATCGGTTTTGAGGCGGATAATGATATGTTTGCTGCTCATGCATGGTATTTCCGTAATGCCCTTGTCCGTGCCAACTATCGTAATGCGCGCCTGGGAGTCGATTACTCGCCTCAGTATCTCGAGCGTTTCTTCCGCAATCTGTTGCTCGGCGAGCAATGGGATCTGCGAAGCCGTTATCTCTATCTCAACCCACCCGCCGAGTGGCAACAACAACCTAACTTGTCTGCCACCCCGACAAGTACGGATAAAGGTTCACAGAAAAGTTCACAGAAAAGTTCACAGAAAATACTTGAATTAATTGCTATTGATGGGAAGATTACAACTCAAGCAATGGCCGATAATTTAGGAATCTCGCGACGAGCGGTAGCCAAGGCAATCGCGAAATTGCAGTCTGCAGGCATCCTATGTCGCGTTGGTCCAGACAAGGGAGGCCGTTGGGAAATAAACACAACCGACCGATGAGCGGGAGATGGGGAAAGAACGATAGGGTAAAGTGTAAAACATGAAATTAGCCGTAATAAGAACAGCTTTTTTGCAGATTGTTAATTGTAGTTTGTGATTTTCAATATAAAGAATCCATTCGTGTATAGGATATGAAAATCCAAGCAAAAGATAAAACCCACTATGTACTCGACGGTTGCTCCGCGTGGTGGGAAGGAGTAGAGCAACCATAAAACTTATCGGTTATGGAATACAAAAGACCTATGATTGTTGCGCAGAGCACAATGCAGATGGCAGATTGCAGAAAAGGTCCGTGTGGAAGACCTTCATGCAGTAGTAAACCATCCGGAACGCATTGATGTTATCGCGTAGAATGCGGTAGCGAAAAATGCTACCGCATTTGTTTTTGAATCTATTATGTTTGTACGGAAACAACCATATATAATTTATCGAGCCTATCCAACAAGGGGGTATCTTACAGATAATCGCAATTTTGGCTATGATACAGCTGCGAAGAGTTGCTTGAAAGTTGGAGATTTGTTGATGTCCCATGAAGGGAGCATATTCTATTCCCAGTTGGAGGAGGAATTTAGAGGCGTTGATGAGATTGCAAGAAAACTGACAACACTCTTTACGGGTGTCGGTTATGAGGTGCTGCTTGAAGATGCTACATTATTTTACAAAGAGTTGGCAAATAAAGGGTTTGTTGAGTGTGTGGAAGATGTAGATGCAAGTAAGTCATTAAGATACTTTTCCTATGACAATTATGAGCCTTGTATTATTGATGCGGAATTCAATGCTTCGGTTGAGTATAAAGAAGTGTTTGTTGAAGATTATACCTTAACTCGTGTTCACGTGGATATTTCTAGCCGCTGCAATGAAAACTGCGTTCATTGTTACATTCCGGCAGAATGCAAACGTGGATTGATGGATGAAGATATGTTCGATAAGGTGCTTAGTCAATGTGTAGATATGAAAATTATCAATATCACATTGAGTGGCGGTGAACCGATGCTGAATCCACATCTGAAGTCATTCTTGGTCAAGTGTCGTGAGGCAAATTTGTCCGTAAATATACTATCCAACCTAACCTGTTTATCCGATGAGTTGTTAGCAGAAATTGTCTCAAATCCATTGATTTGCGTTCAGACATCTGTATATGCTATGGATGCTGATGTACACGATTCGATTACACAGCATAGGGGGAGTTTTCAAAAGACAATTAAAGCTATTATGGAACTGCACAAACGTAATGTTCCGATACAGATTAATTGTCCAATTATGAAACAGAATCTTCAATACTACAGAGAAGTTTTGGATTTTGCGAAATCACTGAATATTGAGGCGAGTTCGGATTATACATTATTTGGGTGTTATGATTCGTCAGGAATTAATCTAGGTTGTAGGATAACAAAGGATGACATTGAGAATATTTTGCATGCAGATTATAAGGATGCGAAAGTCTATGAAGAGGCACTACAGACCATTAATCAGAAGAAAGTAGGCGATGACGAGCCGATATGTATGGTGTGTAAGTCATCATTGTGCATTTCGAATATAGGTGACGTATATCCATGCGAGGGTTGGCAGAGGATGATATTAGGTAATCTTAATACGATGACATTAAAGTCTATATGGGAAGAGTCGTCATTGGTAAAGCATTTGAGAGAACTAAAGTATCGGGATTTTGGAGAATGTAGTGTTTGTCAGGATAGAAAGTATTGTACAGCATGTTTAATCATGAATGCTAATGAAAATAGTAATGACTACATGCGAGTGAATCCATATATGTGTGAAATTGCAAAGATTAAAAAAACGCGATTATGCAGATAATCAGATTATCATAGCATCTATATACAAGTATGATTTAAATAATGTCAATGAAATAGTAATTCGAGATCGCTTGATTGAAACAATGGAGGAATAGTAACGCTTATGATAAAGTAAAAAGTTCCATCAGTACGCTCTACACTTTACACTTTCCACATTCCACAGCGTGTAGCGCATTACACCAATAACAATTTTGCAATCTCCAGTCTAGCCCTTTGGGCGCAATCTCCAATCTCTAATAGGACTTTATCCCTCAAATCTCCAATAATCGCGAAAAAACAAAGTTTTTTTCGTGATTTCTTGCTTAGATCATTTTATTTTTGTATCTTTGCCGTCGTTAAAAGAAACCGATATGAGCAATAAATTGAAGATGGTATTAGAGTATTCTTTGCTATATCCCAACGAATCAAAACCAAATATAGATGCCGTGATTCAGCATCTATCGCGAAACACAATAATTAGGTTGGTGGTGGTTTTGACAAAATTATATAGTAATGCGGATATAAGCACAGTCAGATATTTCTTTAATAGTAGCGATGTGTTGAGAGAGATAATTAACAGAATCAATACATATTGTAATTCATATACAGAATACATATTCCTTCCTTTGCAAACTGTTCTACATATCCTACGAAAGACAGTAGCTTTGCCTTATGTGGAAATGAATCAGTTTTCAGAGGAAACAGAATTGCAGTTATTCAAGACAATCCTATGGATTAATGAACAGGAGATGCGTGTGGAGAATATGCCCAATAATGCGGCCGAGATAGTATTTGTACAGTGTCTACTAACAAACATATCGGATGTCTCCGCAGATAGTTATAATGAAAGAGCTCTGCTGCAATCTTATTCTGCGTATAGGTTTTTCCTTTTCATAGAAGAAAGGGCACAAACAGACAGTCAACTAAAACTCATCTACGAAACGTTTTTGCAGAAGTATGGAGTACAGAGTGGTCTTGAATACCTATTCACACTTTTTTTTGTGGTAACAATGACAAAAAGAGAAGTTGGAACTATTCCTAAAAGTCTGGAGATAGATAAGGATCGCCTGTTGACGAGAAGCCTAATAGATGCGTTAACTCTCGACATAAATGTATATTGCTCAGATACGCACACCGATGGCCGGGATAATAATGTTGACTATCGTATGTTTAGAGATAAGCCATTTATACGAGATGAGGAAGGGAATTATGTAATATACTGGATGGAGGGATTGATAGACAGGATATATAATAGTCTATATTTCGAGTTTAACGATATTAATGATAGACTGGGGCTAAAATATCAGATGCGCCAACTTATCACAGATGACTTTTCAGAAAAGTATTTTTTCCATTCTTTAATGAACAAGGCGAATGGGGATAATTTATATGCCTCCAATTATAATATTGATGGGCAAGAAAGTGGCAAAGCAGACTATGTACTAAGAAGGGATGATACAATTATAATATTTGAATGCAAAGACATACGGATATCGGGTGACATTATCGAGAGCCATGATGCGAAGCTAATCATGGAGGAATACCGAAATAAGTTTTTTTCTAAAACATATACAACCAATAGTGGAGAAAAAAAGAAGCTAAAGAAGCCCAAAGCCCAAGGAGTGGGGCAACTGATTAACTATATATCCAAGGCTAGAGAGGGAGATCCATACTATGGGGGAAACCAAGATAGCACAATTTATCCGGTATTGATAGTATACGATTATAAAATACTACAACGAGGTATTCAGCAAATCATGGACGGGTGGTATGAGGAACGGACAGTGAAGAATCCATATGATAAACCTTTGATTGTTATGTCATTTATTACGCTGATAAAATCGTATCCATTATTTGCAAAGAATGGTTTTGTGGGCTATTTTGATGCATACAGAGATTATATCAATTTTGTAAGCGATTCTGCAGACTTACGAAGGTATATAACATTTGATAATTATATGCAAGATAATGGAGAGAATATGGAGATAAGCGAAATCCGAGATGAGTTTATGTCTGCTATAGAGAGAAATTACAAGTTAAGGTATAGAAATGATTCTTTTTAAGGCAATAGTAGCCGCAAATTTCAGAAAAATCAAAGAAAAAGTGATATATGTTTGCATATATCATTTTTTTTGCGTAATTTTGCCCCGCTAAATGTGTACGCAATATGAAACAACCTCAAATAATACAGCTTCCGCGTTTCTTGGATGAACGAGGCAATTTGTCTTTTTTAGAGAATGGAAATCCACTACCGTTTGAGATAAAACGTGTGCATTGGATATACGATGTTCCAGGAGGAGAAACACGTGGTGGATTGGCGTACAAAAAGACGGAGGAATTTATTATTGCAATGTCTGGCTCATTTGATGTGTTGGTAGACGATGGAGAACAAAAAATCAAATATACTTTGAATAGATCCTATTATGGGCTATATGTTCCGGCAGGAACTTGGCGCACAATAGATAATTATTCGACGAATGCGGTAGCGGTAATAGCGGCATCCACTCACTACGAGTCAGAGGATGGAATTCGCGATTATGAAGAGTTTGTAGGATGGGCTAAAAGAAGTGATGGTGAGAAAGAAGCAGATATAGTTGCAATATCAAGAGACACTCCTTCTTCTGGCGCATATACTGTGGAAGATTGTAATGTTTTGTTACTAGATAGACATCATTCTGCTCGAAAAGGCGATATTTCTGTCGTTGAAAATGGAGAAACAGTTCCCTTTGATGTGCGCCGAATTTATTATCTATACGATATTCCCGGAGGAGTTGAACGGGGAGGACACGCTCATAAAGAATTATATCAGTTGATAATAGCAGCCAGTGGCGCTTTTTCAGTTACATTAGATGATGGTGAACAAAAGAAGACGGTATTGCTCAATAGACCATATCAAGGTTTGCTCGTAAAACCTGGTATATGGAGAACATTGGAGGATTTTTCTTCGGGCAGTGTTTGTCTTGTATTGGCCAGCGAGAAATATGAAGCAGAAGACTATATTCGCGAATATGGCGAATACAAACAATATAGAAAAAAACAATAATCTAATGCAAGTTCCGTTTTTATCATTGCATGATGTCACGGCTATGCATGCCGATGAGATTCGCGAGGCAGCACGCCGCGTGATTGATAGCGGTTGGTATCTGCAAGGCAAAGAGAACGAACTCTTTGAGCAGCACTATGCCGACTATATCGGTACAGACTATTGTGTCGGTTGTGCTAACGGTCTGGATGCGCTAATCTGGATTTTCCGTGCGTATATCGAGTTGGGCGTTATGCAACCGGGCGATGAGGTTCTTGTACCAGCAAATACCTATATAGCTACTATCTTGGCTATTACCGAGAATGGTCTCAAGCCGATTCTGATTGAGCCGCGCCGTGAGACGCTTGAGATAGATGATTCGCTTCTCGAGTCGGCTATCACGTCGCGCACCAAAGCTATTTGCATTGTCCATCTTTATGGTCGCAATGCGATGACAGAGAAAATCGCGGATCTGTGTAAGAAATACAATCTGAAACTCATCGAAGATAACGCCCAAGCACATGGTTGCCGCTGGCATGGACAACGTACCGGTTCCATCGGTGATGCGGCCGGACATAGTTTCTATCCGGGTAAAAACCTCGGTGCGTTGGGCGATGGAGGGGCTGTTACGACGAACGATAAGGAGTTGGCCGATTGTGTTCGTGCGTTGGCTAACTATGGCTCACAGACGAAATACGTTTTCCGATATACCGGCCGTAATAGCCGTTTGGATGAAATACAAGCAGCTATTCTGGATGTGAAACTCAAATATCTAGACGAAGATATCCGCAAGCGCCAAGAGGTGGCGGCGTACTATTACGACTATATCTCTAATCCGTTGGTTGAGTTACCTGAACGCTTGCCGGACGAGAATAATGTCTATCATCTTTTCCCGATTTTGGTGAAGGATGGCAGGCGCGATGCTCTCCATGATTATCTCGTGGATAACGGAGTAGGGACGGTTATCCATTATCCTATCCCTCCGCATAAGCAGGAATGTTACGCTCAAGTTGATTGGAACATGCCGCAGTTGTCACTTCCAGTGACGGAGAATATGGCGAATTGTGAACTTAGTCTGCCAATGAGTCCATGTATGACAGAAGAAATGGTGGATAAGGTTATAAAGTGTCTAAATAGTTTTTTGTGATATAAAAAATATGAAAGCAGTCATTTTAGCAGGCGGATTCGGTACACGAATAAGCGAGGAGAGTCATCTTCGTCCGAAGCCGATGATAGAGATTGGAGGAATGCCAATCCTATGGCATATTATGAAGTGGTATAGTAAGTTTAATGTCAATGAGTTTATTATTTGTGCCGGATATAAGCAGGACGTTATAAAGGAATGGTTTGCGAACTATTTCATTCATACGAGTGATATCACATTTGATTTTACGAACGGACGAGATATCATTGTGCATAGTCAACATGTGGAGCCATGGAAAGTAACGGTAGTGGATACTGGGCTCAATACTATGACAGGAGGACGTGTAAAACGTATTCAGAAGTACGTGGGGGGAGGATCGTTTTGCCTGACGTATGGTGATGGAGTTTCTGACGTGGATATTGAGAAGTTAGTGGCTTTTCATAAGGAGCACGGGCATATCGCTACACTTACCGGCGTACAGCCTGATGGGCGTTTTGGTATCATGGATTTAGATGGAGAGAACATCCAATCTTTCCGTGAGAAATGTAAGAAGGATACAGGATGGGTCAATGGTGGTTTTATGGTGTTAGAACCGTCAGTTTTTGATTATATAAAAGGAGATGATACGGTCTTTGAACGTGGGCCATTAGAGACTTTGGCTGCAGCTGGTCAGTTGGATTGTTACAAGCACGAAGGATTCTGGCAGTGTATGGATACGATCCGAGATAAGGAGAAATTAGAAAAACTGATTGCAGACAAAAAAGCGCCGTGGGTTTATTGGAAATGATATGAGTAAGAAAGAGGAAGTTAGACAGCAGATATTGGACCTGACTCGAGAGTATTACCGTGAGGTACATGGACAAAAGAGGGATTTCAAACCCGGAGAGACATTCGTGAACTACGGAGGTCGATATTTCGATGATGATGAGATGGTGAACCTCGTGGACTCTTCGTTGGATTTCTGGTTGACCGCTGGCCCATGGGCGCATAAGTTCGAAGCACGACTGGCGAAATGGTTAGGCGTGAAATATTGTGCGGCATGTAATTCAGGTAGTAGTGCCAACTTATTGGCATTCTTTGCGCTAACTTCTCCGAAATTGGGCGAGAAAGCTATCAAAAGAGGCGATGAGGTAATTACCGTGGCGGCAGGTTTCCCGACAACCGTGAACCCGATCATTCAGTTCGGTGCGGTACCGGTGTTTGTTGATGTAGCTCTGCCTGGATTTGATATAGATGTGGCGCAACTGGAAACGGCATATAGTCCGAAAGTGAAAGCTGTAATGCTGGCGCACTCATTGGGCAATCCGTTTAATGTCAAAGTGGTAAAAGAGTTCTGCGAGAAATATGATCTATGGCTTATAGAGGATAATTGTGACGCGCTTGGTTCAGAATACACAATCGATGGAGAAACACGCAAGACAGGGACCTGGGGACATATTGGTACAAGTAGTTTCTATCCTCCGCACCATATGACGATGGGCGAGGGAGGTGCTGTCTATACCAACGATCCTTTGTTGGACAAGATAGTCCGTTCGTTCCGCGACTGGGGACGCGATTGTTGGTGCGTTGGCGGTGTGGATAATACATGTAAGATGCGTTTTACTGGGCAGTTTGGCGAGTTACCCCAAGGATACGATCATAAATACGTCTATAGTCACTTTGGTTTTAATCTAAAGATTACTGACATGCAGGCAGCCATCGGTTGCGCGCAGTTAGACAAATTGGATACGATAGTGGCTGCGCGTCGCAAGAACTGGGCAAGGTTGTATAATGGATTGAAAGACCTACCCCAACTGATTCTTCCGGAAGCGGAGGCAAATAGTAATCCGAGTTGGTTCGGCTTCCTGATTGCGGTGAAAGAAGATGCAGGATTCTCGCGAAATGAGTTGACCTCGTTCCTTGAGAGTCGTAGGATACAGACGCGTAACCTGTTCGCAGGAAACTTAATCAAACATCCGGTGTTTGACGAGATGCGCAAGACAGGCAAAGGTTATCGCGCAGTTGGAGAACTGAAGATGACGGACTTTGTGATGAACAATGGTTTTTGGATAGGAGTCTACCCGGGAATGACGGACGAGATGCTAGATTGGATGATACAGTCAATAAGAGATTTTTGCAATGGCAAACGTTGATATCTATAATAAGTTCTATCGCGGAAAGAGAGTGCTGATTACCGGTCACACCGGTTTCAAAGGTTCCTGGCTGAGTATCTGGTTGCATGAATTAGGAGCAGAGGTAATCGGCGTGGCATTGGCACCGCAGACGGAGAAAGATAACTTCGAGCTTTCGGGCATCGGTAGTAAGATAAAGGCTGATTTGCGTGCAGACATCCGTGATTCAGTTGCTGTGCAACGTATCTTTGATGAATATCAACCGGAGATTGTGTTCCATCTCGCAGCACAACCGTTGGTACGTCTCTCGTATGAGGAACCGGTGGATACGTGGCAGACCAACGTAATGGGAACCATCAATGTGATGGAAGCATTTCGTCATTGTGCTTCGACAAAAGTCGCTGTGATGATAACGACAGATAAATGTTATGAAAATCGTGAGCAGAACCATGCATATACAGAAGAAGAACCGATGGGTGGATATGATCCGTATTCTAGCAGTAAAGGAGCATGCGAGATAGCTATCAGCAGTTGGCGTCGGAGTTTTATAAATCCAGCAGAGTATGCCAAGCATGGCAAAGCGATAGCTAGTGTACGTGCCGGAAATGTAATTGGTGGTGGAGACTGGGCAAAAGATAGGATTATCCCGGATTGCATCCGTGCTATAGAAGCAGGGATACCAATAGCTATAAGAAATCGTAAAGCGGTGCGTCCGTGGCAACATGTACTGGAACCGCTGAGCGGGTATCTACTTTTGACGCAGCGTATGTGGGCAGAACCGACAAAGTTCTGTGAAGGATGGAACTTCGGCCCACAGATGGATGCAGTAGTGCCGGTATGGGATGTGGCAACGATGTTGACGGAAGCATATGGCAAAGGCGAATTGCTTGACCAAACAGATCCAAATGCAGTGCATGAGGCTAATCTACTCATGTTGGATATCACCAAAGCACAGACTCGTCTTGGTTGGCAACCGAAGTTGAGTACCAAAGAAGCAATAGAATTAACGGCAAAATGGTATAATCACTATCAAAACGAAGATGTTTATAGACTTTGTGTAGAAATGATAGAAAAGTATTGTAAATAATGAAGATAAGTGTATTAGGAACAAATGGATTCTTATCTAGCGCCATTGGTAAATATGCGTGTGAGCATGGATGGCATTTAGATATGTATGGATTAGAAAAACCTGATGGTTTGCACTATGATACTTTCTATGAAATAAATGTCTTGGACAAGAGCATAGATTGTACCTCAATGCTCAGTTCGGACATTATCATATATGCTATTGGGGCAGGAATACAGTCTAATTTGGACGATGGAGCGGATTTGATATATGCATTGAATGTTGTAATACCTGTAACCATTTGTAATAAGTTGAAAGCATTGGATTATAAAGGGATAGTTGTTACTTTTGGTAGCTATTTTGAAATAGGCGAGATAAATCTACAACGTCCGGCCACCGAACAAGATATTCTCAATGCGACCGCTCCTGCACCTACTGATTATGTGGTGTCTAAACGTTTGTTGACACGTTTTGTAACATCATATAAACACGGTTTTGTGCATTGGCATTTTATATTACCAACAATATATGGACCGGGAGAGAATTCGAATAGGTTGATTCCATACACAATCAAGATGATACGCCAAGGAGAAGAACCATATTTTACGAGCGGGACCCAGGTTAGACAGTACTTATATGTAGGAGATGTTCCTTCTATAATTTTTATGGCAATGAAATGTAAATTAGAGTCCGGAATATATAATATTGCAGGGGACGAAATATTGCCTATAAAAGATATTGTTGCAACAATCTATTTGTATTATAAAGCAGAGATGCCGGTAGATGTCTTCGGGAAAGTAAATAGAGAAGATATTGGAATGAAGTACTTATCGCTAAATGGAGATAAATTAAAGAAACAAATCGGGATTGTAGAAAAAAGACCACTTCTAGACACTCTTCGTTATTATTAATAAAAAATGCAAAAATCTAATATTATATTATCAATAGTAATACCTACTCGTAATCGGGCATCATATCTTAGGCAGATGCTAGTAAGTTTATGCCCTCAATTGAAGGAATATGGGGAAAATTTATTTCAAGTAGTGATTGCGAATAATGCATCTACAGATGATACTGAGATAAGAGTTGAGGAAATTAAACATCAGTATGGCATCTCCTTTGAGTACTACAAGCATAACCATAATATAGGTCTGCAGAATTTAGATTTTGCTGCATCAAAAGCTGTGGGTAAATATACGTTATTAAGTGGAGATGATGATGTGTATGCTCCCAATTTTATAACTTCTATAATGCCTTTTTTACGAGCAAAGGAAGAGTATGGACTAATACACTGGAATCGATTAGTTGGGGACGAAGAATGCAGTAACACGAGAATATATAATCCAACGTATAAGAGTGCTGTTCAAATTTTTAATAATGCTGGAGATTTCTTACAAGAAACGTTATCATCAACAAATTTTATATCAAGTTTGATATATAATACTGCATATTGGCAAGCTGTGCCTAATGAAAAAATTCCGAAAGAATGGGAAGGATATCGCGCATGGGGGAGAATCCTTTTGGGAAGTGTTATGCAGCAACAACAATGCGTAACTTTATATTTCCCTCTTGTAATTCAGCGAAATCCATCTAAGGAATGGACTACAAGATGGGCTTATTATGCAATATATGAAATAAGCAACATATTTGAAGTGTTAGATAAATACCATCCGGGTTTATCAAATGCTTGGATAAAGCGACTGCACGATATCAAATATTATGACATAAACCAGATGATTGATTCCGTGGTAACGGATATAGATTATTATCGTAAATGCCAGCATTTGATTGGAAGATACCTATCAACAGAAGAGAAAAAAAGAATGAATATGTGGCTTTTTGCGAAGAATGTAGAGCGGAAGCGACGCGTAGTCTATAAATTTGATAGAGCTAAACGTTTATTAAAGAAACTTATAAAATGAAAGAGAGAAAATCTTCATTTGAGTTACTAAGGTTAATAGCACAGTATATGATAGTTGTATATCATATATTGTTGTATTGGTTTGTGATAGAAGGACCTAATCCACAACCGATATTTAAAGCACTCTGGATTCCACTACATATTGGTGTTATATTATATGTGCTTATTAGCGGATATTTCGGAATACGATTTTCTATCAAAGGTATTCTGCGAATTATATCTCAACTATTGGTTTACGGATTAGGCTTTTATATCTTAAATCATTTCATTTTCGATGCGCCAATAAAAATCAAACAATTGTTCTTCGTGTCGAATACTCCATATTGGTTTATTCGTACATATTTGTTCCTATATATGTTGTCGCCGGTGGTAAATAAAGTAATAACTAACCTTACACTAACATCGCGTGCTATTTTATTATTAATTCTCGCATGGATTAGCTGCTGGACCGGTTTGCTTGGATTCGACGCTTCAATGCAAGAGGGGTATAATGTGGTCCATTTTGTTTTTCTATATTTAATTGGAAATACATTATACACCTATCGCGATAAATTAAATTCAATTCCTTCCTATCTTGTTTTGGTTTTTTATCTTTTAGGGGCTATAGGAGGAAGTTTGATGGTATACTTAATGCCGGACAATAGGTATGTGTTCAATATGTTTTTTCAATATAACAGTCTACTTCTTATCGCAAATGCAACATTGTTCTTTATGTTGTTCATGCGAATGCATTTCCATAGTAGAGTAATTAATTATATGGCATCGTCTTGCTTGGCCATTTACTTAATTCATGGTAGTGACGTAATATTTAGACATGGAATTAAAAATGTGGCATTAAATATCCAGATGACAAATTTTCAGATTCCATTACAAATAATTGCGGTTCTCATTCTGGCAATTATAGTGGTGGTAGGGAGCATAATTATTGATAAACTATTAACTCCGCTATGGAACTTAGTGGGGGTGCTCTCGGAGAAACTATCTGCATCAAAATTAGGCATAATAGTGTCAAAATATAAATAGCATGGTAAAAAATCCAGCAATATCAATCATTATTCCTACATATAATCGTGCATATACAATCGGACGCACCATCGATTCCTTTTTACTCCAGGATTATAATAATTGGGAAATGCTTGTGGTCGACGATTATTCTACAGATAATACTCGGGAAATAATTGAGGATTTTATTGCGAAAGATTCTCGTGTTCATTATCTACTTAATGAACGCAAGAAAGGAGCACAAGGAGCAAGAAACACGGGGATCTTGCATTCTAATGCAGATTGGATAATCATTTTTGATTCAGATGATTATGCTTATCCCGCTTTCATAAAACGGATGGTAAAAAAAATAGATGACAAAGTTGATGTAATTACCTGCTATGCAAGACAAGTTGATGTCAATGAAAATATTGCAAATATTTTAAAGTGGGGGGGCGAAGGTAATATTGAAAAAGACCTATTGGATTCTAGAACTTATGTAAATTTTGATGATTGCATTTTTCGTAAAAAGAAAATAACAGAGATAGGACTTCTAGACGAAGACTGTCCTGCATATCAGGAATATGATACACATATCCGCCTAAGTAGAATCTGTAATTATGCGTGGGTTAAAGAAGTGTTATTGGATTACATGTGGGGAGGCGCAGATACGATGTCTGTTAATCAAAAAAATAATGGGAAGGGGCTTCGTTATGTGTTGTGGAAGAATAGAGAACGATGGAAAGAAATAGCGTATCAATCGTATCACGATATGCTTCTCAAACAGTTTCGCCATGCACCATTGAGAGACAAGTATTTATTTGTTAAATCAGATTATAAACTATTATTGGACATCCCTAATTTGTATTACCAAGTAGGGAAAAGATATATTAAAAGAATTCAGAAATTATGCCAAAAGAGCGACCTTTGCTGATAATCACTTCATGTACACGTAATTATGGTTGGATTACGCGTGCCTTTCTTGAAGGAAATTCACGTTGGGCGGATTATGTCATTATCGTAGATCAAATGTCTACTGATGGTACGCGGGAGATGTGTGCAGAATATCCTAATGTGGTGATTGTGGATGATCCGGATATGAATTACAAAGAGAATGTTCGTGCCCGAATGGCTTTTGAAAAAGGACGAGCATTGGCTGCAGGACAAGATGCTATATACTTTGCGTTGGATATAGATGAAATAATGCCATATAATTGGCAAAACACCGAAGCTGGTAAGCAGATATTGGAATCTAGACCAGGAGATATGTTCGAATTGTATTGGGCAAATATTAATCCCGACAATCAAACATACCGGTACGACATACAGAACGGATGGCAGTATAAAATCTTTCATGATAATGGAATGGAGTGGCAAGTATATGATAGCATTATGCATACACCACTATTGCCATATTCATCATGGGAGATTGATGCTATGAACCGTGTTCGTGAGTTTCCTCTTTTGCACTTTGGATATTATAATCAACGGTGGAATGACTATAAAATGAGATATTATCAGGTGTTAGAAGCTAGTAAAGCACACAGAAAATCCGCGGTTTCAATTTGGCGATACTATCATCAAACTGTTATGTTAGAAACATCTATGCAAAGTGAAACAATTCGCGGAGAATGGATCGATAATAATCCGAAGTTTTGGAGCATGATAGATACTCAATCTAAGCCAATTTTTGTGCAATATATTCGGGAATTAATTGATAAGTATGGAACCCGAAAATTTAGTTGTGTAGATGTGTGGGATAAGGAATTGCTGGAACAATTGCATATGCATGATCCACGTTCGTTGGGATGGAAACTGCTCCATAAATACCTGCAGTATTCTGATTCTTGTCGAAAAACATTAATTGTCCGTGCTATAGATAAAGTGCTGAAATTTTTTGTATAGGTGAAACATCAGAAAACTCTCATATCAGTAATAATCCCTTCCTACAATCGTGCGGATACGGTGGGGCAAACTATCGATAGCATCCTTGCGCAGCAGGTGGATGCTGATATCGAGATTGTTATTGGGGATGATGGCTCTACGGATAATGCTCGTTCGGTTTTGGAGGCCTATCATCGTCAATATCCGGATCTCATCCGTCTTTTCTTCCGAGAGCAAAACTTAGGCTTGGGGGCAAACTGGGCGCAGTGCGTCAAGGATTGTTGTGGTGAGTTTATCTGCAATTGCGATAACGATGACTATTGGCACAATCCTAATAAGCTGCAAATCCAGCTCGAATATATGCGTAGCCATCCTGAGTGCAATATATGCATTACTGACCATCGTACGCATAATCGTTCTACCGGTGAGATATGTGAAAGCAAAGCCCATTTCGATCATAACGTAGATATTCAGCAAGCAATGTGGGGAGGATGTAGTTTCTGTAATGCTACTATCATGTATCGCGCAGATTTCCTAAAATCCCACTTAGATCTGGATGAATTCATACGCCGTCGCCTCAGTCTCCAAGACTGGCCCGCGTGGGTGATCCTGACTGCGTGTACGGATATTGATATTATCCCTGTTAGCACGGCTACATTCGGCATCGAGACCACGAGTATCACTAGGCCGGATAGTATTGAACGACTGGCCAAACGCTATGAGAAAGATAAGGAAGTAAGTCGTTATCTTGGAGAACTGTTTCCTGATAAGTTCCCTTTCGATGAGCGCGAGTGGACGTTGTATGTCAACGGTCGTTTGCTGTCTTATGCTTTCGATACCGGTCAATTCGAGTATGCGAAACAATATGGTGCCGAGTGCATCGGTGTAAGTAGAATGAAACGCATCTGCTCGCAATACAAACCGCTATTTGTTCTTTTCCGGATCATGCGCAGCATTTGGAGAAAACTAAAAGATATAAAGTGACAGACTAATGGACCAACTGCAAAATCCATATAATAATCAATCGCCGCAAGGTATGACTCCGCAGGGCGCGCCTATGCCCCAGATGATGCCGCCTCCGCCGTACCGGCGCAAGTCAAAGACTTGGCGCGAGCGTATCATGCAGCGTTACGGTATGGGTATGCACGAAACTCTGCAGCGTGGCGAACTCATCGTCCCGCAGTGGTTGGTCGGTAAGCCAATACTCGTTTTCTTCATTGCCTTTGCTGCCTGCACCTATGCCTTTGGTTATGCCATGCCTTTTGGCTTTGCAGCATTAGCTATTGTCTGGACCCTGCTATTCTTTTTCGGTGCGAACATTACTACTCGCCAATGGCAACGCGTGAGTGAGCGTACCTTCCTAAAGAATGTATTCTGGATTGGTCTATTGGCGCGTATGGCGTGGGTGCTCTATTCGTTTTTTTATTTTAATCCGGAGTATTATGCTAATAGGTATGGAGATGATGCAGATACCGGATGGTATATGTGGGTGAGTAATAACCTAGTGCAATGGGTAATAGGCAATGACGAAACACCGCTCTTACGTTTTATAGAGTTAAATGTTCGAGCAATTGACGATATTGGTTATCCGTTTTTGTTGGGAATTGAGTATTTAGTTACGTTCGGAATGAGCGATGTGTTTATCCCATTCTTGGTAAAGTCTATTCTTGGCGCCTACTGCGCTATCTATGTATATCATGTTGCCAAACGTCATTTTGGTATTGGTTCCGCGCGCATCGCGGCTGTATTTGTGGCGCTCAATCCGAATATGATCTATTGGTGTGCCTCTATGATGAAGGAGGCGGAGATGGTGTTCCTCTGTTGCTTGTTCCTAGATAAAACTGACTTCACGCTTTCTACGAGCAACAAGCTTGGTTTTAAGCAACTGGTGCCGGGTCTGTCAGTGGGGTTGGCACTTATGTTCTTCCGCTCTGCCTTGGCGATTGTAGCGTTCGCTTCTATCTTTGCGCATATTCTTTTAGTTTCTCACAAAGTGATGAGTAGTGGAAAGAAAGTCGTGGCCGGACTTCTAGTAGCCGCAGTGGCACTGGTCGGTATGGGACAGCAATTGCGAGAGCAATCTGAGATGCTGGTTGAAAATGTACAGGGAGGGGGGCAAAAAACCAATATGGAGTGGCGAGCCGAGCGCGAAGGAGGAAACTCGTTTGCTAAGTATGCCGGTGCCGCTGTATTTGCGCCTTTGATCTTCACCATCCCGTTTCCGACATTCAATCAGGCGGAAGCGAGTCAGATTACCCAAGAGCTATTGTCTAGCGGTAGTTATATCCGCAATATTCTGTCTTTCTTCGTTATTTTGGTCATGCTGCTTCTGTTGGCAAGTGGAGAGTGGCGAAATCATGTATTTATATTAGCTTATACGGTGGGCTATTTGGTCGTGCTCGTCTTCAGCGGTTATGCCCAGTCCGGACGATTCCACATGCCCGTCTGGCCGATGCTTATGCTCTTTGCTGCCTATGGGGTGCAGATAGCGAAGGGTAACATCCGTATCCGCCGCGAATTTAATATAGTCCTTGTCGCGGAGGTTTTCATCTGCCTTGCATGGAATTGGTTTAAGCTGAAAGGCCGTGGCATGATTTAGTAATCCGTCGTCATCGAACGGCGAGCGGATTACATTGGTGATTTGTGATTTGTAATTGGTGATTTTTTGGAATAGTTATGACAAAGCAAGAATTTTTAGATAGATGTATATCGTTTTCGATTAAAATCAATAAGCTGAGGAAATACTTGCGTGAGAAACAGCACGAATACAACAATTCCGATCAGATACAGCGTAGCGGGACGAGTATCGGCGCTAACTATAGCGAAGCGTGTGACGCAGAAAGCAAGGCTGATTTCGTGCATAAATTAGGAATCGCGCAAAAAGAAGCAAACGAAACAATATACTGGCTCAAAGTTCTTTACGGGTCTGAGTTGATATCGCAAGAGCAATACGATGAATTGATGAATGATGTAAAAGAAATCTATAAGATTTTGGCGGCCAGTATTAAAACCACAAAAGGTTTAGATGCTCTCAAATGAGCAATTCCCAATGGGAAATCTTAAATGAGCAATGAGCAATTACAAATGAGCAATATTTTTTGAAAAAAATGCGTATTCTTTTAGTTCATAGCGGCAACGCCGTAGCGGGACTCTCCAGTACCTACACCTTCGTCCATGAGCAGGGCGAAGCCCTACGGGCATTGGGTCTTGAGGTGGAGTACTATGCCGTGGTCGGCCATGGTGTCTTCGGCTACTTGCGTAATATACGTCCTTTGCGGAAGAAAATCAAGGATTTTCAGCCGGATATCATCCACGCGCACTATGGCTTGAGCGGTATGGTGGCGGTGCTCTCTACGCGTCGGCCGGTGGTGATTACTTGCCATAATGGTGAGACTCATACGCGTCGAGGCAATTTCTTTAGTTCAGTTGCTTTGCGCTTTGCCAGCCACACTATCTACGTGGCGCAACATATCTACGACCAGCTCTATTTCCATCCGCGCCACTATACCATCCTGCCATGCGGTATCGACCTCGAGAACCTGGCTATAGTGCCGAAGGCCAAGGCGCAGGCGGAGATGCATCTGCCGAAGGACAAGATCAATATCCTCTTCGGCGGAGCGTTCATCAATGCACGAAAGAATGAGCCGTTAGCCCGTAGGGCTATTGAATTATTGGAGGGGCCTAACCCCGACTTTCTCGATTCGGACGGCCACAGGCAGTCCTCCGCCCTGAAAGGAAGGGAGAAAGGGGAATCTCCCTCACCCCTCACCCCTAATCACTCATCCCTCAACTCTAACCCCTCACCACTAACCGCTAACCGTTCACCACAAAACCCCTCACCCCTCGCCCCTGGCTCGATCAATCTGATCGAGATGAAGGGCTACGACCGGCATCAGGTGGCTATGCTCATGTGCGGATGCGATATGCTGCTGCTGCCTAGCAAGAGCGAAGGATCGCCGCAGGTGGTCAAAGAGGCCATGGCCTGCAACTGTCCCGTCGTAGCCACCGATGTGGCCGACATAGCCCACCTGCTGCACGGCGTCAAGAATAGCTACGTCACCTCGTTCGATCCGGCCGACGTGGCGGACAAGATGGCTCGCGTCATTCGCAGCGGCGAGCGCAGCGACGGACTCTACCGCATCCAGGCACTCCGTCTCTCCAACCCCGAGGTGGCGGAGACGATCTACCATATCTACTGCGATATCCTCCATCTCGATTATACGGCTGCGACTAAGACGCCGGATGCGGATATCCAAGTTTTGGCGTTCTATCTCCCTCAGTATTATCCTATACCCGAGAACGACGAGTGGTTCGGACGCGGATTCACCGAATGGACCAATGTGGGTAAGGCCCGTCCGCTCTTCCGCGGCCATTACCAGCCGCTCGTACCGGCCGACCTCGGTTACTACGATCTGCGTCTGCCCGAGGTGCGTGCGCAGCAAGCCGAACTGGCGAAGAAAGCCGGCATAGCTGCCTTCTGCTACTACCACTACTGGTTCGGCGGCGGACGACAACTGCTGGACATGCCGCTGCGCGAAGTCACACGGCTCGGCGAACCCGATCTGCCCTTCTGTATATGCTGGGCCAACCATACATGGTACAACAAGACGTGGAACTCCGAGCGCTCGGTGCTGGATATGATACCTATCATGCCTCAGACCTATCCCGGACCGGAAGACTGGGATGCCCATTTCTACTCGCTCATCGATACTTTCCGCGACCCGCGTTACTACCGCATCGACGGACGCCTGGTATGGGTCTTCTACCACGTAGCGGACATACCCGATGCCGAGCAGATGATGGACCGCTGGAACAGCCTGGCGGAGAAAGAAGGACTGGGCGGATTCTACTACATGAGCTATGTGGACGACGTGCAGGACCTCAACAACCCTGCCCATAGGCTATGCAAGGATGTGGTGCTGAGCACCAAGGAGAATATCACCTCCGTAGGACGTACCACCCAGATGCGCAAACTGGCACGCTTCCTCCAGCAGTTCTTCGCCCAGCTGCTGCATGTCCCATTGGGTGTCTATCGCTACAGCCGCGTGCGCAGCAAGTTGCTCGATGCGCGTTTCGCCGACGAGGATATCGTGCCCGTTCTCTATCCTAACTGGGACAATACCGCACGGCGTAAGATGGGCGCTATGGTGCTCCACGAGGCTACGCCCGATCAGTTCTACCTCCACTGCAAGGAGGTCTTCGCCCTCATGCGTGGCAAGAAGAACCGCGTGGTGTTCCTCAAGTCGTGGAACGAGTGGGGTGAAGGCAACTACATGGAGCCATGTCTCCGTTACGGCCATGGCTACATCAATGCCCTCCGCCGCGCCCTAGATGAAGAGAAAAATAAAGCCAACGAACAGAAATAAACCGAAAATGCGGCGGTTCGGCCTACGCGGCCTAAGCGTAATTTTCTAACTCGCGCTGCTATGCGAGCATAAGCGCGCCTTAGTAAATTATTCTGCCGGCTTAACAAGCCGTCCAACCGCCTTACAAAAATAT
>JAEEGL011476937.1_pt1 | contig 19918 bp, 11 predicted proteins | sample 9134231 | NCBI WGS metagenome assembly JAEEGL01 (sample SAMN16246548, study PRJNA631951) | gut metagenome | biome: gut microbiome; feature: rumen; material: fiber-attached | host: Bos | place: Iran: Karaj | collected 2018-10 | reverse complement strand
TTGGCCGGGTGTTCTCTGGATGGCCTACGAGGCCACGGGCGACACCCTTTTCCGGAATGAAGCCGAAGGGTTCACGGCTTCGCTGGTACCCCTTACCCGTCAGCCGGCCTACGATCACGACCTGGGATTCATCGTCATCAACTCCTTTCTCAAGGGGCTGGAAGCCTTGAAGCATCGGGAAAGCAGCGCGTCCGAGTGCGGCTTCTACCGCCAATGTGCCCTTTCAGCTGCTGATACATTGGCCACACTGTTCAATCCCACTGTGGGAACCATCCTTTCCTGGCCTCGTCATGTGGCCGACTATGGCGGGCATAACACCATTATGGACAATATGATGAACCTCGAACTGCTCTTTTGGGCTGACCAGGAGACCCGTTGCCAAGCCGGTAATCACCCTGGGCATGGCCATCTCTATGATATTGCCGTTGCGCATGCCTTGACCACGATGCGCCACCACTTCCGTCCTGATGGCTCTTGCTATCATGTAGCCGTTTACGACACCCTCGACGGGCACTTCATTCGGGGTGTTACGCATCAGGGTTACAGCGATGAGTCGATGTGGAGTCGTGGCCAGTCGTGGGCCATCTATGGCTATACGATGGTTTATCGCTACACCCACGACCGCCGTTTCCTGCGCTTTGCCCAGAAGGTGGCCGACTGTTACCTTCGCCGATTGCGTGAGGTGAACCGCACCGACGACCTTATTCCGCGTTGGGACATGGACGCTCCCGACGATGTCCAATCCCCATCGGAGTCCTGCAGCGGTCCTTTCCTCCGTTCGAAGGATGCTTCGGCGGCCTGCGTCGTGGCTTCTGCCCTGCTCGAATTGAGCCAATATGTAGGCAGAAAAAAAGCTCGGACCTATCGAAACTTTGCCATTTCATCGCTGGAACAACTCTCTGGCGGTGACTACCAGAGTCGCCAGCACAACGTGGCATTCCTTCTTCACTCCACAGGCCATCGTCCTGCCGGCTCAGAGATTGATGCCAGCATCGTCTATGCTGACTATTACTACCTTGAAGCCCTTCTGCGACTTCGCTCAACACAACAATCCTTCACACAAAAACGACCATAATGAGAAAACTACTGTTCTCCTTCAGCCTGCTTTTCCTTCCGTTTTTCACCGACGTACTGCAGGCACAGACCGACTACAAGATGGCTGGTCCCTATGCCATCGTGGCGCGCGACGGACAGCATCGCCACACCAAGGGCGGCAGCGAGCGCGATATGCGCATGGCATTGACCTTCGCTCAGCAGGGTAAATACCAGCAGGCACGTGCCATTATCGATGCCTATGCCTCGACATTGCAGGGCTTCGACGGCCACGACGCACCCCTTTGTCTCATCCAGGCCTATGACCTCGTGCGAGCCATGACCATCGTTGCAAATAACGAAGACTCTAAAGCCAATCAAACTCCCCTCCCTTGGGGAGGGGAAGGGGGTGGGCCCTCCTCATGGACCGCCATGGTTCGCCGTGCCATCCTGCCCACTATCGAGCAGTTTGATGCCGCTTCGCCCTATGCCAACGGCAACTGGGGAGCCATCGTCAACCGCTGTCGTATGGCTTGTGGCATCTTTCTCAAGGACTCAACGCTTTACAAAAGCAGCATCGACTACTACCTTCATGCCAACGACAACGGTTCGTTGCCCCGCTACATCGGCCCCTCCGGGCAGTGCCAGGAGACGGGACGCGACCAGAACCACGTACAGTTGGGACTAGAAGCGCTGGCCCAGACCTGTGCCATGGCCTTCGAACAGGGCGACGATCTGTGGTCAGCCTGCGACAACAGGCTCATGAAAGGCTTCGAATACACAGCCCGTTACAACCTCGGAAACGATGTTCCCTTCACGACGTGGACCGACTGTACCGGCCTTTACTGCGAGTGGACGGAACCCGGAAGCATGGGGCGAGGCCGGCTATGGGACATCTATCAGTTGCCCTACGACCACTATGTGAAGGTCAGCGGACTGCAGATGCCGTACACCAAGCGGGTGCTTGCCTTACAAGACAAGGCCGAACGCAAGGGCCAAAGCCGTGAGGTGCGTGCTCCAGGCGTCAAGGAGGGGCAGCGACTCCATCAGGTTTTCACCTATCCGGCACCTGCGGGAGCCCCGTTGAAGCACGACTACGACGTGTTCATACAGCCCCGTGGCAGTAAGGAATGGACACGTATTGACACCTATATGGCGCGGGTGAACGCCCCTAACCCTGAGCCTTTGACACCCGTTTCAGGCGGATTGGGGGGCAAGGCGGGCACCAATCATCGCATCAGCGAAATCTCTTACGCCTTCTTTGACTTCACGGGCGACGTCTTTGTGCGTGTCGTCAGGAAGGGAAACCCATTCAAAGAGGCACGCGTAAGGCCTGACTACAAGGGCGTAATCTCCAACGTTCAGAACGACACCACGGTGCAATTCCTGCTCTTTCAGCCTGAGAACGTCAGCGTAGAGTTCGACGGCGACCTGGCTCACAACCTGCTTCTCTTCACCTCGAAGCCGCCCATCGCCCGGCAAGAAGCCGAACGTCAGGCCAAGAAGGAAGGCCGTCGCTTCGTCAGCTATGCCCCCGGCTTCTACCATCAGGACACCATTCGCCTGGCCAGTAACACCACTGTCTATCTCGAAGGAGGTTCCTACTTCAACGGAACCTTTGCCATCGACGATGCCGAGAACGTCAGCATCCTCGGCCGAGGGGTGGCTCGTCCGCCGCGAGGCTATGAAGGTTGCCACGTATCGCGCAGCAAGAACGTCCTCATCGATGGCCTTATCCTCTGCACTTGTCCTGTGGGAGGCAGCCGAGGTGTGACCCTTCACGACGTCAGGAGCATCTCCCACCCAGGCTGGGGCGATGGTTTGAACGTCTTTGCTTCGTCCGATGTGCTCTACGACCGAGTCTTCTGCCGCAACAGCGACGACTGTACTACTGCCTATGCCACACGGAAAGGCTTCTCAGGGTCGGCCCGTAACGTCACCATGCGTAACTCTACGTTATGGGCAGACGTGGCCCATCCCATCTTCATCGGCATCCATGGCGACTCCGAACGCATGGACACCATTGAGCATTTGCGCTACGAGAACATCGACATCCTTTGCCAAAGCGAGGCACAAATGGACTATCAGGGGTGCATGGCCATCAACTGTGGCGACAACAACCTTGTGCGTGACGTCGTTTTCGATAACATCCGCGTCGAGCAAATCCATCAGGGAGCCCTCCTGCAGATCAAGGTTGGCTTCAACCAAAAGTACTGCACGGCACCTGGAAGGGGCGTGAGCAATGTCACATTCCGCAACATTCGCTACAACACCCGCTCCCTCGGCGGTTGGACAGGCGGTGGCTTGTCGGTCATAGCTGGCTACGACGAGCAGCGGCGCGTTACCGACGTCACCTTCGAAGGACTGAAAATCAATGGCCAACGCATCTATGATGACATGCCGGGCAAGCCTCGTTGGTATCAGACGGCCGACTATGTGCCCATCTACCTGGGTCCTCACGTTGAGGGATTGCGCTTCCTGCCGTAAGGAAAGGTGGCGGTTGGCTGTCGGAAAAAAGAAAAGAATTTCTTTTGTCCTGCACTCAATTATTCGTAACTTTGCAGATTGGAACTAAAACAAACCTATTACAGTCATGTTGAATGAACAAATGAACAATCGGAAACATTGCCGAAGAGCAGCCTTTTCAGTGCTTTTCCTGCTGTTGGGGACCCTTTCTTTGTCGGCCCAGATGCTCGTTGGCTCCTACAACATTCGCTATAAGAACGCCGAAGACGTACAGCGAGGCAATTCATGGGAGCAGCGTTGCAAGATTATTTGCGACCAAGTGAACTTCTTTTCGCCCGACGTTTTCGGTGCTCAGGAGGTGCTTCATCCGCAGTTACTCGACCTGATGAAGGGGCTCGACGGCTACGATTACATCGGAGTGGGGCGCGACGACGGAAAGACAGAGGGCGAATATGCTGCGATTTTCTACAAGAAGGACCACGTACGCCTGCTCGACAAGGGCCATTTCTGGCTGAGCGAGACGCCCGAAAAGCCTGGGTTGGGCTGGGATGCGGCCTGCATTCGCATCTGCACATGGGGCAAATTCAAGAACCTACGTACCCGTGAGAAGTTCTTCTACTTCAACCTTCATATGGACCACGTGGGCACTGTGGCTCGCCGTGAGGCCGCCAAACTGGTCGTTCAGCGTATTCGTGAGATTGCAAAGGGCGCTCCCGTGGTGCTGACGGGCGACTTCAACGTCGACCAAACCAATGAGATTTACCGCATCTTTACCGACTCTGGCATCCTGAAAGACTGCTATCATGCCGCCCGACTGCGGTTTGCAGAGAACGGAACGTTCAACAGTTTCAAGCCCGAAATGTTCACAACCAGTCGCATCGACCATGTGTTCGTATCGCCAAAGACACGCGTTGAGGCCTACGGACTGATGACAAACGGCTATTGGACGCCTGTTGCCGACTCCGACAAGCAGCAGAAAGCATCCGATGCCCCGCAGGAAATCTCGTTCAGTCGCTATCAGCTCCGCCTGCCATCCGACCACTATCCCATCTTCGTTCGCCTGACTTTCAAGCGGTAGAGGGCGTTCTTTCCATCATTAAAAGATAAAGAGTATAAATGCAACGTGCCGCGTTACGTGGTTTGCCTTATGCATTCCAGTAACGCGGCACGCCGTTTTTTTACGTTGAAACCATAGCTTTCGTGTGACTAAAACCTATGCTTTCGTGGGACTAAACCATTGCTTTTGCATGGCAAAGGCTATGCTTTCCGGGAATTGTACCATCGTAAAGTAGTTGCGAAACCTCACTGACACAGCGTCCAGAGGTCAGTCTAACTCGTCAAGGAACTGCTCTATCAGGATACCGCGGTTGCGGTCGGGCAGGTTTCGGTTGCGGTCAATAAGGCGGTAAACCACATCCATGGCCTTGCGAGTACTCTCCTTCAGTGGTTTACCGTTCAGCAACTGAGCGATGAGAATGGCCGAAAACAGGTCGCCAGTACCATGGAACAGCCCTGGAATCTCCTCGTAGGGCAGGAGGAACGTTTCGCTAATGGCCGAACGTCCCACCACGCAGTTCTGCCCATCGACGATGCAGCTGGTGATGAGAGCAGCCCCACAGCCCAGCTTTTGCAGGTCATCGAGCATGTCAGAGGCCTCCTCGGGCGAGATTCCCTCTGGTCGGAAGGCATGGCCAGTCAGCAATGCGGCTTCTGTAAAGTTCGGGAATGTCAGGTCGGCGACGCCAACCATCATGCGCATCAGCTCCACATTGTGTTCTGTCATGCCATTGTAGAGGTGCCCACCGTCGCCCATCACGGGATCGACGAACACCGTTGAGCCCTTCTCCTCCTTCAGTTCGCGGCAGTAGTCTGCCACCAGCCGCACCTGTTCCTCGGTGAACATGCACCCTGTACAGATGGCATCGTAGCTGAATCCCAGCTGTTTCCACACGGGAAGTGTGCCCCGTATGTAGTCAGTCGTGTCCAAAATGTTGAACCGTCCGTAGTCGAACGTGTTTGAAACGAGTGCCGTCGGCAGGTTGAAAGTGGGGTAGCCCAGGTAGGAGAAAATAGGAATCATGGCTCCCATTCCCACCTTGCTATGCCCAGCCATGTCGTTGACCAGGAGTATCTGTTGCTTAGCCATTTTTCGTTACGATAGTTTTTGTGCGTGCAAAGGTACGAATAAGCGAGCGGAAAGCAAAGGAAAAGACGAAGTTTTTTCATGTTGCTTTTCCGAGCGGAAGTACCTTCGGCGGAGCCAAAGATGCGAATAAGCGAGCGGAAAGCAAAAGAAAAGACGAAGTTTTTTGGGGAATGATATAGCAGATGGCACAAAGACGCCCTGCAAGGGCGGTATCTCCTAGCCCAAGGCCGCTCGGCGACGAAGGAGACGCTTTCGTAGCAAAGCGGAGAAAGAACGCCTTGGGTGGGGAGCAACACCACATCATCGCCCTGCAAGGGCAGCACCTTTAGGACACGTTTTATGATTCTGCCCCTGTAGGGCGCTATTTCCTTTTGTGTCACCCATCTCCCATCACAACATTCACGGGCAGACACGGGAGTCTGCCCCTACGGTGGTGCTGCCCTTGCAGGGCGTCTTTGTGCCATCTGCTATATTATTCCCAAGTTTTTTTGCTTCATTAGGTCTTAAAATTCGATGGGTACCACCACCTTTATCCCAATGTTGCGTCCCATATTGCTCACTCCCCGGCGTCCCGTCACAGAGTTCACGTCGGCATATTTCAGTCGGCTGAGATGATTCTGGTATGCCCTGTCGAGCAGGTTGTTGGCCGTCAGGAAGACCGACAGCAGCCTACGCCCGTGGTGCATCACGTCGGTGCCTGCGGCAGCGTTCAGCAATGTGTAGCTTGGAGAGGGTGTTTCGGTGCCGTTGGCGGCAAAGATACGGTGCTGGCGCAGGTAGCACTCCAGTCCAATCGAGGCGTATGAGTTGCTCAAGTGGCGGCATTGGCGCAGCAGGTCGCACTTGATGGTGGCCGTCCAGCGGGGCTGTGGTGTCGTCGGCAGATAGCGACTGTCGTCGGGTTGGTGCAGCAGGCGTGTTGCAACGTAGGCAAATGTATTCTCGATGTGCAGCCTGCGCATGGGGTGAACCACCACCGTAGCCTCGCCTCCCCATAGGCGTGCCGTGCCTGCAGCATACTGATAGACAGGGAATCCTTCATCATTCATCTCCAATCTTTCATCCTTCATCCTCTCTCCTTCATCCATTCTCTGCAGAAAAATGAAGTTACTGATGTGGTTGACAAACAGCGATAGCTGTGCCGTCACAATGTGCGACGAGTAGTCGATGCCTGCATCCAGCTGCCAACTGTCCTCGGGCTTCAGCTGTTGGTTGCCTAGTTCGTAGCGCAAGGAACCCTCGTGCACGCCGTTGGAGCCCAGTTCGCTCAGGTTGGGAGCCCGGAATCCGCGTGCCAGGTTCAGCCTCAGGTGCATCTGGTCGGTCAGGCAGTAGGTCGCACCGACACTTCCAGAGAGTCCGTTCATGTTCTTTCGGAAGTGACGAAACTGCTCTTCGCGGTCGTCGGCGGTCAGCCATCGGTGGTCGAAGCGCACGCCTCCGCTCAGGTTCCAGCGGTCCCACGAGCGTGTGGCGGTGGCAAACACGCCGGCATCCAGCAGCCTGTAAGCTGGTATCAGGGCCTCTTCGCCAAGGTTTTGCGACTGTTGCCACATGCCGTTGATGCCCGTTGAGAGTTTCCACCGGCCCGTCAGCTCGGGCGAGATGTAGCGCACGTCGTAGTTAACGGTATGCAATCGGAAGTCCAGTTCAGCCTCGTCGGGTTCCTCAAACTCTTGTCGGCGGTTCTGCTGGTAGCCCACCACGGCGTTCAAGCGGCCTTCGCCCAAGTTGAAGGCATTGTCCCACGCGGCCTTAAAGTGACGTATCTGCTGGAAAGGAGCCGCCTTTCGATAGCTCAACAGGCCGATTTGCTCGTCGCGAAGGAGTTCGCCGGTTGTCTCATTGCGCTCGCCTTCGACGATGCTTGGCGTCAGATGGTAGTAGGAAAGGCGCAGGTGGGAGTGGCCCCACTGCCTGTTTTGCCCCACCAAAGCCGACAAAGAGCGCTCGTGAAACTGCGACCCGGGCACACGACCGTCCACCTTATTCTTATATGCATGCGCGAACTTCTCCGAATAACGCACATCCCAAAGGGTGCTACCTTGATGGCCTGCGAAGTCGATGGAGTAGTTCAACAGACCGTTGTTGGTCTGGTATTCAGTCAGGACGTTGCCCTTCATCGAGCCTTGAGGCAACACTGGCTGCGACCGGAACACCACGACGCCAGCCAAAGCGTCGGACCCGTACATCAGCGATGCAGGCCCTTTCAGGATTTCAACCGACGTGACGCCGGCGGCATCCAGCTCTATGCCGTGCTCATCGCCCCACTGCTGACCTTCCTGACGAATGCCATCGCTCACCACAGCCACGCGGTTGTAGCCCAGTCCGCGTATGACGGGCTTCGAAATGGCACCGCCTGTGGTCAGTTGCGACACGCCTGGCATGCGTGCAATGGCATCGATGATGTTCGTGGTGCTGGCCGCTGCGAGTTCTTTCTGCGACACCACCATGAAGGGCAGGGGCGATTCGCGCAGTAGTGACTGACCCGTCACGCCCGTGACGACCACCTCTGAAAGTTTCACGTGCAGTTCGTCGTCCTCGCAAAGCGAGTCTACATGCTCTTTGTGCACGCCCTTTCCATCGGCATGGTCATGCACCTGAGCCGTTGCTGCCGATACATATAGAGTCGACAACAACATCAGTAATATGCTTTTTCTCATTTACTTGTTGCTTGAAAATATGAAATAAAAAAGTACAGTGGTCCCCGTTCAAGCAACAAAAGGGGGAGCACGCGACTGCTGTTGCTGTGCCATACCACCGAGCAAGTGGTCAGCCGGCGTGGCAACAACAAAGCCCAACTCAGGCAGAAACCCGCTGACGAGCTGCTGAAGTGGGCATACGTAGGGCGTAGTGGCCAACTGGCAAAGCACGCAATAGTCGATACTTGCCGCACCAGCCTGCAGGTGTCCACTGTGATGGACGTGATGTGCACAGTCTACACACACGACTTCCGCATCCTCCAGGGCCTCGTGGCGGTGGAGCGTGGTCAGCATGAGCATCGGCAAAAATACCGAAAGCAACACCCATGCCGACAATCGTCGGGTTGTATTCACGTTCTTCATCAGTCTAGTTCCAGGGCATGGTCATGTGTCATGATGGCCCTATGTGGGTGCAAAGGTACATTTTTATTTTGATATTTTGTGCGTGTTTCTGATTTTTTATGTAATTTTGCCCCTCGAAATACAATGGTCAAAATAATGAAAGCTATGAAACATATACTCCCTCTCATCCTGATGGTCTGCCTCTCGACGGCAGTTCACGCTCAAAAAGACGTGCCTTCGACCGCGAAAGTCACCGCTTCAGCGGCCGAAACCGATAATTCCCTGAAGGCAAAAGCCCATGAACTGGACAGCGTTGCCATGCGGTTGTTCTTGGAAAAGGACTTCCTGAAGTCCACCGAAGTGCGGCAACAGCACCTTGATGTGCTCCGTCAGCTATACGGCGAGACCGACTCCACCTACATCCAGGCATTGGTGCAGCTGGCCAAGTGCTACTATCGCACCGAGCGTCTGCCCAAGGCTGTTGAGGCAGCACAGCGCATCGTCGACCTGTACGGGCAGAACCATAGCACCACCGACCGCAGCTACGCGTTCTATCTGGACAACCTGGCTCTCTATCAGGCTGCCAACCACCAAAATGAGGATGCCCTGGCCAACAGCATGAAGGCACTCGACGTCTATGACAAGGCTGGCCTGCACGATGTAGACCTGAGCATCATCCTGATGCATGTGGCCGAAAACCTCCACGATCAGGGCCGTTCCGAGGAGGCCATCCGCCACGAACTGCGTGCGCTGAACATCATGCGCAACGAGTATGGTGAGCATTCTGAGGAATACCTGAACGAGCTTCCCTACCTGAAGGCTTACTATGAGAAGGCAGGGCAGACCGATAAGGCCAAGAAACTGCAGGAGCGCATCACTAAACTGAAGGAAGAGGCTGAAAAAGGCATCGCCGACTTACCCGAACCCGTTGACTTCACCTCGGCAGAGCTCTGCCATGAGCACAATGCTGATATGCTGAAGTATTGCAACTACTACTTCAATCACTACTTCTCGGCACCGCAGATGATGCAGGCCATTAACTACATCATGCAATGGACAACCGTTTCCGACGACGTCCACATCCTTGTAGGCGAGGGAGAGACAAAGTTGCTCGCCACTCCTGAGACAATGCCCTATGGTGTAGGCTACATGGCGGGTTGCGCCCAGTATGCATTGGAAACCGACTCAGCCGATTTCAGTTACGAAATGTACGAGTATGCCATGATAACGATGCTCAATCACTACATTGCCAACAAGGAGCTGACGGGCGAAGTGGCTTACCTCGAGAAGTACATCAAGGCTCACGAGAAGAGCTACGATGCATTGATAGCCATGATCCGTAAGTCGTACGACAAAATCCTGGCCGATCAGGAGAAGGGAAAGTTCATAAAGACAGAATGATGCTGCCCCTTCGATAAGGGATAGCTATTATATAAGGTACATAAATCCTTGAGAAAATTTTGCATTTCGCTCACTTATTCGTACCTTTGCACACAGATTCTAAACGAAAGGGGCTCACTGCCCCATACCCACTAGTATGGTGGTGGTATTTATTATTAAGGTAAAAGACTATGGGTAACCTGCGATTCGAGGTCGTAGCCGAGGCTTTCCGTAAGAAGCCTCATGAGGTGGCTGCGCCTTCCGACCGTCCGTCGGATTATTTTGGTAAATACGTGTTCAACAGGCAGAAGATGTACAAATATCTTCCGCGCGATGTTTACGAGAAGCTCATCGATGTCATTGACAACGGTGCGCGACTTGATCGCTCCATTGCGGATGCCGTGGCAAAAGGCATGAAGCAATGGGCCGACGAGCAGGGTGTCACGCATTACACGCACTGGTTCCAACCCCTCACCGAGGGCACTGCCGAGAAGCACGACGCCTTCATCGAGCACGATGGCAAGGGCGGAATGATTGAAGAGTTCTCGGGTAAGCTGCTCGTACAGCAGGAGCCCGATGCCAGTTCGTTCCCTTCGGGTGGCATACGCAATACCTTTGAGGCACGTGGCTATTCGGCTTGGGACCCCACTTCGCCCGTCTTCATCATCGACGACACACTCTGTATTCCCACTATCTTTATCTCCTATACAGGCGAGGCACTCGACTACAAGGCACCTCTGCTGCGTTCGCTCCATGCCGTCAACGTGGCTGCCACCGACGTGTGCCACTATTTCTACCCGCAAGTGCGCAAGGTGCAGGCCAATCTTGGCTGGGAGCAGGAGTATTTCCTTGTCGATGAGAGCCTCTATTCGGCACGTCCCGACCTGATGCTTACCGGTCGTACGCTCATGGGACACGACTCTGCGAAGAACCAACAGATGGACGACCACTACTTCGGAGCCATTCCCGAGCGTGTACAGGCATTCATGAAGGATTTGGAAATACAGGCTTTGGAGTTGGGAATCCCCGTGAAGACGCGTCACAACGAGGTGGCTCCCAACCAGTTTGAGCTGGCTCCCATCTACGAAGAGTGCAACTTGGCCGTGGACCACAACATGTTGCTCATGCAACTCATGAAGCGCGTGGCACGACGCCATAGCTTCCGCGTGCTGCTCCATGAGAAACCCTTTGCCGGTATCAATGGTTCTGGCAAGCACAACAACTGGAGCCTGTCCACCGACACAGGCGTCCTGCTGCATGCTCCCGGTAAGACGAGCGAGGAAAACCTGCGCTTTGTGGTGTTCATCGTTGAGACTTTGAAGGCCGTCTGGCGTCATAACGGACTGCTGAAGGCCTCCATTATGAGTGCCACCAATGCCCATCGACTGGGAGCCAACGAGGCTCCGCCAGCCATCATCTCAACCTTCCTCGGCAAGCAACTCACTGACTTGCTCAGCCGTATCGAGACTGCTGAGACCGAAGACCTGTTCACTGTGGCTGGCAAGAAGGGCATGGAACTCGACATACCCGAGATTCCTGAACTGCTCATCGATAACACCGACCGCAACCGAACCAGTCCCTTTGCCTTCACGGGCAACCGCTTTGAGTTCCGTGCCGTGGGTTCCGAGGCCAACTGCGCAGCAGCGATGATTGTGCTGAACACGGCCGTGGCCGAGGCTTTGACTGACTTCCGCCAACGCGTCGACAGCCTTGTAGCCAGTGGAAAGGACCAGACGCAGGCCATCATCGAAGTGCTACGCGAAGACATCCGGCAGTCAAAGCCCATCCACTTCGAGGGCAATGGCTATAGCGATGAATGGCGTGAGGAGGCCCGCCAGCGCGGGTTGGACACTGAAACGTCGTGCCCCCGTATCTTCGAGCGCTACCTCGACGGCGACTCAGTTAACATGTTTGAGTCCATGAACGTCATGCGCCGCTATGAGCTCGAGGCCCGTAACGAGGTGAAATGGGAAACCTACACGAAGAAAATTCAGATTGAGGCGCGTGTGTTGGGCGACATTACGATGAACCATGTCGTGCCTGTGGCCACTCACTACCAGAGCCGGCTGGCCAAAACCGTGCAGAACATGTACGAAATATTCAGCCACGACGAAGCCGACTCGCTCACTGCCCGCAACAAGAAGATTATCCGCGAGATAGGTGAGCGCACGCAGGCCATTGAAACAGGTGTCGAAGAGTTGGTCGAAGCACGTCGTGTGGCCAATCGCATCGATGATGCACACCTGCGCGCACTGGCCTATCACGACACGGTGGCACCGCGTTTGGAGACCATTCGCTATCAGATTGACAAGCTTGAACTCATCGTCAGCGATGAGTTGTGGACGCTTCCGAAGTACCGCGAATTGCTCTTCATTCGCTAAAGATATGACTATCACCGACTTGACAATTATTAACAGATAAAGGGCGGAAATCGTTCGGTTTTCGATACCTGTCTTTGAACTATTTTTCGTAACTTTGCAATCGCGTTTCATCCCCATCGAGGTGAAACGCGATTGCTCAAAACGTTCAAACCTAAACTCTAAAACTTAGAGATATGATACAAACCGTCAAGAAGCGCGACGGACGAATCGTCGGCTTCAATGAACAGAAAATCATGGCCGCCATACGCAAGGCCATGCTCACCACCGAGAAGGGTGAGGATGAGGTGTTGCTGCAGCAGATCAGTGACCGAATAGCTGCCCGGGGACGCGAACAGATGACCGTCGAGGAGATTCAGGATGCAGTGGAGATGGAACTCATGAAGTCGAGTCGCAAGGATGTGGCCCAGAAGTATATCGCTTATCGCAACCAGCGCTCCATCGCACGAAAGGCAAAGACGCGCGACGTGTTTCTCGATATCGTCAACGTGAAGAACAACGACATCACCCGTGAGAATGCCAACATGAATGCCGACACGCCGGCTGGCATGATGATGAAGTTCGCATCCGAGTCCACGAAGCCGTTTGTCGACGATTACCTGCTCTCAGAGCGTACGCGCGAGGCCGTAAAGCACAACTATCTGCACATACACGACAAGGATTACTACCCCACGAAGTCGCTCACCTGTGTGCAACACCCGCTCGACCATATCCTCAACTGCGGTTTCATTGCTGGTCACGGTGCTTCGCGACCGGCTAAGCGCATCGAGACGGCATCGGTCTTGGCCTGTATCTCGTTGGAATGTGCCCAGAACGAGATGCACGGCGGACAGGCCATCCCGGCCTTCGACTTCTATCTGGCTCCATTTGTGCGCATGACGTTCCAGGAAGAGCTGAAGAGTCTTGAGGAACTCTATGGCAAGAGCTACGAACACCTATACGATATAGAGCTCAACGACTACCTGCGGCGCGACCTTGGCGGTCTGCAGGGCGACGACCGTGTCGTTCAGCATGCCATGAACCGCACCGTGGCACGCGTGCATCAGGCCATGGAAGCATTCATCCACAACATGAACACGATTCACTCGCGTGGTGGCAATCAGGTGGTGTTCTCTTCCATTAACTATGGCACCGACACCTCGGCCGAAGGACGTTGCGTGATGCGCGAAATCTTGCTCTCCACGTACGAGGGCGTGGGCGATGGCGAAACTGCCATCTTCCCCATTCAGATATGGAAGAAGAAGCGCGGCGTCAACTATCTGCCTGAGGACCGCAACTACGACCTCTACGAACTGGCATGCAAGGTCACGGCACGTCGTTTCTTCCCCAACTACCTCAACCTCGATGCCTCGTTCAATCAGGACAGCGAGTGGCGCGCCGACGACCCGCTGCGTTACGAGCACGAAGTGGCCACGATGGGCTGCCGAACGCGTGTCTTTGAGAATCGCTTCGGACCGAAGACGTCCATCGGGCGTGGCAATCTCTCGTTCACAACCATCAACATCGTGCGACTGGCCATTGAGTGCATGGACGTGAAGGATCAGCAGAAGCGCATCGACATGTTCTTTGCCAAGCTCGACGAGCAACTCGAGGTGGCAGCCGAGCAGCTCAACGACCGCTTCAACTTCCAGAAGACGGCCCTCGCCAAGCAGTTCCCGCTGCTCATGCGTTCGCTTTGGATTGGTGGCGATAAGCTGAAGTCCAATGATACGGTGGCATCGGTCATCAACCAAGGCACACTTGGCATCGGCTTCATCGGTCTGGCCGAGTGCCTGGTGGCCCTGATAGGCAAGCACCACGGCGAGAGCGAGGAGGCACAGGAACTGGGACTCCGTATCGTGGGCTACATGCGTCAGCGCATCAATGACTTCTGCGAGAAGTATCAGCACAACTATTCGGTGTTGGCCACGCCTGCCGAAGGCCTGTCGGGTAAGTTCACGAAGGTCGACCGCAAGGATTTCGGCGTCATTCCCGGCGTTACCGATCGCGACTATTACACCAACTCCAACCACGTACCTGTCTATTACAAGTGCTCAGCCCGTCATAAGGCTGAAGTGGAGGCACCCTATCACGAGCTCACACGTGGCGGTCACATCTTCTATGTTGAGATCGATGGCGATGCAACGCACAACCCGCAGGTCATCATGAACGTGGTTGATATGATGGATCGCCTTGACATGGGTTATGGATCCGTGAACCACAACCGAAACCGTTGCATGGATTGTGGCTATGAGAATGCCGATCCCAACATGAAACGGTGTCCTCGTTGTGGCAGCGACAACATCGATCGCCTGCAGCGCATCACGGGTTACCTCGTCGGAACCACCGACCGATGGAACCACGGCAAGCTCTCTGAGCTCAACGATCGTGTCACTCACATCGACAATGGTAACCAGTTGGAACTCTTCGACAGACTCTGATGCAGTTGATAGTTGAGAGTTGATAGTTGATAGTTGATAGTTGATAGTGAGTAGTGAGTAGTGAATAGTTGATAGTGAGTAGTGAATAGTTGATAGTGAGTAGTGAATAGTTTATGATTTGCCTTGCTGTTGCATGTCGCAATAAGAGGAACATTCACCAATGGGAAACCTATAGCAAGCGGTTCAGCATCCGCAAGCAGAATAGGAAATCATACGCTATTCACTCTTCACTCTTCACTAAGAAAGGGTAATCATACGCTATTCACTCTTCACTCTTCACTAAGAAAGGGTAATCATACGCTATTCACTCTTCACTCTACACTCTACACTAAAGAAAGATGATCAGCGTACTAAGCATCATAGAGGACACGATGGTCGACGGGCCTGGTTTCCGTACTTCCATCTATTGTGCCGGCTGTCGCCATGCCTGCCCGGGATGCCATAACCCTCAGTCGTGGGACTTTTCGGGCGGTCAGTCAATGACAACCGAAGAGATTATGCGTATCATCGAGGCCGATCCCTATGCCAACGTCACCTTCACGGGTGGTGATCCCATGTATCAGCCGGAGGGTTTTGCCGAACTGGCACAAGCCATTCGCACGCGTACCGATAAGGATATATGGTGCTACACGGGCTTTACCTTCGAGCAACTGCTGAACAACCCGCGCCAACGGGCACTCCTCCAGTTGATAGACGTACTTGTCGACGGCCCTTTCCTGAAGGCCTGCAAGGACAGCGACCTGGTGTTCCGTGGCAGTTCCAACCAGCGCATCATCGATGTGCAGCGTTCCCTGCAGGAATCCCGCGTCGTCCTCTACCCACTCGCTTCTAAATTGACAGTTGACAGTTGATAATTGACAATTGATAGTTGATAATTGATAATTGACAATTGATAATTGATAGTTGACAATTGATAATTATGATTACCATCTGTCAATCGCGGGGAAAACAGTGCGGCAACCCGCACCCACGCGTAGGGGCAGACCCCCGTGTCTGCCCGAAGGAGACAGAGGGAAACAGCGTCCCGCCATTAACAATCAACAACGGGCAGACACGGGAGTCTGCCCCTACATGGAACCACTGTGATTAAACTCCGTGACATCCGTTTTATCTGTGTCATCCGTGGTCGCAAAATCGTAAATCGTCAATCCGTAAATCGTCAATCCGTAAATCGTAAATCCGTAAATCGTAAATCCGTAAATCGTCAATCCGTAAATCTTCAATCGTAAATCGTAAATCCGTAAATCGTAAATCAACATGTCCTTTCCCAATCTCATGCGCGGCAAGCGCATTCTTTACGTCCATGGCTTTGCCTCCTCTGCCCAAAGCGGCACCGTTCATCGGCTACGCGCCACATTTCCTGAGGCCGATGTGGTGGCTTTCGACCTGCCTGTCGATCCCAATGCGGTATTGGACTTGCTGCGCGGCAAGTGCGACGAGCTCCATCCCGATCTCATCCTTGGAACCTCCATGGGGGGCATGTTTGTCGAACAGCTGCATGGCTACGACCGCATCCTCGTAAACCCTGCCTTCCAGATTGCTGACACCATGCGTGAGCATAACATGATGGGCAAGCAGACATTCCTCAACCCGCGTGCCGACGGCGTGCAGGAGTTCTATGTTGACAAACCGCTCGTCAAGGCTTATCGCGATGTCTCTGAGCAGTGCTTCTCGGGCATAAACGACGACAAAAACCTCGTCGTTGGACTCTTTGGTGACAACGATCCGCTGGTCCATACCTACGACCTCTTCCTCCAGCACTATCCTTGTGCCATCCGTTTCCATGGTGAGCATCGCATGGACGATCACTCCTTCATGCATGCCGTTGTGCCTGTCATTCGTTGGATAGACGACCGGCAGGAGCGTCGTCAGCGGCCTATCGTGTTCATCAGCGTCGATGCCATGCGCGATGCCTATGACAAGCCTGTCTCCAGCGTGCAGAAGGCGGTCATGACGCTCATCGAAACCTACAACGTCTATTTCCTTGCGCCCTGCCCGTCCACCGACCATGCTCATGCCGAAGGCATCCTTTCGTGGCTCGAACGCTATGTTGACGTGCCTGCTTACGACCACGTGGTGTTCACAAACCAGCCCCAGCTGCTCTATGGCGACTACTTCGTCATGAAGGATGTTGACGCCTCGTCTTTGCAGCCCTCCCTGTTCGCCGCCCGTCCTGCCGATGCCGACATGATGGGTGCTGTCATTGCCTATGGATCCGACGAGTTCAAGACCTGGGAAGACATCCTTGTCTATTTCGAACGCCTTGGTGGCCAATAACGCTCCACTTGGTTCTTGTCCTCAAAAGGGGTGCCCACGAATCGCTAACAGTTAGTGAAAGTGTGCGCCCCTTTTGAGGTCTTGTAACAAAAAAATTGCACTTTTTTGTTAAATTGTTTTGGAAAAACTATCTAAATTCGTATCTTTACCCACGAAAACCAATTTATTGATTATGAGAGTCGTTACGCTATTGTTTTGTATCATGATGGCTGCCGTTGCTCCCGCCCAGCAAGAGGTGTGGTGGAGCTACTATCCGCAGGACGCCACTTACGCCTACGCGACGGGCGACGGTGTGGCTCAGACCTATCATGCGGCATTGCGGCTGCCCGCACGTTATGCGATGCCCGACGACGGACAGTTGCTTGGTGTTCGTTTCAAGCTGTCAACGCTTCGCGTCAGCGATGTCAAGGCATGGGTGGCCACCAGTCTTCCCGACGGAACGGAAGCCGACCTGTTGGTCGACGAGGTGCCTTCCACCTCCTATAACGATGGTTTGAAGATGTACGAGCTGCGCTTCAGCAAGCCTGTCGAGGTGCCTTCTGATGGCTGCTATGTCGGTATCACCTTCAAGGTGCCCGAGATCAGTGCCGATCGCAATCAGGCTGTTTACGACGAGAACCCCCTCTGCTTCGTCAATGAGGATGTTCCCCAGAAGGATGCCTTCTACATCCGCTCCGACAAGTTCCCCTATTGGGAGAACTACGGTGTCGCTGGCAAGAGCCTGATGATGCAACTGCTCATCGGTGGGCGCCTGTTTGAGAATGCAGTCATGTCGGCCGACTTCGGCACGCACCACGCCGTGCATGGCGAAACGGTCAACGTGCCCATCACCCTGAAAAACTTCGGAACGGCAACGGTCAGCAGCATCGACTATGCCATTGACACCCGCACCCGGAAAGGTCAGGAAGTACACTTCGACCTGCCTGAGCCCATCGAGGGAATCGGGTCGAGAGCCGTGGTGGAGTTGCCCTTCACGACCGACACCTACACGGGTAACGTGAAGAAGACGCTGCGCATTACCAAGGTAAACGGCCAGGCTAACGAGACCACCGCACAGTCTTCGGGAGCGCTGTTTGAGCTGACGCGCCGTGTGCAGTCCCGTCTGCTCTTCGAAGAGTACACCGGCATGTGGTGTGTCAACTGTCCGCGCGGCATGGTAGGACTGGAAATGCTGGAGGAAGACTTCGGCGACCGCATCGTGGGAATAGCCGTTCACAACGGCGACCCGTTGGCTCTCACGGAGTATGACTTCACCATGCAGCTCATCAAGGGCTATCCCTCGGCACTCATCAACCGCGATATTGAGCTCGATCCCTACTATGGGTCCACCACAAGCGTGCCCTATGCCGTGAAGGACGAAGTGGAAAGTGCATTGCAAAACGCGCTGTCGCCAGCCGAACTCGACGTGCAGGCCACATGGAACAGCGACTATACAGGCATCGACGTGGAGACCTCCACGACCTTCCTCTTCGACAGCAATACAGCCAACTATGCCTTGGGCTATGTATTGGTGGCCGATGACCTCTATAACGAGAACTGGCGCCAGAAGAATGGCTATGCCGGCAACACCTATGTCGATGATCCCAACCTGCTGCCTTGGACCGAACTGCCGCAATGGGTGACTGGTCTGCACTACAACCATGTGGCCATTGGCGTGTGGGGAGCACAGAAAGGCCTCTCAGGTTCCGTGAAGGCTCCCTTGCAGGCTGAATCTACGCAGACGCACACCCACCATATCGACATCAGCCAGAACAGCCTGGTGCAGGACAAGGGCAAGCTACGCGTGGTGGCATTGCTTTTCGACACCCAGAGCGGCAAGGTGGTCAATGCACGTCAGGTCGCGCTCCCCTACGATGGGCCTTCTGGCATTGCCGACCACACCATCTCATCGCCCGACACCCGTCAGCCATCACCCATGTACGACCTGATGGGCCGTCGCATCACGCGTCCCTCTGGCATCTATATCCAGCGCGGGGCCGATGGAAAAATGAAGAAAATATTATCAAACCAATAAAAACCGTGATGCTTATGAAAATGAAAACGTTACTCCAGACTACGCTGCTGCTGATGTGTACGCTGTTCTTCTCGCAGCGGACCATGGCAAACGACTACCTGTGGCCTACACCAGGCGAAGGGCAGATGTGGTTCACCTATGTGTCAAACGACTACAACGGTGAGAATGGTGCCTTCGGCACATTGATGGCCGACGACTACCACGTAGCCATGTTCATCCCCACCGAAATGGTGCCCGAAGGAACCAAGATCGAGAACCTGCGATTCTGGATGGCTGCCCTCTCCGTCACCGACATGACCATCTGGGCATCCACCTTCCTGCCCGACGACGGCCAGACTCCCGACATCGCCCAGACCTCGTTCACCTATGGCGACCGCGAACAGGTGGAACGCAATGGACGATGGATGGACACCTTCTTCTACAACATCCCCTTCGACAAGGAGGTGACCGTCCGTGGCGAAGGCATCTACGTCGGTTTCTCGTTCACCGTTGACCACATCTCCACCAAGATCATCGGTGGCGTGGAACAGGAATACATGTGGGACTGCATGCCTCTGGCCTATATCGAAGATGGCGTCAACCCCTACTCGTTCTTCCTCCGCACCACAACGCGCGGAGCCTGGTCCAACTGGGGCGAGACGAGTGGCGCGCAGTATCTGATGGGTGCACTCATCAGCGGTTCGGGCAAGGAGAATGCCCTCAACGTCGAGGGTTTCGGAACTGTCTATAACGTCAAGGGCGAGGAGCCGCAGCTGCCCATC